>Ga0302306_10000300_pt1 | contig 35178 bp, 37 predicted proteins | sample III_Palsa_E3_1_FD_198761 | JGI IMG/M metagenome (GOLD analysis project Ga0302306, IMG submission 198761) | Peat permafrost microbial communities from Stordalen Mire near Abisko, Sweden - III_Palsa_E3_1 | ecosystem: Environmental > Terrestrial > Soil > Palsa > Peat permafrost | place: Sweden...
TAAGGCAGTTCACCTAGCCACGGAAATGCATACCAATGATTTGGCCCGCTTATAAACCTTAGCGGGAAAAAACCACGCCGTGGGGTACGCCGGAACCCTTCCAGCCTTGCGGCCACTCTCGATTGGCGAAGTCGAATCCGGGCTTGCCGTTCGCGTCATGGAAGGCCGTGTCGATGGCCAGCGCGCCCGTTGCCTCATCGAGTTTCAGCAAGTACAACCGATTTTCCGAGCCGGTTACGACCAGGCGGCGCGTCTTTTCGTCCCAGCTCGTCCAGTGCGGAAAATAATTGTCGCTCAGCTTCAGCCGCGAAACTTCCACCGGCTTCGCGCCATTCGAAATGTCGAGAACGATCAAGCCGTGCATCGCCGGAACGCTTTGCATCAGAAAATGTCCCACGATCGTTGGCACGCCGCAGAAGGATCCGGGAAACGTCCAGACGAGTTTCGATTTTGGCTCGTCGCTCGCGATATCCGTGATGCGTTCGATTCCGCAGCCCAGCGTCTGCACGTAAACCGCACCATCGGCGCCCAGACGTGGCTCTTCCGGGCTGATCTGGCCGTAGTGGTTCGCACCCACATCGAGATTTTCCGTCTTCAGCAGCTTCAGATCAGACAGGCGCCAAACCTGATAGGTGACGCCGCTGAAAACGTATTCGTTGTGCATCGAGGAATTCGTGGACACCACGCGGTCAATATCCGGGATCACGACAAGGCTGTAGGGAGTCAGCAGCGCGTCCGGAAACGCTGCGTCCGCCGAATTCGCCGAGCGAATCACTTTGCCCTGATCGTCAATCTCCACCAGTCCGCCGCTCTGTCCCATCGAATCTTCACTGCTTCCGGGATGCCGGTGCTGGAACGCAGCCAGCACGTGCCCGTTTGGCAGACGCAGGTAGGAGTGCGGATGCATGTAGCCGTCCATGTCCGTGAACGACGTTACGACCTTGGGGTGCAGCGCATCGCGCACATCGAAAATGAAAGTGCGGCCGGCTTCGTGATCATTAGCAAACAGCATCCTGCTCGCAGGCATCACGTATTCCGTGTGATGGACACGCATCGTCGGCTGGTCGGTAACAAGCGTCGTGATCAACTTGCCGTAGGTCGGCGAAGCAGGATCCGCATCGATCACCGCGAGAAAGTCCATGTTCTTTTTATCTGCGTCGCCGGTCCAGGCGAACAGATAATGCCCCGCTGCGGTCGTAGCCGCCGCAGTATCCTGCGGAAACGCCGGAACATTCGTCACGCAAAGCATCATGATGAGACATGTAAGAACCGCGACTGTGCGCGACACAAAAACCTCCGCTGGGGGGAACTGTTATGACCTACGCGTAAGTGAGCATATCAAATTAGCTTGGAGCTGTACCAGCAACCGCAACTTGCAGGAGTGGGTCGGGTTTCGACCAAAGCGCGACCAGTCATACTCCGAATTGCGTGGAAATCCGAGTATGTGCCTGATTAACGCGCTGACCGGACAAGTGAAGCTCTACTCCAAATGTCCGGTAATCCGACTAACCAAGCAAGTTAAATTCATTAGGGAAAAATGCAAAAGCGCCACAGGGGAAGAGCATGCGGCGCACTGGGCAGTGCTCCTCTCGCTCTTACATATGCTTCCAATTATCTAGCTTCAGTTCGGTGCGACCCAGGATGCTCGGCGGAGCATTGGGCGGAGCCGCTTTGATCTGCAAACGTTGAATCCGGTTTCCTACCAACCTGAATACCAGACCAATTATTGCGGCTCCGACTAGAAAGACAGCGAGGGGGAGAAGAGCGAGATTGATTCCTCGGATGCCGAGTTCATACCCCAGCAATGAAGCCAAAGGAGTACCCACGAAAAGCCATAAACCTGTGCCCACCGCCAGAAACGAGAATCCCTTGCTCATTTCAATCTTGAGGCTTTCGCCGCACTGCGGACATTTGAAGGTTTTGGCCAGCTCGAATCGGTTGCCAAGGTCAGTGCCACATTTCGGGCAGCGGTTAATTTCTGGGTCGTCGCAAGGGCGAACCACTACCCGCGGAGGAAACACAGCATTCGCAATTAGCTTTACGGCTAGACCCAGCGGCCACAATGCCAAAACATATACAACGACAAACTGTAACCCTCGAAAACCAAACTCGTAGGTTAGCAATGCGGAAACGAGGTAGACAGCCGCTGCTCTAATCCTGTGCCCAGTCTGCTTGATCCTCAGTTTTTCGCCGCAATTCGGGCAGTCGAACGATTTAGTGAGCGAAACGGCTTTCCGATCTAGGGCGGCCTCGCAACGCGGGCACACGCGCCATGGCGGTTTCATCTTGCACCTGGCACCATCTTGTCATACGCCTGTCTCAAAAGCGCTTGTATTTACTATTGTACGCCTTTGTAAACTCGCTTGCGACGAGCAAACAACCAGCCTCGAAACCGTCAAGTCCTGATAAACGCGCTTACCGGACATTGACAATGCCCTTTGCATCCTTCGCCACCCTCGCAGCCATTTAACGAAATCTCATCGCCAGCCGTCGGGAGGCGGCTACCGATGAGGAAAACCAAATGGCGCGCTCGAGTTAAACTCAAGTTTGGATTGCCCGATTTGCAGCAGGCAAGAACTGAAGTGCTGGTTAGCCTGCGATCCCCAGAATCGCAGCGGAGCTATCAACACTCAATTGATGAATTTGTCCTTTGGTATTGCTCCGAACCGCGCCTATCTTTCAATAAAACCGTCGTCACTCGATACCGAATTCATCTTGAGAGCCGACAGCTAGCTCCTGGAACCATAAATGTCAGGCTCGCGGCCGTGCGCAGACTCGCTTATGAGGCAGCGGATTCGGGGCTACTAAGCCCTGAACTGGCTGCAGGCATCCGTCGGGTAAAAGGATCAAAAAAACTGGGAATTCGTCTCGGGAATTGGCTGACCGCCAATGAAGCTCGTACGCTATGGCAACTGCCCAACGAACACACGCTGAAAGGAAAGAGAGATCGAGCGATTTTGGCAGTTCTACTCGGCTGCGGACTACGGAGAGGTGAACTGACCGAACTCACGCTTGACCATCTCCAGCGTCGCGAAGACCATTGGGCAATCGTTGATCTGATCGGGAAAGCCGGCCACGTCCGGACAGTCCCAATGCCCGATTGGGTTAAGCAAACCATTGATGATTGGCTAATTGCAGCTGGAATCTCGCATGGCAAAGTGTTTCGGTGCGTTTGCCGGAAAGGTACAGTCTGGGGCAACCGCATGACTGAGAAGGTCGTCTGGCACGTTGTTAAGCAATACGCGCAACAACTGGGAATCTCGAAACTCGCGCCACATGACCTTCGACGATCCTGCGCTCGCCTCTGCCACGGTGCAGGGGGTGAATTGGAGCAAATTCAGTTCTTGTTGGGACATGTTTCAGTGCAGACAACGGAAAAATACCTAGGTTGCAAGCAGCGACTCCGAGAGGCTGTCAATGACGGGATTGGGATCGGGCCCAGCCCCAGCCCCAGCTCCTGAGCGCAGTCGAGCTGTCGGGGTCACAACACGTCAGCAGCTGACTACTAGTTCCGCAAAGCCCAAGCGGAAATAGATTCGTTTCAAATATCCGTACCGACCCCGGATGCGACGACTCTCGGGCACAACCGCGATACCTGGGTGACTCAGACTGCGTTCTAGTTCCAGCTTTTCGACGTTGAGTGTTCTGCAAGTGAAAATTACGTATTGGTTCCGGTTCCAGCCGCTCGCTGGCATGCCACATGGCCCAATTGGCGGCAGCCATGGCCAACGTGGCGTGGGAGGCCGCAGTAAGTGCCTACATCCTCTTTTTCTGACCCTTCTGCGGCCCCCTATATACTCAATACGCCAATGCGCTTGCGCAAATGCGTAAAGGGCCAAGAGCCATCCCGCCAGTCAGCTCAACTCAATGCCGCCAGCGACCGGTTGCAGGCGCTAATGGCCACTTGTTTTGGCCGAATGCGAGGGGTCATGTGCCATACGTGGGAACACGGACTGGATACCGATACTGACGCTGAGACGAATGCACACCCACTAGATGGATTCCGCCATAGCTTTTACTTTACTGTTTCTGTGTATTAGAGAATCTTGAGGGAACTCTGAGGCATATCTCGAGTGGACGTGTGAGTAGATCTCCATGGCTACTGGTTGCTGGCGGGATTCTGGAGTGGTCCTAATTTTCTGGTGCTTACCTCACCGAGTATTGCTGTTTGCTTCTTGCGTGGCAGCGCCGGCTGGGCGCGACGAGGAGACCGCAATTGCCGAGCTTCCTGACGTTTCACCGTCTTCTCCGCCAGCTGGCGAATTCGGTTTCCCTCCGGGCCGTTGGCCAGACTTATTTGGCAAAATCGCCCCCCCGTGATTTCATCAGCAACCTTGGCAACCTTGCGGCGAAAGCGAATCTCCTCCGGAGTCGGCAATTGAATATCAAACTTTTTCGCGCTCTCCTGCATCGCGCAAGCGGCACCGTATGCAACTCGGAACATGTTCCCTTGGAGCATCTGCCCGTCTTCGTCCTCGGTCATTGCGACTTCGAAAGGGTTTAGCGACGCTTTGTCTGCGTTCATCGCTTCCTCAGCAGCCATTGCATACCTTTCCTCTGCCGACGGAATTACTCCGATATTGGCTAGAAGCTGATGACCGAGCCGACCGTCTTTCTGGATTTTCAGTGCGTGCTGGACAGCATGCAGGGCGTCGTATCCTAGCCCGTAATATTGTTCGCGCATTTTCCGAACTTCAGCGTTCATCTCGTCCGACCGAACGATTTTAGTCACCGTCGCACGGTCCCTCTGTTCCTCACGGGCGATTTGTCGAATGCTTTCACCGCCCGCGTACCTCAGCATTATCCGCTCCGATTGTGGCGGAGGAACGATGGTTCGCGGGTTTTCGGTTGACTTTGGTTGGTTTTGGTTGGCGGTACGCAATTGGCGCGGACGAGTCTTCCGAATTTTCTGCATTGAGGTCTTGACCCTCGTTATGGCCATGTTGGTCTCCAACTCGAATAAATTGCTTCCAGTGGGAACTGAAAACTCTTTGAGTTTTCTTTTAATGATAGGAGCCGGACGAATATCGTGCAACGGTGGTTGTCAAGACTCGTGCGCGATTTTTCACCTTCATTCTGATTTCGCACGGTGCATCTACGAAGGTCTAGAAGGAAAATCAACTAATCGATATCTTCCGAGACCATGGATCTTCTGTTGATCTCTCATCCGGCTGTTCGGGGGATCGGGTCCCTGGTGGTTCCGCGGCCACGATCGCTGCTGTAAATGAAGTCGGTGGAGTTGTTTCGCTCGACTCCAGCGGCGGTGCAATATTCCTTGAGTCGATAGGCAGCAAATTCACGTTCTGCGCCGCCCATTTTGCAGCCAGGCCGTTTAACGGACTCTTGGTATTGTATTCTTGATACGCAATCATTCGCCCAATCCGAATCACCAGGTCATCAAGGCCTTCGGATGCGGCCCAGAAATCACCTATGCAGGCCATGGACTCGTTGAAATTGGGATGAAACACTGGCGTCAGCATGCGACATTGTGGGGCGCGACGTGGATACCCGAGCGAAAGGTTTGCTTCCAGGACGTGCAAATTCCGTTCGAGAATTTCTCCGTTGTCCGCAACGTAGAGCCCCTTGATGTGGTACGTAAATCGATAAATCTCTGGGGGCATTCCTGCAGTTCCGGTTATTTCAATCAAAGGCCAACCCGCCAAACGGTTGGTAATGGTCTGGTGATCAAGGAGCAGCCGGCGTGTGCGAGGTGATGGCATGAAATTTCTTGTGGCTCTACGCGAGGACACCGGTTTTTTTCCAGCGAGCAATCTCGTTTACGTGATATTGCAGATAAACAGTGCTGAAGAAAAATGTCATGGCTCCCGTCAATTCGAGACCGATTTTTTCTCTCGAATTGTAGTAATCCAGCATTGCGTCTCGAATCTTAAAGATTCCGATGATGTAGAAAATTAGCCCGGCAACGAAAAGAATACCCCCGATGCCGGTCACGATGTCCCGGTGTGTGGCTCCGCCCACACCGAGTCCCACTATTCCTGAGAGAATTCCGGCTGGGTACATCGCGACATATACCATCGCCTGGTTGCTGCCCGAAAGTTTTCGCGCCCAATTTGCGAGGACGAACGCCCAAGCACAGTTGAATATCTGTCGGGTAAGAAAACCCAGGATCAGAACTATGGCCCAATGAAGATTCGGCGGCAAAGGTACGAGAGGTTCAGGCGAAGCAGCGGCTGTTACAGCGGCGGTCGCTGGAGCGGGGATGTTTCCCAGGACCTGTGAAACCGGAATCCAGTCTGTAAGCCCCTCACTCTTTGCCAGATCGCTGAGTAAGACACGGCCGGATTGCACGTATTCCTGCAATTCCGCTAACGTATACGGGCCAAACTGTTCTTCTCCGCGACGTACAAAGTAATCCATGGAGGTCCACCCCTATGACCTAAATTTTTTTCCGTCACTATCTCGATCCACGGTACAAACGTCAATCACCGCCCAAACCCAAATCATGGGAGCCGCAAAACCTGCGCTGAATATCGTGATGCACAGCTGAGTGATCGCCTTCCTCCTGTAACCTGCATAAAAATTATGGGCTCCTACCAATCCGACGAGTACACCTAGCACGATGAAAGTAGTGCGATTCCTTGCATTTTCATCGATCGCAAAATCCGACATCGTCGGAATCGCTGCAACCATCACGGGCGAGGTTGCAGCTGTTGTCGTCGTCGTGACTGCCGACACCGGCTGTGAGCCGAACAGAACGCTCCCCACTCCGAACGTGTGCCCTCTTGGCGTGTTCAATGTAGCAGCGGCGCCCGGGACAGGGGTCTGTCCCGGAGGCATCGGCGGAGGCGGAGCTTTGACTCTTGCTGGTGGCGCGGTGGGCCCACTTTGCACGGCCTGCTCGTTGAGTGCCAATCCCAGGGTCCGCGATATCGCGGGCGCGGTTGTTCGCGTTGCGTTAGCCAAATCCGTTCGCGAAATATTCAGTTCCGGTTCTTCCGCTGGCGAAGAGCTGCATCCGAATACCGTACACCCGCCGTTTTCCTCGTAGCAATCGGCGTGATGCGGCGTCCCGCAGCCATCGCACACTTTCTGATGCTCCGTTCCAGCCTCAATTGCGCCGCGGCAGTAAGGGCACACTGTTGCGGGGGTCATGCGCGGTGCTTCTCCTTATACCGGAAGGCATATTTCCCAATCTGTATCAGGTCTCCATCCTGCAGGACACGCGTTTGAACGGAATTTCCAGCGATATATGTCGGTCCCATAGCCTGAAGCTGCACGCGCGATCCGCTGATAGCAATGGCGGCGTGCTGAGGCGCGATGTTCGAATCCTTAAACAGATAAATGTCGCAATGTTGCATACTGCCCATGGTAGTTAGCGCTTTATATAGGATGAACTGCTTGCCTGCCAATGGCCCCGACGTAACGTACAACCAGCGATCTTTTAGCGCACTTTCCACGAATCCCATCGCAACTCCAGTCGTGAGCCCGACGAGCGCAAAGCCCACCGCGCGGCTCAGACTCCCGCCTTTCGTCACCACAGAGATCGGATCAAAAACCATTCCGCCAATGGCCGCGCCAATCGCTCCGCCGATGATCCCGTATTTTGTTTTCTTGCCGGACTGCCCGACGATCCCGTACACGATGCCACCGGCGACCCCGAACACAGCCCATGCAATCCCTCGCGCAATCCATGCTGCTGGGTTGCGGTACGATTGCACCCCCATCTGAGCGACGAGGCCCAAATCCAGGTTGTAAATGATGTTTGCGAGAAATTGGAAGACAAAGCCCAACACAACACCTAGTGGAACGGCGAGTGCGCCGCGCAGCAAAGCTTTGCGAACGGAGCGTTCCACGATGCTCTCTGCGACGCCGAATCCGATACACATGAACGTAATTACCGCTGGAATGATCCAGATATTTCCCCAGCCCCCGGCGTAGCCGCGGCCATCTACGAACGCTGGTTCGCATAGTCCCCAACCCAAAACCGCTCCAAGTAGCCCAGCAACACCCAGATAAAACCATCCTTGCAGCAAAAAACTTCCTCGCTCTTCCGCGATTATGGGGGCTTGATCGGACGCGTCGGTAATTGAACCGTAGGATTTCGCGTCACCGGGCTTCGGCGTTAAGATCGGATTTGTTGTGGGTTCGCGCACAACAACTTCAGCTAACTCCGCGGAGGTAATTTTGAGTGGCTCTCTATTGTCGGTGGGCATCGTCCTTTTTCGCTGCGTCGGGATCGACCTGATTCCTCTGTCCTGCAGGGCCCGGAGATTTTCCTGGTGGCGGCCTGACGGCCGCGCTCGGAAGCGTGCTTAATGGAATGTCTGCTGTTTGTCCGGCATTTGGTCCATTGAGCCAATACCCAACCGCATCGTTTGCCTTGTCCAGGAAGCCCTCAATGGGTAGCCCTGTCTGCGGATCGACTGGGACTGGCAGGAGCAGGATTCGAGGAATCAAATACCAGGCAAAGAAGCTACCCAAAATAAAAACCGCCAGATACGAGAAAACGTTAGAAACGATTCTCGCTAATTTCGAGACTTCTTCGTCATTACCGCGAGACGCTTGTTTTTCTTTGTAATCATCCACTTCGTCCGATTCATTTCTAACCGGCTCCGCTTTGCCAGTGGCATCCGCTCTCTCCCCGCCGCGGCTATCCACAAATTCGTACTCGCCCATTCTTTCGAGCCGACTATTCTTCCAACCGAAACACCCTTCCTCGTCGGAATGAGGGTCGTAGACCCAAGCCACCTGCGTGGCAGAAGAAAAGAAATTTTTGTGTATAAAGGTATCGTGGTCCGAAAGAAAAACCCCGAATCCCGGGTGCGAGTGATACCAGCCGACGATGCGATCATCCGGATACTCCCGATCCTTGATTTTGTAGATGTGCTCCCAGGTGTCCTGCGTGAACGTGACGTGGGCGCCGCCCTGTGTCGCGCTCGCTCCCGCAATGCATGCTGAGACTTTCGTAATCCCGCCGTCTTCCTTTCCGATCAGCACGCCGCAGACTTCGGTTTTTCGGCTCGAGCGCGCGTGCTGGCGAATCTGTCGCGCCACTTCAGTGCTGATCTGCAACGACGGTGCGCCGTCTTTTTTCCGCTGGGACATTACGATTGCACTTCGCCCTTGCTCAAAGGTCCAAGGATATTCACAGCATCGCCGTCGATCAGATATCCGATTTCGCGCGCACTACTGCGCGCCGTGTAAATGTCGAACAGGGGAAGTCCTAGCTCGTTCAATCTTCGTGTGCCAAATTGTTCGCTTCCTGTGTATCCATGTACGACCTCGACGGTCCTCATGTATCCGTCGTCCGGGCAACGCCCCGCTTCGTATTTAACCGAACCGACCGGCACAAATAGCTCTTCTTGATTGCCACAATGAGGGCACGTCAATTTGTGAATCACGTCACGACTGAATTCGATTGTCACGGCTTCGCCACCAAGATCAGCTTTGGCCCGCTGCCAGAGCTGTTCCAATCGCAACTCGTCCGACCTTTTTTGCAGTTTAACAATTTCCGGCAGTGTGTAATGACTCGTACAATCCGGATTTTCGCTGTACTCCACGCGATACGAGGTGTGATTCAAGCCTTCGAATACAAAACCCTTGCCGTCGAGAGTCGGTACTCCATGAATCAGCTTCACGGCCTCCTGCACTTCGATTCCAGCGATGATCGATGCAATCGTTGGCGTCGTTGGTATTTTTCCTTCCGTCACTTCTTCATGAGCAAGCAAATTGCACGACATTCTATGTTTTAGAATCGCCCAGTCCACTTCGCCTAAAGTGCATTCATAGCAAGGCGCTCTGCCGGGCAGAAATACCCGGGCCACACCGTTGATCCCTTCAATGGCTCCGTCAATCCAGGGGCGATTGACGGTCCACGCCGAGCGATTTATCCATAAGCGCGCTTCGCGGTTGTCAAGTCCGGCTAGAATTACGTCACTCCACGCAAAGATTCCTAGCCCGCACTCGGTAGTTACGTTCGCCGTCAAGGTTTGCACAATCCCTTCTGCGCAGATTTCTTTGTACACTCGTGCGGCCACGTTGACTTTAAATTCGCCTATATCACGGTTGCGATAGAGAATCATACGGGAAAGGTTGGACTCGTCGATTCGGTCCATGTCTACGACAACGACTTGTCGAAACCCAAGAAGCGCGAGGTTTTTCAGAATTTCATTCCCCAACGCACCTGCCCCAATTACCAAGACGTTGCAGGCCGCAATTTTTGATTGATCCCACCAGGGGATTAACCGCAGCCGACTATAGCGCTCTTCCTGGACCGCACTTTGTGAGGTGGTTCCCATGTCCTGTGGCTCTCAGCCTGCGGTAATTTCCGGCTGCAAGCGGAGGATATCACCGTCTTGAACTTGCGCTTCCGCAAGCGTCTGCGCGTCTTGCACCTGTCTTCCAGAATTCTTGTGATGAAACTTGTAACTGAGTGGGGCACCATCCGGCCCATTCGTCGGCAATCGCAACTTCTGAATGAGTACAGCAATAATTTTGTTGCAGGGAGCGTCATCTGGCAGTTCGACAGGCACTCGTTTGTTTTCCGTCGAATCGTAGACTGTCACATTAATTGTTGGCATGCCTGCTGTCCCCCTGAAGTAGTCGCTGGTTCCGCTTTCGCTTCGTTTCTGCTATCAGAAATTCATCCAGGCGGTTGCGGCCTTGTCCCGAAAAATCCCAACGCTCTGGATCCAGAACGGCATCCGCCCTTACGACGAAATTGAGATTTTCGGCGTTCGGACTGAGGTTGCGGTCCACCATCGAAGTTACGATTCCAAGAAGATTTCCACGATCGTCATAGACCGGTCCGCCGCTATTGCCCGGGCTCACCGGTGCGCTGATCTGCAGCACGTCCTTGTCGGTGCGGGAAATTATTCCGGTACTCAGAGTAAATCGCAGTCCTTCTGGGTGCCCGATCACGAAAACATCTTCGCCCTCGCTGATGTCATGCTTTGCTTCCACGGGTTGCACGAAATCGCCGCTACCGCTTTCCCGCAGCACCCAAATTAAACTCAAATCCAAATCCTTGTGTCGTGCCACAACGTCGCCGCCTGCCCAAGTGCCAGAAGCCATGGCGATCAGCGCCCGGCTTCCGCTCCGGACAAACTTGGATTCGTCCACAACGTGACGCGCCGTCATTAATAAATAGCCGTCGGCGCCTGCAAACAGTAAAACTCCCGCACCAAAGCTGTTCGACGGGAGCTCGTTGTTGGAGGTCCACGTCCTTCGCGCCGGGCTAATTACGGCCACCAGAGGTTTCAATTCCTCGGAAACTTCCTTAGCGTTCAACGGGTTGGCCGAAGGTAGTGACGGAAAACTCGTCTTCGCGTCCAGCTCAACAAGATTTCTGCTTACAATTGCCGGTAATGGGACGAATGCGACGGACAAAACGACGGCTAGGGAAGTGAGTATTCCGCTAACGATGAGGAGGGTGGAAAGGAAAGTCAACCAAGCGATTCGCGTCCTGGGTGGCAATCCACGCATGGCAAAACGCAATACCAGCGTCGCAACGCACAAGAGGGGTAGGAAAAAGACGAGAGGGCTCATCACCACACGAATCCATGACGGAATCGGCGGCGCAAGCTTCGGTTCTAACTGTCTCGGTTGATCTGGAGGCGAAGGCACAACTTCCGCAACTTCCGTCGCCCCAATGACAATTTTTTCCATGGAGCCCGCAATCCTCACAAATTCAAAAAGTGGCTCATTATTCAATAATTGACTTGGACTTACAACAACCCCTTGATACTAATATGGACAAAGAGGCTATAACTCCTCAAGTAAAGCCGACTCGATGAGTCTAGGGGGCGACATTGTTATGCAATCATGTGCCGTACCATTACTAGCTGGCCCTGCGAGTTCACAGTTTCAAAACGTATCAGTGCCAACTTTCTGCTGAATGGGTTCCAAACACCATGAACAATCGAGCCGCGCCGTTGGCCGCGGGCCGCCGGCACGCTGCGCTTTAGGCTTTAGTTTGAATTATCAAGGTTAATGGACAGATAGATCTTTTTGGGCGTCGCAATGAAGTAACCCGTACCCTTGCGGATTCTTCGGCGATTCCACGCGCGAATGCCACTGCTCGCCCGCGCAGATTCAGCGCTACGTCTCGAAAATTTCGGGCCCGCTGCTCGACCGCATTGACATCCACATCGAAGTCCCTGCGGTGAAATACAAAGAACTGCGCGGCAACGGCGAAATCGAAAGCTCCGCGTGCGTCAGCGGGCGTGTCCTGCGCGCGCGCCAGATTCAGCTCGATCGCTATCGCGGCGAGAAGAAGTTGTATGCTAACGCGCAGATGCCTCCAAGGCTCATCCGCAAGCACTGCGCAATTTCGGGCGAAGGCGAGAAGCTGCTGGAAACCGCCATCCAGCGCCTGGGACTGTCAGCCCGTGCCCATGATCGCATCCTGAAGGTTTCCCGCACCATCGCAGACCTGGAAGGTGCGCCCGGCATCCAGCCCAAGCATCTCAGCGAGGCCATCCAGTACCGCACCCTAGACCGCACCTACTGGGCCTGACCGCCGAAAGCAGACCCATTTCGGCTAACCGGACTTCATTGACTTGTACTCCGCCGCTGTGATAACCATTTACCGTCTTTTTGACAAGGACTCGCCTCGAATCGCGGATGTCGGCCAAAACTCAACGGATCGAGGTCACGCTGGAGACGCTGCTGGAAAGCGTGGACCTCGCAGAAAGTATCTCTATGCGCATCGCTGAGGCCGCCGGCTTCAGTGAAGAGGAACTCCATAAGATTGGCATGGCCGTCCGCGAAGGCGTGATCAACGCATACAATTACGGCAATCAGCAGGACCGCCGAAAAAAAATCCTGATGACCGTGGAACTGGATTCCGAAAACATGATCGTGCGCGTCCTCGATCAGGGCAAGGGATTCGAGTTGCACGAAATCCCCAACCCGCTGGAGGAGGAAAATCTTCTGCGCACTTCAGGCCGCGGCCTTTTCCTCATGCGCGCCTTTATGGATAAATTCGACGTACATACCGCCCCTGGCGGCGGTGCCGAACTCGTAATGATTAAAAAACTTCCCGATAAAGATTCCGGCAACGGTACCCACCAACCGGAGTAGAATTAGGGTAGAGGCTATTCCGTGGCAATCCAAGCGACTTGCAGACAAATAGGGGATGTTTCAATCCTTGATTTCAGCGGCAAGATTACTCTGGGCGAAGGCAGCGCACTGCTGCGGAAAACGGTCCGCGGCCTAATTGACGGCGGCCAGAAGAAGATCATCATCAGCCTGTACGATGTGGACTACATCGATAGCTCCGGAATCGGCGAGCTGGTGAGCGCTTACACCACGGTGAAAAATGCGAGCGGCGAACTCAAGCTGCTTCATCTTACCAAGCGCGTGCACGACATTTTGCAAATCACGCGTCTTTTCACCGTCTTCGATGTGCAGTCGGACGAAGACACCGCGATTCACGCTTTCCGCTAGATTATTCCTAGGACCTATCGACCCGAGTGTTTGGGAGCATGCCCACACGTCCGCTCAGCAGGCGCTAACGCCGCGCTAGCCGGGAGGATCTTTTTGGCGCGTGTTTTTCACTCCTGTCACAATTCCCATCCCGACAAGAACAATGGCGCCTACCACGATCCAGCGTGCCGGTAGGTGCATTAAGTAAGCCGCATAAGCCAGGCCCGCAATTACGATTGCGTAACCCGCCGCGTAGAGTCCGAATGACATGTTGTGTCCTTTTCGAACGGATTATCTGACTCCATCCCCTTCCATCCGCGGCAAAAGCTCTAGGACGTTTTGCCCTTGCAGCCGGGATGATTGCACAGACAATCAATGTCCGGAGTCTTTTCCATCGCCTCACATGCCTCGCTGCAATACCTGCCTTTCGTCACGATGCACGAACAAATCGGGTGCTCGCACTTCTGGCCACTCGCTGCCATATTCTTTCTCCTTGGTTTGAATTCAGTTTGCTAGCTATATCTATCCTAGCCGCGGCGAGGAAACCGCGCTGTGCAATTAGGAACACATCTCCTTTTGACTGTCGGCGTCGGAGTAATGGCGCTTTCGCTCGGTGTGCGCCTTTGTGATACCATCACCTGTAAGCATTTTCTTCAGGGAGAAGCAATTGGCCCGGCATATTTCCCGCAAGGAATTGAAAAAGGACGAAGTGCGCGAGACCCTCGTGCACGGCGCGGATATCGTCTTTTCGCATCAGCAACTCACGCTCTACATCGTCATCCTGGCGATTGTGATTGCCCTGGGTGTGTTTGGCTGGAGAACTTACGCCGAGCGCCAGACCGTGAAGGCTGCCGCCGGCTATGGCGACGCCATGAGAGTATTCCAGGCGCGCATTCGCACGCCTCTCGAGCCCCAGGTGCCGGGAGAAATTACCTACGTGGACGAAAAGAACAAGTACACCGACGCTGCTCAAAAATTCGAAGACGTTGCCAACAAATATCCGCGCACGCATCCCGGCCAGCTTGCCAAGTATTACGCCGCGTTAAGCGAAGAGCACCTTGGCAAGAACGAGGAAGCCAAGAAATTGCTCCAATCTGTTGCTGACGGCGGCGATGAAGACTTCGCCGCTATGGCGCGCTTCGAACTTGCTCAATTGTACGACCGCACCGGGCAAGGGGACCAAGCCGTCAAGCTCTATCAGCAATTGATTGCCAAGCCCGGCCTCCTGGTGCCCAAGGCGGTCGTGATGCTTGCCCTTGCCGAACACTACGGTGCAAGTAATCCTGCCGAAGCTGGAAAGATATACGCGCAGATTAAATCTGAGTACCCCGATACTCCTATCGCCGAACAAGCCGACCAGGATCTTGCTCTCCTGCCCGGCAAAATCTGAGTGCCTGCTTTTTCCTCTCACGGAGCGCGACTAGAAAAAGAATCGGGCAACGAAACGATATACCGAACAACTAGGCCGACTAGCACATAGAGTCCTGCATTTAACAAAGCTGAAATGGCGAATATGATCGTTGCTACCACCGGCGCTCCCGAATCGCCTCCCCCGTCCGTGACCGCGAGAGAAAGGAAACCGTCTACCCAAACAGTTGGATACAGGCATGTCACGACAGTGGCGATCACTTTCTGCTTCGGGCTCACCTTGGTCTCTTCAAAGAGATTCCGCTTAGGTGGTTCGGGAGTGAAGTAAGAGACAATCGCGAGCAGGATGGGAACCACAAGACCCGCTATTGCCCAGCGCCACAAATATTTCTTGTTCGATGTAGTCACGGTTTGTTAACTACAATTTACCACTTTCTGTGCGGAGCAGCACCGCCGGCAATGCCAAAAGAGCAACTGACACTGTTAGAATCGTATCGATGATTTCTGCTACGTATGCGATGGACGTGCAGCGCTCCCGCGGGCGTCGCTTTGCTGAACCGCAGCATCCCTACCGTGACGACTATGCGCGCGACCGCGACCGCGTAATTCACTCTCGCGCCTTTCGCCGCCTGGAAGCCAAGACCCAGGTTTTCACCACGCGCTACTCCGACCATTTCCGCAACCGGCTGACGCATACCATCGAAGTCGCGCAAATTGCGCGCACAGTTTCCGACGCCCTGCGCCTGAACACCGGCCTAACCGAAGCGCTCGCGCTCGTGCACGATATCGGACATCCGCCCTTCGGCCACGCGGGCGAAAAACAACTCGACTTCAGAATGCGCGAGCAAGGCGATCGTTTTGACCATAATCTCCACGCGCTTCGCATCGTCGAACAATTCGAGCAGCGCTATCTCGATTTTCCCGGACTCAATCTCACTTTCGAAGTGCGCGAAGGCATCGTCAAACATTCGGGAAGTTATTCCGCTGTAGAATCTCCCGCGCTCGCCGAATATCTCCTGGACCGGCAGCCCCTTTTGGAGGCGCAGCTCATCGATCTCGTTGACGAAATCGCTTACAACACCGCCGACCTCGACGACGCCTTCGAGGCCCGCCTCCTGGATCTCGATCTGCTGCGCGCCGAAGTGCCCATCTTCAATGAAGCCTACGCGGAAATTGACCGGCTCTATCCGCAGGGCCGCCGCAAATTGAAATTCAACGAAGCCCTCAAGCAGATTCTCAATCGCCTGGCCACCGACCTGATCGACAACACCTTCCATCGGGTGCTGGAAAGCGGCGTCGAGAACGCCGAAGATGTGCGCCGTCTCCCGCAGCACCTCGCCGCCTTTTCGCCCGAGACAGCCCGCCAGAACGCGGAATTGAAGCGGTTTCTTCACGCCCGCCTCTATTCGAACCCCGCAATCGCAGAGGATCGCGATCGCTCGGTGGCCTCGCTGGATGCTCTTTTTCTCTTCTTCCTCGACCAACCGGACCGCATGCCAAAGCACTATGCCGACTTAGCCTTAAACGAGCCGCGCCATCGAGTCGTATGCGACTACATCGCAGGCATGACCGACCATTTCCTGTTGCGCCAATGCAACCAGCTGTTGGGCGCTCCCGCCGGACACCCGGATTGAGCCGCACCGCGGGCAGTTCCCGCGGCCGCACCCAGTCCAAGAAAGTCATTGTCCATTTGGTGTCAGATTGCATCTTCCCAAAGTCGCTTCCTTGACAACGCTGGTACGGGTCATATAATTAACTTGTACGCACGCGGGGAAAGCCAATGTTTCTCGACGTAAAAGAACTTGCCGTTCGAAAAATCCGCATCCGGAAGAGTTATATACCGGGTACGCTCGATTTCCATTCCGGCGAATTTCGCCAGGTGGAACCGCTGGAAGTGCGTGCTACCGCCGAACTTATGGAAGGCCAAATCCGCGTGTACGGCAATCTGCACACGCGCGTTGAGATGATTTGTGCCCGCTGCCTGGACACCGTAGTCGAGGAAATCAGCCGCGACTTCGACCTGTTTTACCGCCCGATGACTTCGATCGCCCAGGACGAGGAGTTTCACCTCAATCTGGACGACACCGAAATCGCTTTCTTCGAAGGCGACGGCCTATTCCTGGCCGACGTCCTCGCCGAGCAGGTAAATCTCGCGCTTCCGATGAAGGTTATCTGCCGCAGCGATTGCCGCGGCTTGTGCTCCCACTGCGGGGCCAATCTGAACAACGAAGAGTGCCGCTGCGAAAAGAACGCTTCCGACCCGCGCCTCGCTCCACTGGCTCGCCTGAAGCAGGACTGGTTCAAAAAGCAATAAAACGCTACACTATCACTTTCCCATTTCGGCTGTGCTGAGCCCCAGCCGGTCAATTCAGAGGAGCAGGAATGCCTAATCCAAAACGACGTCACTCCCACGCGCGCAAAAATAAGCGGCGCGCCCACGATCATCTTCACACGCTGTCGCTTTCCGATTGCCCGAATTGCCATGAAAAGAAACTGCCTCATCAGGCGTGTCCCCATTGCGGACAGTACAAAGGCCGCGAGGTGATTGACACTTCGGCCAAGACAGCCTAAGTTTCCCCTTCACCTGCCTTCCGAGTCGGTGCCCATTGGTGACCGCTGGTGCTGAGATGACCACCATCGCAATAGATGCTATGGGAGGCGACCATGCCCCTCGCGCTGAAGTGGAGGGCGCGATCCTGGCCGCCCGCGAATTTGGTTTGCACATCCTGCTGGTCGGCATGGAAGCCGCCCTCAAGCAGGAACTGAGCCGCCACGGGCATCGCGGTTTGCCCATCGAAATTATCGGCGCCACCGAAGTCATCACCATGAGCGATTCGCCTTCGCAGGCTTTCCGCCGCAAGAAAGAAAGCTCCATGCACGTGGCTGCGCGCTTGGTGCGCGACGGGAAAGCCGAAGCAATGGTCAGCGCGGGCAACACCGGCGCGGCCATGACCGTTGCTCGCTTCGTTCTCGGCACGCTTCCTTCCGTGGACCGCCCCGCGCTCGCCGCGGCATTTCCGAACATGAAAGATAGAGTTTCGGTGATCCTCGACGTGGGCGCCAACGTGGATTCCAAGCCCGAACAAATCAGGCAATTCGCGGTAATGGGCGAAATTTATTTCCGCGCCATCTGGGGCGTCAAACGCCCGCGCGTAGCTCTGCTTTCGATCGGTGAAGAAGAAATGAAGGGCAACGAGTTGACTCGCGAAGCGTCCAATCTGCTGAAACAGTCCTCGCTCAACTTCGTCGGCAATGTGGAAGGGCGCGATGTGTTTCGCGGGAATGTTGACGTCATCGTTTGCGACGGCTTCATCGGCAACGTCGCTCTCAAAATCAGCGAAGGCCTCGTCGAGCACGTCCAGGGCATGCTGAAAAAAGCCATCAAGAGTTCGCTGAAATCGCAGATCGGCTACGCTCTGTCCAAGCAAGCCTTCGATGATTTCCGCAAGCGCACCGACTCTTCGGAAACCGGCGGTGCGCCGCTTTTGGGTGTTCGCGGCATCACCATCATTGCGCACGGCCGCTCGAATCCCAACGCCATTAAAAACGCCATACGCGTCGCCGGCGAACTCTGCCGCGCCCGCGTAAACGAAAAAATCGATCAGGAGCTTTCCGCTGCCGCCGTCGCCGCGCAGGGCTGACCTCAGCGGAATTTCAATCGCGCATGGGCAAACTAGCTTTCCTATTTCCGGGCCAGGGCTCGCAGTATTGCGGCATGGGCCGCGATCTGACGGAGGCCTTCGCCGAATCGCAACAGGTTTTCGACCAAGCGAATGCCGCGCTCGGATTTTCCATGTCCGACATGTGTTACACCGCCTCGCTGGAAGAACTCAAACAAACGGAAAACACCCAGCCCGCGATTCTCACCGTTTCCGTCGCCGCGTACCGCGCTCTTGAAAAGCGGGGCGTCAAACCTGATTTTGTCGCCGGCCACAGCCTCGGTGAATATTCCGCGCTCGTCGCCACCGGCGGACTCGACTTTCCGTCAGCGGTAAAATTGGTTCGCGCCCGTGGCCGCTACATGCAGGAAGCCGTGCCCGCTGGTGAAGGCGCGATGGCCGCAATCCTCGGCCTGCCGCCCGCCGAAGTCTTGGAAATCTGCAAAAAAGCCGCGGACAACGAAGTTGTCTCACCCGCGAACCTGAATTCGCCCGAGCAAACCGTAATCTCCGGAAACGCTGCGGCAGTGAAGCGAGCCGTTGAAATCGCTTCGCAAAGCGGCGCAAAACGAGCCGTGATTCTTCCCGTCTCTGCGCCCTTTCATTGCGCGCTCATGGCTCCCGCGCAAAAGCGTCTGGAGCACGATCTGCGCGCCATAAATTTCAGCGCGCTGAAGATTCCGTTGATCACCAATGTGGACGCCGAAGCCATCACCACGGGCGACGAAGCGCGCGAAGCGCTCATCCGCCAGGTCACCTCTCCCGTTCGCTGGCTCGATTCCGTCCACGAAATGATTGAGTCCGGGGTCACAATTTTTGTCGAAGTCGGCCCCGGAAAAGTTCTCTCCGGCTTGATGCGCCAAATCGACCGCTCCGTGCGCTCCCTAAACGTGGAAGACGCCGCCAGCCTCCAAGCCACCATCGACAAAATTGCCCAATTGCGCGCCGAATCCCCGGAGAGTTCGATTTAGATATGACAACGCTGGCACGCGGGGTGAACTGGAGCAACCACTAGAGAACTCTCGACGATCTTCAGCAAAATTTTTGCACTTTACTACTGAGGGACTATAATTGTAGTTAGTTTACTTTCAGTGCTCTACGGCAGCGAGGTGGCTTATGTCCCGGTCAGAATGGACTCAAACTTTAGGCTCAATCGCGGCGCTCGGTGTATCTTACGCAGCTGCTTTTTGGCTCTTGACTTTGACGCCCCATGACCTAGGTCCCCTGAAACGTCTGGGTTGGATGGCCGCATTTTTTTGCGCAATGGGTGTCGGGGTTTTATTTTGGGCAAAGATTTTGGCCTTGGCGGCAAAGAAACGAAATTGGACCCTGAGAGATTGTCAGTACATTTCGATGCTGACGATTATTCCGGGGTCGATATTATTTTTGGCTGGCGGCTTTGGTTGGAACACGATCATTCCCGTCCTTTACCAAGCGATATTCACAGGTGCGCTTCTTAGAAAGCTTGTCTTCCCCAACGCCGAAGCGATGGGGCCCTTTGAGAGAGAAGTTCCTCCCACAATGTTTCCCAAGTAGTTCTTTCGAGCGATTTATCGGGCGCCGCCCGCGTGGTTGGTTCCTGCGCCGATACCATCCGCCAGAAGCAGAGCAGCTCCGCTGAACGCTAAGGTATCAACGAAATAGTTCAGTCCCTCTCCGGCTTGATGCGCCAAATCGACCGCTCCGTGCGCTCCCTAAACGTGGAAGATGCCGCCAGCCTCCAAGCCACTATCGACAAAATTGCCCAATTGCGCGCCGAATCTCCGGAAAACTAGAATCGGGCCGCTGTCGAAACTCTCAGGAGTATTTTATTAAATCCTCACTAGTGGGACTAGCCGCGCTAGTGTCCCGCGGCAACCCGCAATAGACACACTTTTTAGGAAACCATGGTCTGTTCCAAACACCATTGAAGGCGCACCCACAACGTGGACAGGGCCAGCGGAAAAACTTCAATTGCCTGACGCCGCTCATAGCGAGTGAGACGAGCACCCCTACTAAACACAGATCGAATATAACAGTGCCGATGGGGTTTGGAATCTTGTCGGCAAGAGTCAAAATCAATATCGTGGATAGGAATGCCACACCCAACCAAATGAAAGATCGTGTGTAGGCGCTGCGCAGCGTCCGATACTGCTTCCATGACGATTGATAAGCGGCTGCGTCCTGAACCGGCTTGAGTGGAACTATTTCTCGCACGCTTTCTTTAAGTGAAAAGAATACGACCGTCCCGGCAGGCAAAAGCGCTAGATACCATTGCATCCCGAGCTCGATTGCCGCTCCGAAGCCTCCCCCAGCCCCAACGATAAGAGCAAGCACCTTCATCAACCGAATCGTGCGCGTTGGAAATGGAACTTTGTGCGCGGTAACAAATTGCAAGCTATCGGTCGTACGAACGGCCATCCACACCCACGGAGGAACTACGAACAGAAAGCCGATTGCGGACAGCCACTTTTGCTCGAAACCGTCCTGAAACGTCACGATTGTGGCAGTTCCCAACATAGGACAATTCTACTCTTCGCAGAGAAAACTCTCGATTTCCCGTGTGGAATAAGGCTTCGTAGAAGGTAACGGGCGAGCTACTTATGCAACACGTTATCGCAGGGGCATTGGCCGAGTTCGTTCGCTGATAGCATCCGCCAGAAGCAGGGCAGCTCCGCTGAACGCCAGGGTATCAACGAAATAGTTCAGTCCCTCGGCTATGCTGGATGCGTTGGCCACTAAGATAGGGAGGTAAACAAACAGCACGACAATCAGAATCATAATTCCGAGATACGTTGCTGCTAGGCGCGCCTTTTTATTCACGACAATACATGCGCCGCAAACAGCTAGAACCGCACCCGAAACATAGGCCCAGAAAAGATGCCCGGGAATCCACGTTGGCGTTATTTTGTCGAGTGGAACGCCGGGCGCAATCGTGGGATGCAGAAAGTCCTCCACGCCAAAGACTATCGCTGGTATCCCCACGAAAAAGCGCGCGAGAGTCACCAGCCCCGGCGTCCCGTCCGAAGGCGTCCTTTTCGACAGACTTCCCGCTAGCGCAAAAGCGCCGCCGCTGAAAGCGGTGTCCCGCAGCAGGATGGCCCAAAACAGACGGGCCCCGTGTGTCGCCACGACGTTGGGTATGTGCAGCAAAACCACGAAGAGTAGAAGCATGCTCCCCAGAAGTATGGCCGCCAGCTTTGAATATCTGTTTAGGATGATGCTCAGCGCTGCTGCAATCAGAGCAATGCCCACCAGATAAGTCCAAAATAGGTGCCACGGCATCCAGGAGGGAACCAGCGGCGCGATCTCCGCCGCATCGACCATGTGGTCCGCGCCGAATACTCCCATCGGCATGGCAAAGAACAAAGGGCCGAACGCCAAGATCTTGTCCATCCCGTGTTTTTGCGGCAGATCGTCCTTGATAATCTTTATTAGCCCGATTACCAGAAGAACGGCGCCAATGAAATACGGCCAGAACACAGCCGCCGGGATTCGGAAAGCTAGAAGTGTTACGGCAAAATCAGCGTGCCGGAAAAGTTGGAAACCGCCGCTCAGCATATGCATTCTAGGATCACCCTTACTCGACTCTGAATCACAATGCTCGTAAAGAGTTGCTCATCATTGCCACATGAACGAGCAGTTGCGCAGCATGTTTGATATGCGATAGGGTCACATCCTATGTTCTCGCTCAAAGATAAAGTAGCTCTGGTCACCGGCGCGTCTCAGGGCATTGGCCGCGCCACGTCTCTGGCGCTCGCAGAAGCCGGCGCAAAAGTAGCCATCGCCGCGCGCAACACCGAAAAACTCGCGTCTCTCGCAGCGGAAATCGCAGCCGCAGGCGGCGAAGCCCTAGCTGTTCCCATGGACGTGGCCGACCCCGCGCAAGTGAAAACCGGTTTCCAGCAATTGCTCGCGAAATTCGGCAAGCTCGACGTGCTGGTCAACAACGCGGCCATCACCCGCGACACGCTTGCTCTTCGCATGAAGCTAGAAGACTGGGACGCCGTGCTGCGCACGAACCTCACCGGCGCGCATTTGTGCATCCAGCAAGCGCTTGGCGCGATGCTCAAGCAGCGCGCTGGCCGCATCATCAACATCACTTCGGTAGTCGCCGAAACGGGCAACGCGGGCCAGGCAAATTATGTGGCATCAAAAGCGGGCCTGATCGGTCTCACGCGCGCCATCGCCGTCGAAGTCGCCTCGCGCAACATCACCGTGAACGCCATCGCCCCCGGCTTCATCTCCACACCCATGACCGATCCTCTTTCGCAGGAAATAAAAGACAAAATGAAATCCATGATCCCGCTCGGCCGTTTCGGCACTGATCGTGACGTCGCCGCCTCCATCGTCTTCCTCGCCAGCGATGAAGCCGGCTACATCACTGGCCAGGTCCTCGACGTCAACGGCGGCCTGCACATGGGCTAGCGAACCTATTCTGTTGACGGCTGCGTGGAGTTGCAATTTCCGCACTTTCGCGCCAAAAGGTTGACCCTGCATTCCAGCCCGCATAGAATGGGCAAGTTGTTTTGGGGCGCTATCCTGCCTGCTGTGCGGCCCAGGGCGCTTACGATTGCCGATACCGGAGGAACTACCAGAATGGCCAGCGTCGAAGAACGCGTGAAAACGATCATTGTCGAGCAGCTCGGTGTGGATGAAAGCGAAGTTACTCCGACCGCTTCTTTTGTGGACGACCTGGGTGCCGACTCGCTCGACACCGTCGAGCTGGTAATGGCTTTCGAGGAAAATTTCGGCATCGAGATCCCCGACGAAGACGCCGAAAAAATTGCCACGGTAAAAGACGCTGTTGATTACATCGAGAAGCACTCCAAAGGAAGCAAGTAGTCCGCTGGCCGTCCCCATCAGTATAGGAGAAGTTTCTTTTGAACCGCCGAGTTGTCGTTACAGGCGTTGGGCTGATCTGCGGTTGTGGCATCGGGACCGAAGAGGTCTGGCGCAATCTGCTGGCCGGTAAAAGCGGCATTGGCCCCATCACTCATTTTGACCCCGCCGGATTTGATTGCCGCATCGCCGGAGAAGTCCGCAATTTCGATCCGCTTAACTGGATCGAGAAAAAAGAGCTGAAGAAAACCGGCCGCTTCATTCAACTGGCGATGGCCGCTGCGGATTTCGCCGTCAAGATGGCCGCCCTCGAAGTCACTCCTGACATTGCCGACACCACCGGCGTTTACATCGGCTCCGGCATCGGCGGATTCGACGTCATCGAACGCGAGCATTCCAAGTATTTGGCTGGTGGCCCCGGAAAAATCTCGCCTTTCTTTATTCCAGCGTCGATCGTCAACCTGGCATCGGGCTTCGTTTCGATCCGCTACGGCGCAAAAGGCCCCAATTCTGCAACAGCCACCGCCTGCTCCGCCTCGGCACATGCCATCGGCGACGCTTACAAAATCATTCAGCGTTCTGACGCGGATGTGATGATCGCAGGCGGCACCGAAGCCGCCATCACTCCCATGGGCGTAGGCGGATTCGCGGCTATGCGCGCTCTCTCCACGCGCAACGACGAACCGCAACGCGCCAGCCGTCCCTTTGACGCTGAGCGCGACGGCTTCGTCGTCGGCGAAGGCGCCGGCGTTCTAATCCTCGAATCGCTCGAATACGCGCAGCGCCGCGGCGCGAAAATTATCGCCGAAATTGTCGGCTACGGAATGTCCGGCGACGCCTACCACATCACGCAACCAGCCGAAGGCGGCGATGGCGGATATCGCGTGGCGCTTGCGGCCATGCGCGACGCGAAAATCACTCCCAACGACGTGAGTTACGTCAACGCGCACGGCACCTCCACTCCCATCGGTGACGCCATAGAAACCGCCGCGCTAAAGCGCGTCTTCGGCGAGCGCGCAAAAAAAGTTCCCATCAGCTCCACGAAATCCATGACCGGGCATCTGCTGGGCGGCGCGGGCGGCCTGGAGGCCGGCATCAGCGTCCTCGCTCTGCGCGATCAGATTATGCCGCCCACTGCAAATTACGAAAATCCCGATCCGGCCTGCGATCTCGACTACATTCCGAATCATGCGCGCAAGGCCGCGGTGCATTACGCGCTCTCGAATTCCTTCGGCTTCGGTGGAACAAATGCGTCCCTCATCTTCAAGCTCTGGGACGGAAAGTAGCTGTGGCCTCGGGCTTGCCCTGATAGGAAACGCCAGGAGGAAGATTTGAAAATCGGAGTCTGCGTCAAACAAGTTCCCGCCAAGGATGCGCCGCTTGCCATCGTCGAAGGTGGCGCGTGGATCCGCGAATCCGACATCGGCTTCGAAACGAATGAGCCGGACAGCTTCGCGCTCGAAGAATCGCTGCGCCTGAAAGAAAAACAAGGCGGCGAAGTCGTGGCCATCTCCATGGGTCCCGAACGCGCCAAACAAACCATCAAAGAAGCTCTGGCCAAAGGCGCCGACCGCGGAATCCACATTGCCGACGATCATTTCTACAAACTCGATCCGCTGTCCTCCGCGCGTTCGCTGGCTGCCGCAATCAAGGACGAAAAGTTCGACCTCATCCTCACTGGCTTGCAGAGCGACGATCAAGGCTTCGGCCAAACCGGTGTACTCCTCGCCGAATTGCTCGGCCTTCCTCACGCCACAATCATCATGCAAATCGACATCGTGGAAGGCCACATGAAATTGAAGCGCGAACTGGAAGCGGGCTGGTTTCAGTGGGTCGAGCTACCGTTGCCCGCGGTCCTTTCGATTCAGTCCGGCATCAACAAGCCGCGTTACGCCACTTTGAAAGGCATCATGGCCGCGAAGAAAAAAGAAATCGCCACGGTGAATCGCGCATCGCTCGGCATCGCCGACGCGCCCACCCAGCGAATCGAGCGAATCTACATTCCGCAAAAAACCAAGAAGACCGAATTCATCACCGGCCAGCCAAAAGAAATCGCCGCGAAGCTGATCGAAAAATTGCGGCACGAAGCGCGGGTGTTGTGACGATACCGCGAGAACGACAAATGAACATAACGCGCTCGAACCCCGCGAGACGTGGGCTTCGTAGCGCCGGCGTCTCGCCGGCTCTTTTGAATTTGACCGGCTTTAATATTTAGCGCGAGGCAAACGCAATCATGAAAATTCTCCTAGTCACCGAACAGCGTGAAGGCAAGTGGAACAAAGTCAGCTTTGAGACTCTCGCCGCCGCGCAGCAAATCGTGCAGCACACCAAAGGCTCGCTTACCGCCGTAGTCGTCGGCAAAGGCGTCGCCCCGCTTGCCGACGAAATCGCGGCGTTCCAACTCGACGAAGTCCTTCTCGTCGAGCACGATCTCTTGGATAAATACACGCCGGACGGATTTTCTCTCGCTTTGCACCAGGTAATCGAATCCGCAAAGCCCGATCTCGTTCTCATGCCGCACACTTATCAAGTCCGCGATTTCGCTCCCAAGCTCGCCGCTTCGCTCGGAAAAGGCATGATCGGTGACTGCATCCACTACCGTTACGAAAACGGCAAACTGATTTTCGTCCGCCAGATGTTTCAAGGCCGCACCAATGCCGACGTCGTCTTCACCGGTGACGCTCCCTGGATCGCAACTTTTCAAGCCAGCGCATTCCGCGCGGACCTCGCCACAAAACACGCCAGCGGCAAAGCGCCGGTAAAACCTCTCTCTGTCGATTTGAAGCCGGAACAAATCCGCACCAAGCCGCTCGAACTTTTCCGCGAAGCAAAGCAAGCCGTCGATCTCACCCAAGCTCCCATTCTGATTTCCATCGGTCGCGGCATCAAAGCTCCGGAAAATATCCCCATGGTTGAAAAACTAGCAAAACTCCTCGGCGGCGAAATCTGCGCCTCGCGTCCCATTTGCGACGAAGGCTGGCTCCCCATGGATCGCCAGATCGGCAGCTCCGGACAAACCGTCGCCCCCAAGCTCTATTTCGCGCTCGGAATCAGCGGCGCAATCCAACACGTCGTGGGTATGAAAGGCTCGCGCACCATCGCCGCGGTCAACAAGGATCAGAACGCCCCCATCTTCGAAGTAGCCGACTACGGCATCGTCGGCGACCTCTTCGAAATCGTCCCCGCCCTAATCGAGGAGCTTGAAAAAACTGCGCACAGTTGAAATGTGTCCGCTTTCGCCACTGGCTCTCCCGCTAGCGGCCAGTCCACAGTCTCGAACCCCCGGCATCATCCTATAAGCTATTGAAGATATGCCATTTGCCTTTCAGTCAGCCTGGTACGTCACCTGCTTAATCTCCTCAGAGCCAGCGGTGTCCGAGTGCCCCTTTTGAATTTCCTTTGATCGGGAGGAAGAAATGGGAACGCTACTGCAAGACATCCGTTACGGTCTGCGCGCGCTAGGAAAATCGCCGGGCTTTACTGTAATTGCCGTGCTCACGCTTGCCCTCGGCATCGGTGCCAACACCGCGCTCTTCTCCGTAGTGGACGCAGTGCTCCTCCGACCTTTGCAGTTCAAAAATCCCTCCAGACTGGTGTGGGGCTGGGGCAATTGTCCCCTCTGTGACCATGGCGCCGTTTCGCCGTCCGACTTTTTGGACTATCGCGCGCAGAACCAATCCTTTGAACAGTACGGCGCTAGGGCAGTGGGAGATTCGCTATTCAATCTCACCGGAACGGACAAGCCCATTCAGATCAAAGGCTCCATGATAACGGCGGACTTCTTCGACGCCCTTGGAGTTCAAGCCCGTTACGGCCGCGTGTTCACTCTTGCTGATGAAAAAACAACCGACCCCGAGGTCGTAATCCTCAGCCACCATTTGTGGCTGGAACGCTTCGGCGGCGATCCAAACGTCATCGGAAAATCGATCGCTCTCGACGGCAAGACGCGCACAGTTGTCGGCGTTCTCGCAAACGATATGCCCGTCCTCACCGAAGCCGACCTTTGGTTTCCTGCGCCTTTCGAAAATCCGGGAATGCAGACCCGCCGCTCCCATTTTCTACGCCCCATTGGTCTTTTGAAGCCCGGCGTTACGATCTCCCAGGCGCAAGCGGAGCTGGACACCATCGCAGCTCGCCTCGCCACACAATTTCCCGAGACGAACAAAGGATGGAGTCAGAAACTCGAGCCTCTCCAGAGTGTTCTCGTTGGCAATGTACGTCCCGCATTCCTGGTGCTGGTAGGCGCGGTTGCTCTCGTTCTCTTGATAGCTTGCGCCAATATCGCCAGCCTCATTCTCGCGCGAAATACTGTTCGGCAGCGCGAGATTGCCATTCGAACCGCGCTGGGCGCCGGACGATTCCGTCTGATCCGGCAATTGTTGACAGAAAGTTTGGTGCTCGCCTTGATGGGAGGTGTCGCCGGAATCTTTGTGGCCACCGCAGGTGTAGAACTCTTAAAACAGCTAGGCCCGCAGAGTCTCCCGCGCCTCGACGAGGTAAATGTGAACGGCGTCGCCCTCACATTCACCTTCGCGATCGCGATTTTCACCGGGCTCTTGTTTGGCCTCGGCCCCGCCCTGAAAGCGAGCCGCCGCGATTTGACGCAAAGCCTGAAGGAAGGCGGCAACTCCGGCGATTCGCGGTCGAAGCATCGTGCGCACAATACGCTCGTCGTCGCGGAAGTAGCCCTTTCGCTCGTGGTTCTGATCGCCTCCGGTCTCTTACTCAACAGCTTCTGGCGTTTGATGCGCGCTCCGCTCGGGTTTGATCCCGCAAACGTCCTCACCACTGAAGTGTCCCTCCTCTCGCCGAGGTATGACGATCAGCAACGCCGCGAATCATTTTTTCGCGAACTCCAGGAACGCATCCAGTCTGCGCCCGGCGCCACAAATGCCGGATTCATCTCGGAATTGCCACTGAGCGGCGACGGCAACGACACGTTTTTCACCATCACCGAGCACCCTCCGGCAAATCCAAACGACAATGAGGACGCAGATTTCCGCGTCGTCGCCGGCGATTATTTTGGAGCCATGCGAATTCCGCTATTGGCAGGGCGCAGCTTCGAGAGTCAAGACGCATCCGAAGCCCGTCAGGTCATAGTCGTCAACGAGCCGTTCGCCAAAAAGTTTTTTCCGCACGAGAGCGCCATTGGCAAGCACGTGAAATTATATGAAGGCAAACCCCAGTTCGCCACACGCGAGATCGTAGGGATCGTGGGAGGCAACAAGCACTTCGCATTGCAGGAGTCTCTTCGTCCGGAAATGTTTATCCCCGGATCCCACACCAGGATGAGTGTGGTCGTGCGTGGCCCGGGCGACCCGGCTATGCTCTCCGCAGCGGTGCGCCAAGCCCTCCACCAGATCGATCCGGACGAAGCCACTTCCACCTTCCGCACCATGGCGGATGTTGTATTCAGTTCAGCGGCCAATGATCGTTTCAACACCCTCCTGCTCGGCGCCTTTGCCGCCATTGCGTTACTCCTGACGGCTGCGGGAATTTTTGGGGTTCTGTCTTATCTGGTCACGCAACGTACCCGCGAAATAGGACTGCGCATGGCTCTCGGTGCGCAGCGAACCGACGTTCTTCGCGTAATTGTAGGCCATGGACTGCGAATCTTTCTCCTTGGCCTGTGCATTGGCGTCGCAGGAGCGCTCGTGGTGACGCGCTGGATGTCGAGCGTTCTGTTCGGCGTGAAGCCGACCGACCCGCTGACGTTCGTTGTTGTAGCTCTCGTGCTCGGGATCGTCGCTTTTCTTGCCTCGTATGTTCCGGCGCGGCGCGCGATGCGTGTCGATCCCATCGTTGCCCTGCGCTACGAATGATGTGTTACATTTTGCGTGCGACGACCTTTTTTTGATCGAGAGGCGGAAATGGGATCGCTGATGCAAGATCTTCGCTATAGCATCCGAATGCTCGCCAAGAACCCGGGCTTCGCAGCCGTTGCCGTCCTCACACTGGCTCTCGGCATCGGCGCGAATACCGCCATTTTCAGCGTCGTGAACGGGCTGCTCCTCCATCCCGTCGGCGTCTCCCATCCGGAGCAGCTTGTCGCCATCCGCGTCCGATACGAAAAGCTAAATTTGGACAGCATCCTCATCTCCGCGCCGGATTTCGACCTGCTGCGCGAAAACAAGAAAGTTTTTGCTTCTGCCGCGCTGGAAGATCCCATGGATTTCAACTACTCCGCGGGAGACCGGCCGCAGCGTCTTCGAGGCGCGAAGGTTTCATCCCAATGGTTCGAAGTTTTCGGGGTCAAGCCGCTACTCGGCCGGGTATTTACACCTGAAGAAGACCAGCCGCACGCCGACCAGGAGGTAGTCCTCGCTTATCACACCTGGAAAAATCTTTTTGGCGCTGACAATTCCATCGTTGGCCGCTCGGTCCAGTTCAATCGGCAGCCATACACCGTCGTCGGAGTGATGCCTCCCGATTTTCAGTGGCCGGAGCAAACCGATCTCTGGTCTCCGCTTGCGCTGCCCGCCGGGGATTTCGCTATCGACAATATTTTCAACGAGGCGCACTTTGCCGTCGTGCGAATGCAGCCAGGTGTCTCTCCCGCGCAAGCTGAGGCCTACATGAACGTCCTCACGCAGCGCGTGGTCAACGACGGGCGTTCCAAATATCCCAAAAATTCCGGCTGGGGAATGTTTTCCGTGCCCTTCGCGCAATTTATTTACGGCGACGTCCGCACGCCCCTCCTGATTCTGCTCGGAGCGGTTGGATTTGTGCTCTTGATTGCGTGTGCCAACGTTGCCGGCCTGCTCCTTGCGCGAGCCTCTGGTCGCGCGCGTGAATTCGCTGTTCGCACCGCGCTCGGAGCTTCGTCCTGGCGTCTGGCGCGTCAAACGCTGAGCGAAAGCATCGTGCTCGCAGTATTGGGCATGATCGCTGGTCTCGCCGTTGCATATGGCGCAATTTCCGCGTTTCCGTTCCTCGCGGCGGGCAATCTGTCGGGCAGGATCGTGATTCCAATCGACACCCGGGTGCTCTTGTTCACAGCGGCACTGGCTGGTCTTTCAGCCATTGTTTTCGGCGCTGCGCCCGCCTGGCAGATATCGCGTACCGATCCGCAGCAACATTTGAGCGAAGGCCGCGGCGCAGGAAGTGCCAGCCGCGCGCATCATCGCTTTCGCGACGTCCTGGTCATTGGGCAGCTCGCGCTCGCACTGGTGCTTCTGGCTGGCGCGGGAATTTTCCTGAAGAGCTTCGCGAAGATACAGAACGTCAACGTGGGCTTTCAGCCGCACGGTTTGATGACCGCAGCCATTGGTCTGCCCGATCATCCTTACGATTCCCCGGCGAAACAAATTCAGTTTGTGCGCGACGTTCTCAACCGGCTCTCCAGTTCCCCCGGCGTCGTCACCGCTGCGGCGGGAGTGCCGCTGCCGTTCAGCGGATTCGGCGGTTCGGCATCCTTTGAAATCGAAGGCCGCGCAAAACTCCCCGGCGATCCTGGTCCGCACGGCGACGTTCGGCAAGTCAGCCCCAATTATTTTGAAACGATGGGGATTTCGCTCGTTCGCGGCCGCACCTTCACCCCGGACGATCGCCAAGGCGCGCAAGCCGTCGCCATGATTGATGAGAATCTTGCGCGGCTATATTGGCCAAATGACGATCCGATCGGAAAACACTTGAAGATTAACGACAAAGATCCGTGGGCCACGATCGTCGGAGTCGTCGTGCCTGTCCGCCATTCACAAGTTGTAGGCGAGGAAACCTCTTCAGAAGGCGCCGAGGGCGCAGGAAAGGGAGTCTATTACCTGCCGATCTATCAAACCCTGTCGCCCAATTTCTTTCTGGTCGTGCGCGCAAGTGGAAATCCCGCGGCATCAGCCGAAACAATTCGCGAGGCCGTCCGCTCCGTGGATTCTGCACAGCCAATCTCCGAACTGATGACTATGGATGAACGCATCTCACTATCCATGGGCCCCCGCCGTTCGGCTGTTGCCCTGCTCACCGTCTTCGCGGGCATGGCTCTTGCGCTCGCAGCCATCGGTTTGTTTGGATTGGTGCGTTTCAATGTCACCCAGCGTATTCAGGAAATCGGCATCCGCATGGCGCTGGGAGCCCAGCCGCGTGACATCCTGAAAATGGTAATGGCTCAAAGTGGCCGCCTCATCGCCGCCGGCGTTGTCGCCGGTATCGCGTTCGCGCTCATCCTCACGCGAATGATGGAAAGTCTGCTTTATGGCGTTAGTTCCGCTGATCCGGCTACCTTTGCCGGCATGTCAGTTTTCCTGGCTGCCGTGGCATTTTTCGCTTGCTACATTCCCGCGCGCCGCGCCATGCGCGTGGATCCCATGGTCGCCTTGCGCTACGAATAACGCGATCGTTTTTGCGTTTTGCGATATATGTTAGTGGCGGAGGCAGAAAATGGCCGCACTGCTGCAAGACATTCGCTACAGCCTTAGAATGCTCGCGAAGAACCCGGGCTTTACCGTCATCGCCGTCCTTACGCTGGCTCTCGGTATCGGCGCGAACACCGCGCTATTTTCGGTCGTCAACGGCGTGCTGCTGAATCCGCTGGCCTATCCGCACTCCGAGCAGCTGATCACCGTTTACGGAAAGGCTCCCGGGTTCGCTCGGGCGCCGATATCCTACCTGAACTTTCTCGATTGGCAGCGCGGTACGCAAACATTTTCATCCATGGCCATATACCGCAATGAGCCTTACAACTTAACCGGCACGGGCGAAACCGAACTCGTCGGTGGCTCCATGATTTCCGCGGATTTTTTTCCGACGCTCGGCGTAGCGCCCATTCTCGGCCGCAACTTCCGCACCGATGACGATCGCGCGGGAGCGGCGCCGGTGGTGATGCTCGGCGGAGGACTCTGGAAACGCAAATTCGGTTCTTCGCCGGATGTCATCGGGAAATCGATCATCCTGAACGGCGCGTCGTACACGATTGTGGGCGTCGTTCCGCCGAGTTTCAACTTTTACGGCAGCGAGCGGGATCTTTACACTCCCGCCGGTCAGTGGACCGATCCCTCTTTTCTGGATCGCCGCATCGAGGTGAGCGCCCACGCGATCGGCCGCCTGAAGCCAGGCGTAACGCTCGCGCAAGCGCAAGCGGACATGGATGGCATTTCACAAAATCTCGCCGCAGCCTACCCGGAAGCCGATAAAGACATCGGCGTCAATCTCGTTTCCATGAAGCAGGATATTGTGGGCAACGTCCAGCCGTTCCTACTCGTACTTCTCGCCGCCGTTGGTTTCCTCCTGCTGATCGCGTGCGCGAATGTTGCCAATCTTCTTCTGGCGCGCTCCATGGGCCGCTCGCGCGAGTTTGCCATTCGCGCGGCTTTAGGCGCGAACCAGACGCGCGTCATTCGCCAACTTCTCACTGAAAGCATTCTGCTCGCGGCATTCGGCGGAGCGCTGGGAGTCTTGCTCGCCTTTTGGGGCACTAGAGCCGTGCTCGCCACTTTGCCTGGTGCTTTGCCGCGCGCCCACGAAGTCTCACTCGATTCGCGCGTCCTGCTCTTCACCATGGCGCTCTCGCTGTTTGCCGGAATTGTTTTCGGCCTCGCTCCCGCCCTGAAAACTTCTCGCGTGAATTTGCAGGACGTTCTCAAAAAGAGCGGCGCCGGTTCCGGCGGAGCCCGTCACCGCCTCCACGGAGTTTTCGTCGCCGTAGAAGTAGCGCTGGCTTTGGTTTTGCTTGTCGGCGCCGGACTGATGATTCGCAGCCTCACCGCGCTTTGGCGCGTCGATCCCGGCTTCAATCCGAACCACGCGATCACCTTCGTTTTGTCCCTGCCGGCTGATCCCAACACCACCTCCGCCGAAACGCGCGCGCGTCTGCGCCTCTTCGACGACAAAATGAAAAATATTCCGGGCGTCAAAGCCGTTTCCGTCACGCTGGGCTCCCGCCCCATGATCCATAATTCCTCGGAGGTTTTCTGGATTGAAGGCGAGCCCAAGCCCGCCAACCTGCACGATATGCACCCGGCATTGTTTTATCTCGCTGAAGCAGGTTTTCAGAAAGCCATGGGAGTCACGCTCGAACGCGGCCGCTTCATTACGCCCCAGGACGACGAGAACGCGCCAATCGTCGTGGACATAGATGACGTTTTCGCGCGCACTTATTTCCCTCATGAAGACCCCATAGGGAAGCGCATCAATCTCAGCACCTTTAACGTGCAAGCCGAGATCGTGGGCGTGGTCGGCCACGTGAAGCAGTGGGGGCTCGATGCTGATCCGAAATCGGCCATCGAGGCGCAGTTCGATTACCCGTTCATGCAGGTTCCGGAAAGACTCATGCCGCTGATGGCCACTGTTGTGGCCGTCGTGCTGCGCACCGAAGGCGATCCCACTGCTGTGATGGTTGACGTTCGCCGTGCGGTCGCGGAAATCGATTCCCGCGAAGCGGTATACAACGTCCAAACCATGGACACGGTCATCGCCAATTCATTTGCCGCGCGCAGGCTCTCCATGATTCTTCTGGGCATCTTCGCGGCGCTCGCGCTGGTGCTCGCCTGCGTCGGAATCTACGGCGTGATTTCGTATTTGGTCGGCCAGCGCACTCGCGAAATCGGAGTGCGTATGGCGCTCGGCGCGCAACCCAGCGATGTACTGCGGTTGGTGGTCGGGCACGGGACAAAGATGGCGCTGATCGGCGTCGCAATCGGCATCGGCGCCGCGCTGGGACTGACGCGTCTCATGGCCAATCAGCTCTTCGGCGTCAGCGCCTATGATCCGCTGACTTTTGCCGGCGTTGCCGTGCTTCTGATTATTGTGGCCGCCGCCGCGTGCTACATCCCCGCCCGCCGCGCCATGCGCGTCGATCCCATGGTCGCTTTGCGTTACGAATAGCGCATCAAACGCAAAAGCCCGCCGACGCTAATGCATCGGTGGGCTTCTTCGCACCAATCCTGTTAACAGACCTTTTTAGCCCAGGCCTGCCGTCATTGTCTGCCGGCAAAAGCGCCCAGTAGTACTAAGTCGCGGTGCTGCCACGCAGGAAGTGCGCGATGATCATGATGATCCCGATCACCAAAAGTATGTGGATAACCCCCACCGTCACGTGGAAAGCGAAGAACCCTAACAGCCAGAGAATAATCAGTACTGCTCCGATTGCCGCCAACATAGATTCCTCCTGGTTGTGAAATCTATGCGAGCCTACGCTCGTCACACCCGGCAAGCCATACCAGACTCTAGTTATAACCCCGGCGATTTCAGTGTACGCAGACGGTACAAACGGCCTAGCGGCCCTATTTAGGCTTGATTTCACCCGCTGCGTCGAAACCGAATTGAGGATTCTTGTACGTCCCCGTCATCTTCACCGCCACCGCTGCACCCGCCTTCTTCCGCTTGAACAGCGGGTCCAGCGGTTTCAGAAGCGTCGATTTCGTTCCTGTGGTTTCCTGCGACAACTCCGCCTGGGTCTTCAGCATTCCATGAAAATCAATTTGCTCGCTCGACAAATTGTAAGTGCCGTCCATGCGCGCCGACGCTCCCGGCACGCTAAACGACAGCTCCGAAAACTTCGCCACTCCGTCGCGCAGCTCCACGTGCCCCTTCAAATTCAACACCACATTTTCCGGATCATCAGCGTCCGCCTGTGTTTGCGGTTTACTCTTGTCCTGCTTCTCGCCGCGCGCCCGTTCGCTCATCTCATCCACGCGCGTCTGCATGCTGGGTTTTGTAAACGCCCCTTCGCCGATTCCGAAATCCCCGCGAAGCGCAAGCTCCTGCAGAAACGGCCGTTTTTGCGGCGGTATCTCCAGGTGCGCTTTCAGGCTCGTCACGCCGTTCATGGGCGGATGGCTTGCCGTCACAAACAGCCGCAGCAAATCCTGAATGCGTCCGTTGTCCACCTCTACATCCAGCGAAGTTGTTTTTCCTTTTTGGCCCGGCTTGCCTGCAACGCTACCCGAAGCCGCCACCGATGTCTGCAGAAACGACGTCGCCACCTGCTTCAAGAAAACATCTCCATTCG
>Ga0302306_10000302_pt1 | contig 35117 bp, 24 predicted proteins | sample III_Palsa_E3_1_FD_198761 | JGI IMG/M metagenome (GOLD analysis project Ga0302306, IMG submission 198761) | Peat permafrost microbial communities from Stordalen Mire near Abisko, Sweden - III_Palsa_E3_1 | ecosystem: Environmental > Terrestrial > Soil > Palsa > Peat permafrost | place: Sweden...
TGAAGGGCAGTGACACCAAGCCGGCCGACGCCCCCAAAGAAGAAACCTGGGCCAGCGACCACACCACTCGCATCGGCGGCCAATCCATTTCCTACAAAGCCACCGCCTCGCTCACCATGCTCAAAGACGACAAAGGCGAAGGCACTGCCCTGATTTTTTCCACCGCCTACACTCGCACCGATCTAAAAGACGCCCCCGCCCGCCCCATCGCTTTCGTCTATAACGGCGGCCCCGGCTCCGCTTCGATCTGGCTGCACATGGGCGCCTTCGGCCCGCGCCGCGTGGTCAATGCCGACGCCTCCTCCACTGCGCCCGCCCCCTACAAAATTGAAGACAACGCCAACTCGCTCCTCGACAAGACCGATCTGGTCTTCATTGATCCGGTCGGCACCGGATTCAGCCGCGCTATCGGCAAATCCCAAAACAAAGATTTCTGGGGCGTCGATCAGGACGTGAAATCCCTCGCGCAGTTCATCAACATCTATCTCAATCGCAACAACCGCTGGAATTCTCCGAAATTTCTCATCGGCGAAAGTTACGGCACCTTCCGTTCCGCCGCCCTCGGCAATTACCTCCAGACCCGCGACGGCATTTACATCAACGGCATCGTGCTGATTTCCAGTGTCCTCAATCTCGGCACCATTTCCTTCAATCCCGGTGACGATTTGCCCTACGTCCTCTATCTTCCGAGCTACGCATCGACCGCCTATTTCCAAAAAGCCCTGAAAGATCCTCCGGCCGACCTCGCCGCGTTTCTCGCTGACGCCCGCCATTTCGCCGCCACCGACTACACCACCGCGCTGATGAAGGGCACCAACATTACGCCCGCGGAAAAAGCGGATATCGCCGCGACGCTCTCCCACTTCACCGGCCTCAGCGAAGACTACTTGATGAAAGCCGATCTCCGCGTGAACCTCGCCCAGTTCAATGTCGAACTCGCCCGCTCCCGCGGCCTCACTACCGGCCGTTACGATTCGCGTTACACCATGCCGACCTACGACCTGCTCACCGAAAATGCCGAAGACGATCCTTCTTTCACCGGCGTCCTCGGCGCCTTCGTCGCCGCCTTCAACAACTACGAACGCGAAGAATTAAAAGTCGTTCAGGAACGGAACTACGAGGCGCTCAACGGCGAAGTCGGCGGCAGTTGGGACTGGAAACATCGTGGCCCGCAGGGCGGCGGCTTTTTCCCCGGCTCCGCCAATGTCTCGGGCGATTTGATTCAAGCCCTGATGACCAATCCGCACCTCCACGTCCAGGTTGAAAATGGTTTCTTCGATATGGCCACCCCCTTCTTCGCCACCGAATACACCATGGACCACCTCTTCCTCCCCGCCCACCTCCGCGACAACATCGACCTGAAGTATTACAACGCCGGCCACATGATGTACTTGCATCAGGAAGATCTAACCAAACTAAAATCCAACATCGCCGCCTTCATCGACGCCAACACCAAACCCTAAAAACAAAAATCGCGGCCTTCGCCGCAACAAAAAAAACGCGGCCCGGCTTCCGCCGCGCCCCGTCGCAAAAGCAAAATCGCGGCCTTCGCCGCGGTTCAACGTACCGTCAAAAGAAAAGCCTGCACTATTCCAGTGCAGGCTTTTTTCGGCACAAAATATGCGTGCGTTTTGCTTCTCTCAATCCACCGTAATGCCTACCTAGCGCCGCACACCGCCCCGCCCCCCATTTCTGAGCGCAGCGAAGAATCTCACCCACTCCAGTGTTTCGCGGCGCTCGACCGACACAGCATGATGCCGCCCGCACCACCTGTAGCGGCCGGCGTGAGCCGGGCCATTCGCCGTCGCCCGCGCCTTTGCTGTTTAGGGGGTCGGAGCTTCAGCTCCGACAAAATAAACTCCCGCGCGAAGCGCATTCCTCTAAGTCGCGCGAATCGCGCACGCCTCATGCGCCGTTCGCGCACCCGCCGCCCGCGCCACACTCGCGTCCGCCGCGCAAAAATCTACTCCGCCGCCGACGGCGGTCCTCGGTGTTCCCTTGATTTTAATTTGTCATCCCGAAGCGCAGCGCGAGATATTCTTCAACCAAGATTGATCTGGCGGCAAGCTCCCACCGCATCGAAACACAAAGTAACCAGAACCTTTGGAGTGCGGCGGCTCTGCCGCCGCCCTTCCCCAGCTGCCCGCGCAGCCCAATCGTCCGCGCAACTCCACACCGCACCAAGACAAAAAACCGTCATCCCGAGCGTCAGTGAGGGATATGCTTTTTACGGTCCGCGAACGCAGACCTGCCCGCTCGCCCCAGAGTCGCCACGCCTTCGTCAGGGCACGCCTTCAGCCGTGCCAAAAAGAAGTCCGCGCGCCAGCGCGCTCCTCTAAGTCGCGCGAATCGCGTCGCCTTCCAGACGCCGTTCGCGCACTCGCCGCCCGCCCCTCCCAACACACCAATCAACGCGGCGGCGGACCCTCCACGTCCTCGATTCCCCCAAGTTCCACCGCCAAACATCTTACGACCTCGGCGAATCTGTCTCCGTGGCCCCTCCGTTCAACGGCGTGATACATGCCGCCCCGCACGCCCTCTAATATTTCGGGCCCCGCGTCGAGCACGTATGACGTCTTGCCCTCGCGTCTTTTGGGTCCGCGCCCCTCGGCCGGCCAGAATCCCGAGTCTTCCACCACCTGTGCAAAATGCTCAACGTCCTCGCGCGACACTTCGCGTTTCGTGATCACCGGCGCATCCCCGTGTCGGGCAACACGCGTCGTCACCACCATTCCACTTCCATCGGGTTTCACCGTCAGGCGCACCGCTAACATTTGTCCGCTTTGGCCCGTGAGCGTCTCCCACCGATACATGGTCGCGCTACGATCCCGCGCCGCTGCCACCAGGGAAGGCTCATCGATCGATCTCAGAAATCCCGAAAAAAATTCCGAACTGTCGATCAGACCCGTGGGAAAATAAACCGCCGATTCGCTCGCGGGCGATTGCGATTTCTGTGCCTCTTGCGCCGCGCCCACCTCCAGCGTGCAAGCAATCAACAACAAAACGGAAGTTCCCCGCAAACGCATCGCACTCTGAATTCGTCCCCTCAACCGCTTTCTCCGAAGGGCACAGCTTCAGCCGTGCCAAATAAAAGTCCGCGCGTAGCGCCTTCCTCCGAGTCGCGCGAATCGCGCACGCCTCACGCGCCGTTCGCGCAGCGCCGTGAACGTCGCCGCACCTCCATCACCCCGCGCTACGCACTCCCCTAATCCGCCGCCTTCTCCTCCGGAGGAATCGCCGGCCCCTCCCCCTTCACATAATGCCCGTACCAAAATAAATCCCGCTCATACCGATCCTTTATAAACGACGGCCGCGAAAACTCATGAAACTCCCCCGGATACACCACCAGCAAAGTCGGCACGCCCAGTCGCCGCAAACTCTGGTACATCTGCTCGCCATTGATCAGCGGAACATTCCCATCCGCGTCTCCGCCCATAATCATCGTCGGCGTCTTGATCGCCGTCACCCGGTTAAACGGCGAAAGCTTTTCCCACAGCGCCCGATTCTCCCACGGCAGTCCCAATTCGTACTCCCACGCGCGCGAATACAAATCGTGCCCCCAGTTCGACACGTACAAAAATTCTCCGGCCCCCGAAATCGCCGCCTTAAACCGCGTCGTCTGCGCAATAATAAAATTCGTCGAAATTCCCCCGTACGACCATCCGCCCACCCCCAGTTTTTCCGGATCTGCAATCCCCTGCGCCACCGCAAAATCCACCATCGCCAGGTCGTCTTCGTAATCCTTGTGCCCCCAGTCCGCAAAAATCGCCTTGCAGTAATCGAGCCCGTACCCCGACGACCCTCGCGGGTTCGGCGTCAGTACCGCGTAACCATTCGCCGCAAACAGTTGCGCATCAAACATAAATTCCGCGTAGTACGCCCACACCGGCCCCCCGTGCGGCCGCAAAATTGTCGGATACTTCGTCCCCGCCTGATAGCCCACCGGCTTGTACAGATACCCTGCAATCGTCGTGCCGTCCTTGCTTTTGAAATGCACGTACCCCACTTCCGGTAAACGCAATTCCGCCAGCACCGCGTCATTTGTCGTCGTGATTTTTTTCAAGTCGCCGCCGGCCGCCAATTCATACACTTCCGCCAGCTGCGTCAAATCCGCAATCGTCGCCGCCACGCTCCCGTCTTTCCCCAAAGAAAACGCCTGCACCATTTTCCTGCCGCCGATCGGACGCTCGATCGCGCCGCCCGTCGCCGGAACCCGCAGCAGTTGCTGCGTCCCATCATCGTCTGCAATGAAATAGATCCAACCTCCGTCCGCCGAAAATTTCGGCAATGTCGAATTCCGGTCCAGCGCCCTCGTCAAAACTTTTGCCTCGCCTCCCGCCGCCGGCGATACCCCAATCTGTATCGTCGAATAATCGAAAAGCTTCGGCTCCAGTTGCGTCGTATAAGCGATCCACTTCCCATCCGGCGACCACGCCGGTGTATCTTCCGGCCCTTCGTTCGTCGTCACCCGCACCAAAGTTTTTCCCTGATCCGCATTCCCCGCGTCCACCACCCAAATGTCCGTATTGAAATTTAAGTCCGGATCCGGCGCAGTTCGGTTACTCGCAAACGCTACCTTCGTTCCATCCGGCGACCACGCCGGCGCCGCATCGTCGTAATCTCCCGACGTAATTTGCTTCAGCTTCTTATCCGTAATTCCAAACACATATAAATGCGTCCGCCGCCGGCTCAAATATCCGGCCTCGTCTTCCTTAAAATGCAAACGATCCACCACCCACGGCCGCGGCTTCGCCTTCGCTTTTGTATCCTCTTTATGTTTTGCCGCCTCCACTTCATCCGGCGACGCATCCTGCAAAACCAGCACCAGCCGGTCGCTTCCCGGCGACCACTCAAAATCCTTCACCTCCTGCGCCGTTTCGGTCAGTTGCTGCGCCTCGCCACCTTCGCGATTCAAAATCCAAACCTGCGCCTTCCCTTCCTCTTCATCCTCGTCCCCTCCGCCCTCGCGCGCCGAAAGAAACGCCAGATATTTCCCGTCCGGGCTCCACCGCGGGTGCGACGACGACACCTTCTCCGCCGTCAGCGGAATCGCCGTCCCCCCGCCAGCCGCCACCATCCAGATCCGCTCGTTATTTTTGTCCTCTTTCAATTTCGCGGTCTTCACCACGTACGCCACCCACTTCGCGTCCGGGCTGACCTGCGGATCACTCACTTCCTTCAACCGAAAATAATCGTCCACCGCCAAACTGCGCTTCGCCGCCGGAACCGGCGCTGACGCCGACGCGCCGCTCGCCTCCGCCGGTATCTGCGCCACCGAAACACAAGCCACCGCACCTGCTACCACGAAACCCAACGCAAATTTGCGCAAAGTCATCAAGCCCCAATCTCCCTTTTTTTTTCGCCACGAGTTCGCGGAGTATAACAAAATTCTCCGCCCGCGCAGTCCCGCCGACCACCGCGTGCGCCAATTCCACTCGCAGTCGTTTCCGCTATTCGGCAGAACGTGGCTTAAATCGCACGGCAGGAGGAGCAACGAGCGTCGAACCTCCTGATTAAACACGAAACAGGACAGGTACCGGAGGAAGTGAAATCGTGGCCGGACCCTGATGCTGTGGCTGCTCGTTATCGGCGTCAACGTGGAACGATGGAACGAGAAGGCTGGCGCAACGATGTGCCGATCCTCGCTGCTTAAGGCGGCAGGCACATGCCCGATTAACGCCGTAATCGGAAAAGTGAAATCTTACTTTAAATGGACGATTACGCGACTTATCAGGAGTTAGCCGTAGCATCCAGACTTTGTTTGGATCAAAAAAGAAGCTAAGAATGTAAATGCAACATGCGCTGCTTCTCATGGCGCGAGACTTAATGAGGTCGTTTTCGCGAATGGGGCCGAAGCTCTTCTGGATGTTCGCGCAAATACGCCAGAAGATAACGCCTTTTTTCCTTTCCCCTTTCGGTGGTCCCACCATCAGCTTGAGAATTTTCGCGGAATATATCCGGCAGCGAAGCAGACGCGCGTTTATAAATCGAAATCCAATTCTTCTTAACCGCGGAGACGGAGATGCCGAGCTTGGAGGAAAGTTCTTGATCGGTTGCTCCAGCCAGAGCGGCGTTCAGCACTTGCTGCTCCGCAACGCTAAAGCCGCAATGGGGCGGCGTGTACTCGAAAAGCGCCCCAACCCATGTGCCGGGCCGCCGAGTCTCCGCTTCACGTGATATGCCGACAACGTGCGGATTCTTTATGATCTCGCGAGGGTCTTTTGCGGTTCGATGGTCATAGCGCCCAGCCACTGGGTCCCACAACAGTGCACCCACTTCCAGAGTCCAGCGCAGCCGCTCGACACTGTCCATTTGATTGGCGATGGCCTCGTTCAGAAAAAGACCACGGTGCTCAGCAATTAGCGCGTTTGGGAGCTTGCGTCGAAGTTCAGAGTTTTCCTCGAAATCGGGGCGCACGATCCCTTCCCAGGTGACGTGGTTCAATCCGCACGACGAGTTTGCCTGGCGAAATTGTTTGTCCGAAAGAATCGGAGACTTGCCGCTCACGATCCGTCTGGCGAGTTCTGGCCCGATCCAGAATGGCCGTTTCTTAAGTTCCTGGAGAAACTCATCATGAACGAAGACGGCCACGCCGGTTCCACAGAGCACTCTGCGCGATCCCTTGACTTCCTCGAAAACAACCATGATGGCGGCGTCAGACCCGAGCAGGCTGGACCAGGCGGGACGCAATTTCGAGAGCGCGCTTCCGTAGCGTGGGCCGATCACGGGGTGCGCCGCGACGATCTCGGAGCATTCGCGAACGTCGTTGGGCTGCATGGGTCGCCAGCGGATAGCCATGACAAATCCCTGTTCACAGGGAAGCTGTATGTACCACGACGCTCGCTAACGTCGCAAGACTGCGGATATGGTCCGAAGCGTTAGCAGGCAAAAGATGTATATGCCTGGTTAACGCCGTAACCGGACATGTGCCGATCCGCGAATTCTCAATGTCCGATTACGCGACTAATCGGGCGGTATAGAATGGCTGGGTGAGATTGGGCATACTTCTGATACTCGCTGTCCTCGCAGTGCCAATGGGATTGTGGGCAAAACGAGTTCCGCCCAAACCCGTAAGCCTCGTCAACCAAACATGGTCCCAGTACGCAGATGTCCGTAACGCGACTAATCAGGAGTTAAGCCCACGTCGCTGCCCTTTAAGGACGCGTCTTCCGGGCGAAACAGAAGACGGACGCCAGCCCAAAGACCATTAAGGCAAGGCTCGAAGGTTCCGGAGTTGTAGCGTTGGGTGTCCCGTAGAGCGTGAAGTTCTGGTCGTAGGAAAGCACTCTGCCACTATCAAATTCTAGCGATTGCATGCTTCCGTTCGTTCCGTTTGTGGAGAACCAGTACGTATCGGAGTCGCCCGCCTCAAGCTGCGCGAAAGTCGAAAGCGCGTAAACGCCGGGAGTCATATCGAACGGCGTGGCAAAATCAATTTGATAGCTGTAAATAGCCATGTCCACCGGTCCTATTCCTAGACTCGAAGTGAAATTCGATTGGGACCCGAGGTAGGTCTCATTGAATTGGGCGGGCGTGCCTTCAACGTCTGCCAATGTGGTATTGGGGGAGGAGAGAGCCGAGAGCGTGCAAGCTGGTGGATTAGTGCAGACCAACCCGTTCGGTACAGAGCCCAGGAGAACGAAGAACTCAGTTGCGCTCGGCATAATCGGATTAGGGTTGCCGGCATCCTGGACCCATGCGCCGTCAAAGGAAATGCTGGTCACGGTGGCGCCTTGGGTCATCGTGAAAATTTGAAACGTAGTGAATCCCGCTGAATCGAAGCTGATATCCGTCACGGGCGAAGTAGCCGGCTGGCTGGAAACAACCTGGTCCGCGCTCGCGAGCAGGGGCGAGGCGAGTAGGACCAGCGACGCAAGTGCGGTAACACGCAGTTTGAACATAATGGCTCCTCCATTGCGTTACGCGCTGGTAGGATGCCAGCGCGTGTAACGAGCGCAAGTGACCTAAAAGGACCGTATCGCGATGACTGGCCGGTGAGAACGCATCGTGGTTTGCGACGCTTCTACATTTGAAAATTGAGTTACTGATTAAACGCCGTTACCGTACAAGTGAAAACGGCCCGGTCCTCAATGTCCGATTACGCGACAAATCAGGACTTAGCGTAAGCGCAGCCGCTCGTTACCCAACGTAGACTTTGGGCAAGTGCGAGCCGGCGCCCGTCAAATTGTAGAGCTTGGGCAAAGCCGAGTCAGTCAATGGCCTGGCCGCTTCGAGTTTTTTGCCCTTCTTCAGGTGCTTGGCCCTCTTGCCGGGTTTCTTGGTTGCCGTGGTTGGCATTGTCGCATCTCCCTTTTCTCGATTGCCGCCGTGGGGGTCAGTTGACACGTCATACTAGGCCGACTCGCCTTAAATGCAAGTGACCTAAAAGGACCCTATTGCGGTCATTTGCCCATCAGAATTCATCGTAGATCGCGGCATTACGACGACGTTCAAGATTCGAGGGCCTGATTAACGCCGTAACCGGACAAGTGGCTTCGATTCACCAAAACTGTTTCCTCGGACATTCCGTGAGGCGCGCGGGGATCGTGGGCCGCAAGCGAGTTCGTGAGATCAATTCACGATGCCTTACTCGCAAAATACAAGTATCTCAATAGGCGTCGTTCGCTGGTCAAGGTGTGTACACAGGACAGAAATCGCTGAAGTCCCTCGAAGTTAGCAATGCCTTCCGCCGTAACCAGTTCCACTTTTCTTTTCTCGCGTGCATCGTGCCATTTCTTCGAGATCCGAGCCGCATTCTCCGTTGTGTCCCTGGTACGGACCTGGGAAAATCTCGCTTGTTTTAAGAGTCGCTCATTCTCCCCAGGTGGACCGTAGAAGTAAAAGCCGATCGAACTACGTGCGGCGATTTCCTGGGCGGAAACCATTCCTCCAATTACGAGCGCGTCACTGAACAACATCCGGCCCGCTGGCTTCAATACTCTCAGCATCTCGATCAGCAAATCGAGTCTCCCAGGAACATGGCACAAGACATCATTCGAAAAAACCGCGTCAAACGTCTTGTCGTCGAAGGGAAGTTTTTTCGAAACGTCGCATTGTTCGAAACGCGCTCGTGAACCAAGGGCTCTCGTCTGTGCGAGTTCTTTCGCGCTACGGATCCCCGGTTCGTTAATATCCAGCCCCACGATCTGGCAACCGAGTTTTTCCGCAAGGTGCACAGCATATCCTCCGGAACCGCAACCAATCTCCAAGACGGAGGAATCGGGACCCAAGTCGAGCAGCTGCGGAATTTCCAGTGACTCCTCGGTTGTGACCCAACTGGTTTGGCCGAAATCCTGGCCATAGGTCTCGATACGCACCTGTCGATACGGATCCGAGGCATAATTCCCGTACGCATTGTTGTACAAGTCAAACATTCTCTCCGCCTCTCCACCACACCATACGGAACATCGGCACGAGCAGTTGGCCAGTATACCCTCGCGAAATCGCATGAAGATTCCCTGATAGCATATTCGAAATCCGGTTCGGGTAAGTCCTGATAAACGCCCTTACCGGACAAGTGGATTTGCTCATCAAATAAGGATCTCCGGCAGTGTTCTCGCGGCTGTTTCGCAGCTTGTTTCGGCTCTGTGTGGTCTTTTCGCGCAAGGTAGAGAACCCCACCGTCCCATTGACACCCACTCCCTCCGCCACTAGTCTCACCACGATGGCCCTTGCTGGAATCATCCCCTCCACCCTTCGCCCCAAGCCCCACCCGCATCTCTACGAAATCAATACCTGGTCCTGGCTCGAACGCATGTCCGCAGACCTCGGCCGCCTGATCCAACTCGAAGACGTTCCCGATTCCACCTGGGATTCCATTGCTGAACTCGGTTTCGATATCGTCTGGCTCATGGGCGTCTGGCGCCGCAGCCCCGAATCCCGCCGTATCACGCTCGAAGATCCCGGAAATTTCGCGCAATTCGATCGCGCGCTCCCCGGCTGGAAACCAACCGACGTCATCGCCTCGCCCTACGCCTTCGCCGCCTACGTCCCCGACGCCCGCATCGGCACCTGGGACTCTCTCGACCGCGTGCGCAATAAACTTCACGCCCGCGGCCTCGGACTCTTTCTCGATTTCGTCGGCAATCACACCGCGCTCGATCATCCCTGGGTTCGCGAGCATTCCGAATATTACGTGCAGGCCCAGCCGCAAGATTACGAAAGCAATCCATCCTTCTACTATCCGGTCCAGACTCCGCAGGGCCCCCGCTTCATCGCCCTCGCCAAAGATCCCTACTACCCTCCGTGGAAAGATGTCGCCCAGCTCAATCATTTCCATCCCGCCGGGCGCGCCGCGCAACTCACCGAACTCCGCACCATCGCCAGCCACTGCGACGGCGTCCGCTGCGATATGGCCATGCTCCTGCTCAACAATATTTTCCAGAACGGCTGGCGCCAGCTCCTCGGCGACACGCCGCCGCCGCAAGAAGAATTTTGGACCGAAGCAAAATCCGCCGCGCCCAACCTCACTCTTCTCGCCGAAGCCTACTGGGGCACCGAACAGCGCCTCTTCAATCTCGGTTTCGATTTCGCCTATGACAAATCGCTCTACGATGCGGTCCGCGACGCCAATCCGCAACAAGTCCGCGATCACCTCAACGCGGTCCACCCTTACCAAAATAATTTCGCCCGCTTCCTCGAAAATCACGACGAGCCCCGCCGCCCCGAAGTTTTTCCCAACGACCGTCTCGTCGCCGACGCCACCTTAATGGGCACCCTGCCCGGCATGCGTTTTTATCACCAGGGTGAACTCGAAGGCCGCCGCATCCGCCTCCCCATCACCCTCCGCCTCGCCGCCGACGAACCCGTCGACCCCTTCGCCTCCGCCTTGTTCCAGAAAATTGTGGAAATCACAAAACAGGAAGTTTTTCACCAGGGAGAATGGAATCCACTCAAAGTAATACCGGAAGGAGACAACTCATCAGGCAACCTGCTCGTCTACGAGTGGCGCCAGCAGAATCACCCGCAGACCAATTCGCAAAATAACGGGCAGAATAAATGGAAAGTAATCGCCGTAAATCTAAGTGCCAATCCAGCCCAAGGCCGCGTCCGCTGGCCCCCAAACACTTTCGCCTCGCCCCACTACACCCTCTACGACGAACTCAACGAAGTAACCTACCCGCGCGGCGGCGCAGAACTAACCAACCCCGGCCTCTTCGTCCGCCTCAACCCCTTCCAAGCCCACCTCTTCGACCTCACCACCGCCGCGCCACAATCCTAAAGCCCAGGCATCAACCTTCGCCAAAAAATTCGCCTACTTCACCACCAAAGTCAAAAAATTCGGCAAAGTCTGCGTCCGCCCGTTCAACGACGTCGTCAGCGAAATAAAATAAGTCCCCGGCGGCGTAGCCTGCCCCGTCGGACTCTTCGGCAAACTCCCGCAAGCCCCAATTCCCATCGCCACCATGAGCAGCACCATCGCCAACGCCACCGTCACTCGCCGATCACGCCGCTCCCGCCGGAACATAAATCCAATTCCCCCCAGCATCATCGTCGCCAGAATTAATCCAATTCCGCCGCCACCACCAGCGCCGCCCCCAAATCCTCCCGGCACCGATCCGGTCGTCACCGTCGTCCCCTGACAAAAAGTCTGCAACTGCACCGCCTGCTGCGACCCTCCCGGGCACACCACCGTATTCGGAATCAAATTCACCGAAATTAAATTCGACGACGACGTCGCCGACAGCGACACCGTCCCCATCTGCCCCGCCGCACAAGTAATGATCAATCCAAAGTAAGTCGTTCCGCCCGGTGAGGTCGTCCCCGTCGTCGAGCCTCCCGACGGCACCGTAATCGTCACCGGATTATTCGTCGTCGAATTAAACGTCGCCGTCACCGCGGTCGCCGCCGTCACCGTCACCACGCACGCCCCGGTCCCGCTGCACGCCCCGCTCCACCCCGCGAACGTCGAACTCTCCCCCGCGCTCTGCGTCAACGTCACCTGCGTCCCGCTCGCGAAACTCGCCGAACAAGTTTCCGGACAAACGATCTCCGCCGGCGCACTCGTCACCGTCCCGCTGCCGTTTCCCGCCTCGTTCACCGTTAGCACAAAATTATTCGTGCTCGCCGTAAAATTCGCCGTCACCGCCGTCGCCGCCCCAATCGTAAACGTGCACGTCCCGGTTCCTTCGCAAGGTCCCGCGCCCCAACCCGTAAACGTCGACCCCGTCGCCGGCGCCGCCGTCAACGTCACCATCGTCCCACTCGCAAAATTAGCCGCACACGCCGTCCCGCAATTAATTCCCGTCGGCGTGCTCGTCACCGTCCCGGTGCCCGTTCCCGCCTTCGTCACTGTCAGCGCGAAAGTATTCGCCGCCGTAAACGTCGCCGTCACCGCAGCCGCCGCAGTCACCGTCACCACGCAAGCCCCGGTCCCCGTACACGCCCCACTCCATCCCGCAAAAGTCGATCCCGTCGCCGCAACCTGCGTCAACGTCACCGCCGTCCCACTCGCGAAATTAGCCGCACACGCCGTCCCGCAATTAATCCCCGTTGGCGCGCTCGTCACCGTCCCGCTGCCAGTCCCCGCCTTCGTCACCGTCAACGCGAAATTCGTCGCCGCCCCAACCGTCGCGCTAATCGTCGCGGTATTGTTCGCCATATTCGGATCCGGCAAATCCGAAACCACGCTCGCCGAATTGGTCACGGTCCCGGTCGCGTTCGCCGCAATCGTCACCACAATCGTCAGCGTCGCCTGCGCCGCATTCGCCACCGATCCCAGATTGCACGTCAGTGTCGTGGTTCCGGTGCACGCCGAGCCCTGCGACGGCGTCGCCGAAACCAGCGTGGTCATCGCCGGCAGCACCTCGGTCACGATCACATTCGTCGTATCGTTCGGCCCTAAATTCGCCGCCGTCAGCGTGTACGTCAGATTCGAACCCGGCGCCACCGTGCTCGCCGATTGGGTCATCGTCAGTGACACATCCGCCGACTGCACCGTCCCATTCCGCACCGCAAATGTCGTGCGCCCCGGCATCGTCCCACCCATCGCCTGATGAATCAGTGCCGTCGCCACCGGTCCATTGTCCAGCAGCGCTCCCGGCACGAATGAACCGGGCAGCTGAAAATTCGTTCCTGCCGTGCCGGTCCCGTTGGAATATCCCACCGCCGCTGACACACAACCCTCCGTCTGCGCGCTGCACAAACCGTCTAATCCGTTGCTGGCGTCGCCCGCTTCCCACTGCACCTTGTCGTAATCGAACTCAATGTCGAACGCCCCGGCAATTCCGGTATCGGACCTGTCGATCAAAATCAGTTGGAAGCTATTCAATTTGTCGGTGTGCGTTCCATAGTAGCCCACGTTTTCATAATCGACGCCGAAAGCCGGATGTCCATTGACCGTGTCCACCCCGTAAGTCACCACTGCGGACGGAATGGTCGGCGCTTCAAAACTTCCAGAAAATGCACCCGTCGTGTCCACATCCGCCCAATACGCCGCAATGATCGGAATTCCTCCGTTATCTGAATTCAAGCCCGTGGGCGTGAATTCGGAGAAGGCATCGCCAAATGTCACATTTCCGTTGTTATTTACAAATAACGAATTGAACGTCGTCCCGAAAAAATTCACCGCGAACGGCAGCGCCACCTCCGGCGACGAACCGTCATCGTTCGGCGCAATAATATTCGCGGTAAATCCCGGCAAGTGTCGAATCGCTCCGTTGCCGGTCAAGTGCGCCACAAACGGCCCCGCCGGCGTGCTGGTAGCCACCGTCAAATCCGCCGTCCGCGGCCCGGTGGTCGTCGGCTTGAACGTCACTCCAGTCGTGCAGTTGCTTCCCGCCCCCACCGTGGCCCCGCACGCCGAGTTCAGCAGAAAATCTCCCGCCGCGTTCCCCACATTCGTCACCGAAGTAATACTCGCCGCTGAATCCGCCGTATTCGTGAACGTCGCGGTCTGCGGCGCGCTCGTCGATCCTACCGCTTGCCCGTCGTAAAAAATTTCAAAGGGCAGTACGTACACCGTCGTCACTCCGTTGCCCGAAAGCAGCGCCGTAGTCGTTCCCGTCGCGCCGTCGTCGGTCACCACCAGTCCCCCCGGATCGGGAGCCTCGAAGCTCGGCGTGAAACTCAAAGTAATCGCGCACGGCGCAGAATTCGCCGCCAGCGTCGCCGGACAGGTGTTGTTCGTAATCGTGTAATCGGTGTTCGTTACGCTCAGCGCGATGCTGCCCAAGGGCCCCGTCCCGGTATTCGACAGCGAAATCTGCGCCGTCGCGCTGGTCGCGCCCACCTGCACCGCCCCGAAGGACAATGTGCTCGGCGTAAAAGTGGCCACACCATTACTAGGCGCCGCCTGCGCCGCCAACCGGCACTGCGGCAGCGCGCTCGCCAAATGCACCAGCATCCCGAGAATTGCCAAAAAGGAAAAACGCCCTACGATTCGCTGGAACATCGCCAAACCTCCACCAAATCTATGAATGCGGCTGGGTCGCATCCAGGAAAAATCAAAACCACATCGCCGCCGGGGGCCTCAGCCCCTGAAGCCAGCCTTTGCCTTTTCCGCGCAGCCCAACATAAAAAACCCTCGCCCCGAAATCTTTCCAATTCGCTCCGCCTACTTCACCACCAAAGTCAAAAAGTTCGGCAAACTCTGCACATTCCCATTCAGCGTCGTCGTCAACGAAATAAAATAAGTCCCCGGCGGCGTAGCCTGCCCCGTCGGGCTCTTCGGCAGACTCCCGCAAGCCCCAATCCCCATCGCCATCAGAATCAAAACCATCGCCAGCGCCAACCCCGCCTGCCGCTCCCGCCGGAACGCAAATCCAATTCCGCCCAGCAGCGTCGCCAGCGCCATGCCGATCCCGCCGCCGCCAAATCCCGCCGGCAAGGAACCCGTCGTTACCGTGCTTCCCTGACAAAAAGTCTGCAACTGCACCGCCTGCTGCGACCCTCCCGGACACACCACCATGTTCGGAATCAAGTTCACCGAAATTAAATTCGACGACGACGTCGCCGCCAGCGTCACCGTCCCGGTCTGCCCCGCCGCACACGTAATAATCAACCCAAAAAACGTCGTCCCGCCCGGCGTCGTCGTCCCCGTCGTCGATCCGCCCGACGGCACCGTGACCGTCACCACCGAATTGACACCCGTGCCGCTCAGTACCGCGGTTTGCTGCCCACTCCCGGCATTGTCCATAATCGTGAGTGTTCCGGTTATTGCGCCGGTCGCGGTCGGAATAAATTGCACATTGATGGTGCAGCTCCCGCCCGCTGGAATCGTGTTGGATTCGGGAATGCACGATCCCGCGTTCATGCCGCTTCCCAGTTCGAATCCCGGCGTGACGCCGAAACTTGTGAAAGTGACGGTCGTCGTCCCGGTATTATTGACCGTTACGGTCTGCGGTGCGCTCATCGTTCCTACAGTCTGAGATCCAAACGCCAAACTCGACGGCGTTAGAGTGATCGCTCCAGCGCCCGCGGTGCCGGTGCCAGTCAGAGCGACCGCAAGCGGAGCACCCGCATTCTGCGTCACGGTGAACGACCCAAGCAGTGTCCCCGTAGCCGTCGGGCTGAAGGTGATTGCATAAGTGCAACTCGTACCGGGTGCCAGGTTCTGGTTGTTGTCGCACGTGCCTACGCCCGTCGCCACCGCAAAATTCGCTGAGATGCTAAATCCAGCGACATTAGCGGGCGTAGTTCCGCCGTTCGTTACGGTCACCGTCTGCGGCGCACTGGTGGTGCCAATGGCCTGAGCGGCGAACGTCAAGCTGGTCGGCGCGATGGTCACCATACCCGCCGCCGTTCCAGTTCCGCTCACCGTCACCATTTGCGGACTGCTCACCGCGCTGTCTGTAATCGTTACTGTCCCGTTGAAGGTCCCCGCCACTGTCGGATTGAAAGTCACGCTGATCGTGCACGTGCCCGCCGGAGCGATCGGGTTCGCCGTGCAGGTATTCGTTTCCGCGAATGGCGCGCTCACCACCACGCTCGGCACCATCAGGTTCCCGCTTCCGGTATTAGTCACCGTGATCGTTTGCGCCGCGCTGCTGGTATTGATCGCCTGATTTCCAAAAGAAAGCGTCGGCGGCGCCACCATCACCGTGGCGGTCACCCCGCCGGTCAGCCCAAATATTTGCGAGCCTTGATTCTGCGCGTTGTCGCTGACCGTCACCGTTCCGGTTTCAGGCAATGACGCGCCTTCACTCGGCGTCCAGGTCACGTTGATTGTGCAAGTTGCGTTGGGTGCGATGTTCCCATCGGTACAATCGCTGCTCTGAATTTGAAAGTCGCTGCCTTCGGCCTGAAAGTCGGTTTCAATCTGTAGCCCGGTAATCGACAATGCAGCCGTACCGGTATTTTTCACGGTCACGGTCTGCGGCGGGCTGGTGGTGCCCGAATTTTGCGGCCCGAAGGTCAGGCTGGTGGGACTGAAAGTGACGAATGGTCCGGCTACTGCCGTTCCCGAAACCGTCACCGTCTGCGGGCTGTCCGGAGCCGAATCCGCAATCTCCAATTTCTCCTGAATCACTCCGACTGAATTCGCTCCGGGTGCGAATGTCACGGTAATCGCGCAGCTCGCTCCCGCGGCCAGCGACATCCCGCAAGTGTTCGTCTGGGTGAAATTCCCGCTCTCTTGGGTCGCGATCGAAATGTTGTTCAGCGGCGTCGTGCCGGTGTTGGTCATCGTCACCGTCTGCGCCGTGCTGGTGTTCCCTTGGTTCTCGTTGCCGAAGGCCAGCGTGCCCGGAGTCAGTTGCACGTTCGTGCTGGTCAGGCTCCCCGCTCCAATGAACACGTTCGAATCGAATTCCTGATCCCGCGCGTCCGCAATCGCCAGCTTGATGTGATTGATTACTCCCGGATTTACTTTCGCGGTGGCGGTCAGCACCACCGTCATCCCGTCCATTTCTGTATTGAAGGGCGCCACCGCGGGAACCTGAAAATCATTGTTGATATAGAACTGGGGGTTCACCGCCGGAATTCCGGTTAAGCCCGGCTCGGTCGATCCATTGTTTACGTTGTTGATCGAAACGATCGAAGTGGTCTGCGGCACCAGCGCGATATTTTGCCCATTCAAAAAGAAGGCAAACCCGTCGTTGAAATCGAAAACGAAATCCTGGTATTCATCCGACGCGAACACGTATTGAAACGTAATCAGATTTCCGGTCGGCACGAAATCGAACTCCAGCACCGAAGCATCCTGCGTCGGCTGCCCGATTTGCGCCGTCAGGTCCGCATCCCCCGGCTGGTTGTTGATCCCGGTAATCCCCGTGCTGCAATTCGGCCCGATCACGTTCACCACCGAACCGTTTCCCAGCACCACTCCGTTCGCCAATCCGAGAATATTCCCGCCCGTGCCGAAATTTCCGGCCGCGTTCGCCACTCCGGTGAACGTCGCATTCGAAATGGTCACACCCACCCCGCCCAGCGATTGCGCCAGTGCGAGCGCCGACGCCTCACTCGTATTCGCCATCGGCGTAGCCGTCAGCCCGCCGGCGTCAAAGGTTCCCGCGATCAAGCCGATATCCAACGGGCTGCTCGGATCGTCCGAATCCACTTCCACAAACTCCAACCCGTCCGAACCAGCGCATTCCGCTTGCGGCGTGTAGTCAATCGTGAACGTACAGCTCTGCCCCGGCGTCAGACTCTCTCCACAAGTCGAGACCAGCGGGAAATCGTCGGGATCGCTCGACGAAATATTTTGGATATTCACCGTGGTGTCCGCCGAACTATTCATTAGCGTGTCGGTCTGTACCACCGCTGACGAACCCACCATGACTTTTTCGAAGGACTGCAGGTAAAACGTCGGATTCCCAGGATCGAGGATCGTCTCCAGATGATTGGTGGTCGACGTCACCACCAGCAGCGGATCCCCCGGCACCTGCGGCTGCAGTTTAGCCGCCGCTTTGGCGCGCGGCAGGATTCGAAACGCGCGCCGTGGGTGGTGCGCCCCCGTCCCGGAATTCGTGCCGGAACTCGTCCCGGAATTTGTAGCCGCGTTCGACTTCGTACTCGTCGTCGCCGGCGTCGAGCTCGCCGACTGCGGCGCTGCCCACACTCCCGCGCTACACGCGAACAATACTGCGGCAACCCCCGCCAGAATTTTCGCGGAAATGGGCGAATTCGGAATGCGCATTCAGGGTACTCCCTTGACGCTTTTTGAAGAGGCCAGCCTCTACCGGCGGGGGAACGACGCGCCGAAATCTTCTTATCGCCAGCCGCTCCCCGTCAAGCGATTCTTTTCTCCCATCGCGCCCGCGACCCTGTAAAACCCGTTGTAAATCACGTATCACTTCACTAACATCCGCGCTTCGCCGCGCCCAGGCTCGATGCCCACCGCCTCCAACGACAACCAATCGCGCCTCCCCACCGACGGCTCCCGCCTCCGCCAGATCGGTTTCATTCCCCTCCTCGCCATTTTTTACGGCTACACCGCCGGCGGCCCCTTCGGCTTCGAGAACATCTACCGCGACGCCGGCCCCGGCATGGCCCTCGTCTTCCTCACCTTCGTGCCCTTCTTCTGGAGCATTCCCATTTCCTTCGCCGCCGCCGAACTCAACAGCATCCTCCCCGTCCAGGGCGGCTTCTACCGCTGGACCCGCGCCGCCTTCGGCGACTTCTGGGGTTTCCAGTGCGGCTGGTGGAACTGGGCCGGCACCTTCCTGCTCAATAGCCTCTACGGCGTCCTGGTCATGGACTACCTCAGCATCTACATCCCGTCGATCGCCGGCCCCACCAAGTGGGCCGGCGCCTGCGCCGTGCTCATCATCCTCGCGGCCTTGAACGCCCGAGGCATTCAAGTCGCTGGTTGGGTTTCCGTTGCGCTCCTCGTCGCTGTCCTGATTCCCGTCGCCTGGCTCTGCGCCGTCTCGATCTTTCACCTGCATCACAATCCAGTGGTCCCGTTCGTCCCGCCCGGCGCCCCGTTCCGTAGCGTCTTCGGGCGCGGCCTCGCCCTCGCCATGTGGAACTACGCCGGCTACGAGCAACTCTCCAGCAGCACCGGCGAGATGCGGAACCCGCAGAAGACTTTCGTCCGTGTCCTCGTCTGGAACACGCCGATGAACATCCTCACCTACATCCTCCCCACCACTCTCGCCCTCGCCGTCCTCGGCAACTGGACGGAATGGAAGACCGACTACATCGTCACCGCCTCGCGCCTCATCGGCGGCCCCGCCCTCGGCGCGGCGATGCTCATCGCCGCCATGATCGGCACGCTCTCGCTATCCAACAGCACCATCCTCTACACCACGCGCGTCCCGGCCACCATGGCCGAAGACGGCTACCTGCCCAAATGGCTCGGCCGCATCCACCCGCGTTACGGCACACCCGTGCGCGCCATCGCGGTCTCCTTGGTCGTCTATTGCGTGCTGGCGAGGTTCGACGTGGAAGATCTGGTGAACATCTATATCTGGACCAGAATCGCCACCACGATTCTGACCCTCTTCGCCGCCTGGCAAATGCGCCGCAAAGATCCCAGCGCCCCGCGCGCGTTCCGCATCCCCGGCGGAAAGCTGGGCCTGGCCTACGTTTTAATTTTTCCGGTAATTTTGTGCGCGCTGAAGGTCGCGCAAAGCGAAGACTACGTCTGGCGCTGGGCCCCGTGGCTCCTGGCCACCGGCCCCGTAGCGTACGTAATCCTCCGCTACGGTTTCAAACTCAAACCCACCCCGCTCATAACTTAGCGGCTAACGTTAGCGCGTCGCGCCCAGCTTCTCCGAAACCGTCTTGGCCTGCGTGAACAGCAGCAAATAATCCTGCCCGCCCGACTTCGAATCCGTCCCCGACATATTGAACCCGCCAAACGGATGCGCCCCCACCATCGCCCCGGTGCATTTCCGGTTCATGTACAAATTTCCCACGTGAAATTCCTCTTCCGCCCGCGCAATCTTCTCCGGGTTCCGCGAGTACACCGCGCCCGTCAACCCAAACTCACTGTCATTCGCCATCGCGAGCGCCTCATCAAAATCCTTAGCCTTGGTCACCGCCAAAACCGGCCCAAATATTTCCTCCTGGAAAATGCGCGCCTTGCGATCCACATCCGCAATCACCGTCGGCTCGATAAAATATCCCGCCGCGCCGGTGCGCTTCCCGCCGGTCATCAACCGCCCTTCCTTTTTCCCCTGGTCGATGTATCCCAGAATCGACGTCATCGCCGCCTTATTAATGACCGGCCCCATGTAATTCGCCGGATCCTCCACCGACCCGACCGTCATCTTCTTCACCCGCTCGACCAGCTTGCCCAAAAATTCGTCGTAAATTTTCTCGCTCACAATCGCCCGCGAGCACGCCGAGCATTTCTGCCCCTGGTACCCAAACGCCGACAGCGCTACGCCTTCCACCGCCGCGTCCACGTCCGCCTCTTCGTCGACGATTATCGCGTCCTTGCCGCCCATCTCCAGCACGGTGCGCTTGATCCACACCTGCCCCGGCTGCGTCTTCGTCGCCTGCTCCGCGATCCGCAGCCCCGCCTCCTTCGATCCGGTAAACGCAATAAATCGCGTTTTCGCGTTCGTCACTAAAGCTTCGCCTGCCGTGCTCCCCGGCCCGGTAAAAAAGCTCACCACGTCCGTCGGCACGCCCGCCTCATACAATATATTGATAAAGATCGCCGCAATCGTCGGCGAATCGCTCGACGGCTTCACGATCGCCGTATTCCCGGTGACGATCGCCGCGATCGTCATCCCGCCCATGATCGCCGCCGCAAAATTCCACGGCGGAATCACGATGCCCACGCCCAGCGGAATATATTTCATGTAATTGTTTTCGCCGCGATACGGCGTCAATTTCTGCGGCGCGCCCAGCCGCAGCGCTTCCCGCCCGTAGTATTCGCAGAAATCGATCAGCTCGGCGATGTCCGCATCCGCTTCCGGCCAGGTCTTGCCAATTTCGTAGCTCAGCCAGGCATTCAATTCATACCGGCGCTTGCGCAAAATATCCGCCGCGCGATAAATGCACGCCACCCGCTCCTCCACCGGCACCCGCTTCCAGCGCTCGAACGCCGCGTGCGCCTTGTCCACCGCCGTGTTGGCCATCTCCACCGTGGCCTTCTGGAACACGCCAATCACCTGGTCCGGCTGCGACGGGTTCAGCGACTCCGTCTTCGCCACCGTGAACACCCGCTCCCCGCCAATCGTCAAGGGATACTCCCGCCCAAACATGGCCTTCACCTGCGCCAAAGCCGCCACCATCGCCGCCTTGTTCTCCGGCTTCGAAAAATCGGTGAACGCCTCATTCACAAATTCCCCGCGCTGCAGATTCACCGCCGGCAATTTCACCGCAGATGGATTCCCCGCGTTCGCGCCGCCGGTCGTCGCTGTCGATGTCATGGACTAACCCTCACTAGGTCTTCCGCGCTCAAAACGCGCGTATGAACATCTACCATTCTATCTCCCCGTCACTTGGCGACACAAGTTTTGGAGTCGCACCAGCGAGGTGTGGGGCAAGATCTGAAAGTGTATAGCTGACATGATAATTGCACTTTTATGTTTCTTTAAGTATCCTCCCATCACATTGACGCCGTTGAGCCCAGGTCAGCGCCCGGCGACTTGACGTCGCACGAAGTTATTTCCTTATAGGTAGGTACTTAGATGCCTGCAAGACGAACCCAGAGGGAAACCGTACCTCCAACGCTAACTCCTGTTCAGGCTATCGCTCTGTTACAACGTCAGCGCGATCGATCGGACGCGATTGCCGCTGCACACTACGACGACCCTCAGACGGACTCGTGGAAGAATTCAACCGAAAATATCCTCAACCAAGCGTTCGGAAAGCCCGACGGGGAACTCCATTCAAATACGCGTGCTTTCCTGTACGCCGAAGGCTCACCAGCGTATTTCAACCCATCAGACGAAGAAATTCAGGAAAGTCACGCTGTCCAAACAGCGAGGAGAAGGGCTCTCCTCGACGGCTTCATTGAGCAGTTGAATGACCTTGCTCCTCCAAGCGCTACCACGGCGCAGGATCAGTATAAATTTCACTCAGAAATCGAGCGCGTCAGTGGAGAGCTTTACCGAACCGGACACTTTAAGTCGGCCGCGCTGGAGGCCTACATCCGCGTGATCGAGCAAGTTAAAATTGTGTCAAAAATTCCGGAAGACGGGGACTCTCTAATGAATAAGGCATTTGCGTGTGACAAGGTAACGCCCGTTATTCAATTCAACAGTCTATCGACCGAAGCGGAAAAAGATGAGCAAAGAGGATTTCTTTTCCTGTTCAAGGGCGTAGTGGGCCTTCGCAACTCCAAGGCTCACAGCAACGCCCTGTTCAACGACCCGCTGAGAGGTCACGATTATCTCGCTCTAGCCAGCCTTCTCATGCGGGTGCTCGAAATCGCAAAAACGAACCATCCGACTCCGTAGACCGATTGACACTATCGAACCCCCAAGCGAAGGTTCAATAGGGGGAAATCTCATGACTTCAGAATACCCGTGTGACATCACCATTTTCGGCGGTCAGAAACGCCGAATAATCGTCGGTTCCGGAACCTCAACCATCATTTTGGGCGCGAACGGTTCCGGAAAGACACGGCTCGGAGTAACTCTCGAAAGTCAAATTCCATCTGCGAATGTTCAGCGAATTGCTGCGCAGAAATCACTGACTTTGCGCGACGACTTGAGCATCATTTCTCAAGAGCGCGCGGATCGATTTTTGCGATTCGGAGTTCCGGACGGAGGCCACCAACACAAGGCTGGAAGTAGGTGGGGCAATAAACCCGCAACGCACCTGCTTAACGATTTTGACGCTCTACAACAAGCGCTCTTTAGCGCTCACAATCGAGTGGCCTCGCAGCATTTGATGAATCACAAATCGAATCCCGCTGCAGTTCCCCCTATTTCGAAGCTCGAACACCTAAAAGAAATCTGGGAGCAACTTCTACCACACCGTTTGCTTGAACTTAGTGAGGCACTAATTCAAGTGGCGCCACTTGGAGCGGACTCGTCGGCTCGCTATCCGGGCTCCGAAATGAGCGACGGAGAGCGGGCTATTTTCTACTTCATCGGTCAAAGTTTGATGGCCCCCGACAACGCCGCGATCATTGTTGACGAGCCCGAGAGCCATGTACATCGTGCCATTTTGCGGCCTTTATGGAACGCAATAGAAAAAGCGCGACCGGATTGCGGGTTCGTCTACATAACGCACGATCTAGACTTTGCAGTGGGCCGTAGCGCATCCGCCAAATATTATATTCGAGGCTATCAACATAATCCCCCGCAATGGGATCTCCACGATTTGCCGGAGGATACGGGGCTTCCGGCGGACGTCGTGGCGGAACTCGTAGGAAGCCGCCGTCCCATTCTTTTTGTTGAGGGCCAGAGAGGAAGTCTAGACCTCACTATCTATGGGAGCCACTATGTGAATTTCACGATCATTCCTATTGGCTCTTGCGAACATGTAATTCACTCGGTATCTAGCTACAAGAATAGTGCGCTGTTGCATCAGCACGTTGTTCGCGGGTTAGTTGACGCGGATGACCGCACGACAGAGGAACTCGCGCATCTCGTCGCTCGTGACATTTACTCGCTTCCCGTCGCTGAAATCGAGAATTTATTTGCGTTACCAAATATTTTCTCGGCCTTGGCCGAAGCTTTCATGTGCGCTGATCCTAAAAAGGCATTAAACGACCTGACGGACGATGTTATGCGAGAGATTCAAGCAAATATAGACGGAGTATGCGCACGGCACACGATTCGCCAAGTTGACCGGCGACTCAAACTGATTGAACTCGAAGGAAAAGACTCTCAAACCTTAGAAGCAACGCTCAAGGCGCGGCTCGCAACTGTCGATACCTCGGCAATATTCAATTCCTTCAAGTCCCGTCTGCAAGCTTGTGTTGATGTGAAAGACCTGGCCGGCGCAATGAGGCTATACGACAACAAGGGTATTATTGGGATCGTTGCTCGAGCTCTCGGGCTCAAAGGTTCAAAGGCGCTTCTGGAAAAGGTGACCCGGTTACTCGCCGAACAAGAAGGCGAAAGACTGCGAAAAGAGTTTACGAACACTCTGCCTTCGATTCCATTGTAGAGCTAGCATGAAATAGCTCGCGCCCACCTCAAATTCTAACCGTGTACACACCTACCGCATTTGTAAACCTCGACCCAAAAATGCTAGCGTGATTCGAGGTGTTCAAAACATGAAACCATTTCGAAATAGACGCGACCCCGAAGGCAAATTCGCCCTCACCACCCCGCAAAATCCCCACCTCAACAATCTCCCCCACCTCCCCGCCGCCCAGGTCAACGAACAACTCCTCGAAATCCGCCGCCGCGCCGACGCCGCTGCACGCCAGAACGAAGCCGCCTCCGACGCCGACGCCTCCGACGCCTCCGACGCCACCTTCAAAAAAGATGTCGCGGCCCCAGCCGCTACCTCTAAGTCGCGCGAATCGCACACGCCCCATGTGCCGTTCGCGCCCGCACCTTCCGCCGCGCCACCCAAATCCCACTTCGCCGCCAACGCCGACGCCGCTGCACGCCAGAACGAAGCCGCTTCCGACGCCGCCTCCAAAAAAGACGTCGCGGCCCCGGCCGCTGCCTCTAAGTCGCGCGAATCGCACACGCCCCATGTGCCGTTCGCGCCCGCACCTTCCGCGCGCCACCCATATCCCACTTCGCCGCCAACGCCGAAGTCAACGAAGAAGTAGAATCAAAAATTGAATCTGCGCCCGAATCGGCGCATTCCTCTAAGCCGCGCGAATCGCACACGCCTCACGTGCCGTTCGCGCCCGCTTCTTCCGGCGCTCCGTCCCCGGCATCACGCGCCCCCGAACAACTCGCTGCCGACGCCGACCTCGTCGCCCACCTCTCCTTCCTGCAAAAAATCGCCACCCAGGCCAATATCCCCCTCGACTTTCTCAGCCCGGACCCTCTCGTCCCCGAGCCCGCGCAGCCACTCGCCGCCGCGCCGCCCGCGGCACCAACTCGCACATTCAAAAGACGCCCCCGCCGGCCTCCCCGCACCCCCGCATCCATCGCCGCTCGCGTCCCCGCGCGCGAACTCACTTCCCTCGAGCGCCATGCCCGCAAATGCCAAATCTGCAAGCATCCCGATCGCGAGGAAATCGACCAGGAATTTCTCCGCTGGCAGCATCCCATTTTCATCGCCGAGGAATTTAACCTCCCCGAAACTCGGATCATCTACGCTCACGCGCGCGCCACCGGCCTCTTCGATCGCCGCGGCCAGAACGTCCGCTGTGCCCTCGAATTTTTCATCGAAGAAGCCAACCGCGTCGACCCCAGCGGAGACACCATCGTCCGAGCCATTCGCGCCTACACCCGCATCAACGCCCGCGGCGAATGGCACGAACCTCCCTCCCACATGATTTACACCACCATGAATCAAAATGTCGCGAACCACCTGAACGTCGCCGTCCAAACGCCCCCGCCGCCCCGCGTCGCCTCCGCCGCAGCCGAATCTCGGCCTCCCGCCATCGACCTCGATTCCCCGCCGTCCGCGCCCCAGAAATCCGCCGTAGCCGCCCCCATTTCTAATCCGCTACCAGCAATTAGAAAACAACGTAAACCACTGAAAACACTACCCAAATGAAAATTCTAATCCGCAAAATCGACGGTATTTGTAAATCGCGCTTCACACCGCTATCGCTCCCTCCCCCTCCATCCATCTCGCCTCGCCGAGCGGAATTTCCGGGTTCCGCATTCTGTGCCCAATTCTTTTCAGCAAAGGGTGCGGGTTTTGATCCCACCCCACCCACCAACTCGCGCAACTCGCAATTTCGCCCGCGGCGTAACACCAGCGCCGTAGGCGCGGCACAATTTAGCCCGGCCCGTGAGGGCCGGGTAAAATCCGGCGCTCAGCGCCGTACCTTACAGTCGCGCGAATCGCGTCGTCTCCCAGACGCCGTTCGCGCCTTCCCGCGTTTTGCCCGGTGCGACGCGTCGCCGCATCGCACCGGGCGCCGGGCGTGGTAACCTCGCGGCCAGAGGAGCGGAAATAATGGACACCAAAAAAGCCCGGCCGCAAAACGTGGACGACTACATTGACGTGGCGCCCGAAGCCTCCCGCCGAAAATTGCTGGAGATGCGGGCCTGCGTTTCGAAGGCCGCGCCCGGCGCCGAGGAAACCTTGAAGTACGGGATGCCCGCGTATTGCTATCAACGCATCCTGGTCATCTTCGGCGGGTTCAAAAATCACATTGGTTTCTACCCCACCGGGAGGGCGCTGAAACCTTTCGCCAAAGAGCTGGCAAAATTCAAACAGTCGCGCGGGACGGTGCAATTTCCGCTGGATCAGCCGCTGCCCCGGGCGCTGATCGGCAAAATCGTGGCCGAACGCGTGCGCCTGAGCATCGAAGAAGACGGCAAATGGAAAACGGCCCAGCGGCCCGGAAAAATTGGCCGGGCAAAAAAAAGCGGGGGGCGCGGCACCGGATAGGACAATGGTCAGGAAAGCGCGCAAGAAAGGTTGAGGCCAAAACGATGATTCCGATCCGCGAACTTTTTGAAGCGCATTTGACGGTGAGCGAACTGGAGCGCGCCAAGAAATTCTATGGCGGCGCGCTGGGCCTGGAACTGGCCGGGGAATTTCCGGAGCGCGATGTGGCGTTCTACTGGCTGGGCGGGCGCGGCGCGTCGATGCTGGGTTTGTGGCAGGTGGGCAGCACGCCGCAGCGGCTGGGGCTGCACATCGCGCTGCGCGTGGATTTGCCGGATTTGTTGAAGGCGCCGGCCGCGCTGCGCGCCGCGGGCGTCACGCCGCTCGACTTCGCCGGGAATCCCACCGAGGAGCCGGTGGTGCTGGCCTGGATGCCGGCGGGCTCGCTGTATTTCCGCGACCCCGACGGGAACCTGATCGAATTTCTGGCCATGCTGCCGGACGCGCCGCAGCCGCAGCTCGGGGTGCTGGACTGGAGCGCGTGGTGCCGCCACGGCGGCGCGCGATGATGAGCGTTTGGCGCGAAACTTTCGCGACTTTTACAACTCTTACAACTTTTACAACGTTTGCAACTTTCGCTGGGCTTGCGACTCAGAGTAGCAAGGAAGGATGGTCGCGATGCGCATCATAATCCCGCGGGATCGGCCGCCCACCTGGGCCGAACGAAAAGCCGGAGTGTCCCGCCACTGGGCGCGGCCGTTCATCGCGCTCGAATGGGTGTTCGACTGGGCGGCCTACCGTTTGAGCCAGTGGAAGCTGCTGGAAGTCCTGGAATATTTGAGCAGCTTGAGCATTCTGGTGGCGGCGATTTTTTATTTTTCGGAGGCGGGCGACCGCACCAAGCAAAAACATTATCAGGCCTGGCAGGTGATCAACACCGCGCAGGGTAAGGGCGGCAGCGGCGGCCGCTTGGAGGCGCTGCAAGAATTGAACGCGGACCACGTGCCGCTGGTCGGCGTGGATGTGGTCGGCGCGTACCTGCAGGGGATTCGCCTGAAGGGCAGCAGCTTGCTGCGCGCGAATTTCAGCGATGCCGACGTGCGCATGGGCGATTTTCGCGGCGCCGATTTTTCCGACGCGAACTTGCGCGGCGCGAATTTTCGCGGCAGCAATTTTTCGGGCACCGTGCTGCGTCGGGCGGAACTGGATGACGCGGACCTGGTCGACGCGGATTTGGCGGGTGCCGATTTGGCCGGCGCGTCGCTGGCCAATACCGATCTGCGGCGGACGGATTTGAATGGCGCGCGCTGGCGCGACATCGCGAATATCAAAGGCGCGAATATCGGCGGGATGACCCATTTGCCGGATGGCTTTCGCGATTGGGCGCTGCAGCATGGCGCGGTGGAAACGCCAGGTGACGCGCCATAAATTTCGCGCAGGTTGGCGAACTAAAAAGCCACGCTCACGAAAAGTGGGCGTGGCTTTTTGCGGTCATCCTTTTTCGTCAGGCCAAACGCGTCGGCTCGGCCGCGGCACTTAGGGAGGGAGCGGCTGCGGGTTCAACTCATGGGTGCCGCCGCCCGGGCGCAGAGTGCGTAGGGACTTGGTGGAGCTGAGTTTCTTACCTTTCTTGAGAGTTTTTTTTGCGGCTTTCTTCTTGGTCTTCTTCACGTGGTGCCTCCCGTTGGTGGACTTGCCTTACGGGGCCGGTCGAACCTTGATGGGCCCATCCTGCGCCAGAGTCAGGGGAAAATCCAGCGGACGGCGCAGCGATGGCACGCCGCCGTTTGCGCCTGTTGAGTTATTCAACGGCGCGCTGCACGGCTTGCGCTACCGCTGCTGCTGGCGCTACTTGCGATAGACGACGCCGTTCTTCATGACGAAGGTTACCTTTTGCAGCGCGGTGATGTCATCGAGGGGATTGCCGGGGACGGCGACGACATCGGCGAGGTAGCCGGGTTTTAGCGCGCCGATCTGGTCGGCCCACTGCAGGAGCTTGGCGCCGTTTACCGTGCCGGCCTGGATGGAGGCCAGCGGGGTCATGCCGAATTTCACCATCAGCACAAATTCGCGGGCCTGGGTGCCGTGCTGGAAGGGGCCGACGTCGGAACCCATGGCGATGGGAACTCCGGCGGCGAGCTGCTTTTTGAACTCCTGGGCGTGGTAGGCGATGAGCTGTTGCTCGAGCGCGGCCATGCCGGGGGCGATGGGATGCTCGGCGAAATATTCGGAGATGGTGAAAGTGGGGACGGCGAAGATTTGCTTTTCGCGCATCAGGCGCATGGTTTCTTCGCTGAGCTGATAGGCGTGGTCGACGGATTCGACGCCGGCGCGGGCGGCGTAACCGGTGCCGGGTTCACCGGTGGCGTGGACGGCGACTTTTTTGCCAACGCGGGCGGCTTCATGAACCGCAGCGGTTAGTTGTTCCTCGGAATATTGGTAGGGCGTGACGAACTGGCCGTTGACGGCGCGGTCTTCGCCGGTTTCGTAAATCTTGATGAAGTCGGCGCCTTCCTTGAATTGTTCGCGGATGACGGTGATGAGTTCGGGAATGTCGTTGGCGTAGGTAGCGTTGGGCAGCACGCGCTGCTCGGGATTGAAGCCGATGGCGTCTTCGTGGCCGCCGAGAATATTGACGGCGTTGCCGGAAATGCGGAGACGCGGGCCGGGAATGAGGCCGTCGTTGATGGCGTTGCGGACGGCGGTGTCGGCGGAGCCGGCGCCTTCGGTGCCCATGTCGCGTTCGGCGGTGAAGCCGCCCATCAAGTCGTCGCGGGCCGCGAGGGTGGCGACGATGACGCGCTGCGGCACCGATTCCTGGACGGTTTGCAAATCCTCGGGGCCAGGGTGCAGGAAAAGATGAACGTGAGCGTCGATGAGGCCGGGAAGCAGCGTGGTGTCGCCGAGGTCGATGACTTCGGCGTTGGCCGGGCGCGAAACTTTGGCGCCGACTTCCTTGATGAGGTTGCCGTCGACGAGAATTTCGCCAGGCGTGGTGATGCGGCCGGATTCAACGTCAAGGAGGCGGGCGGCGTGGAGGACGATGGGATGTGCAGGAGGAGCGGAAGCGTTAGATTGGGCGCGAGTGCTGACGGAACGCGCCGCGAGAATTAGGGCGGCGGCCGCACAGAGTGTGCGAATGACTTTACGAGTGTTCATGATTCGCGGGATGTTAGCACGCGATGGGAGAAAATCCGACTGTGATCGATGAGGCGTGTCCACTGAGTAGTTCAAGTACACCTAGTAAACCCTTGACCCGGGGCTGGGGGCGAATTATTGTGGCGGGCGTCCCGACTCAACGACTCTTCTTCAGACTTCAGAGCACAAATCGGGGTCAAGACTTACAGCGGCGACGTGCGCACGGGTTGGGATAGGTGCGCCAGCAGTGGATGGACGAAGTGAATGAATGGGGAGCGAGAAATGATGATTTCGAATGCGATTCGACGAGACTGGGTTGCGGTGGTTGGGGTGGCGGCGCTGGTGCTGGGGATTCCGGGCGGGACGGCGGGGGCGTTTCAGGATCAGAATGCGCCGCAGTCGCAATCGAATTCCGCGCCGCCGGACAATTCGGGCTCGCAGGGGGGAGACAATTCCTCGCAAGGGTCGTCTGATGGGTCGGACAGTTCGGCCTCGAGCGCTCCGGTGGCGGCGGCGCTGAGCGCCGACCAACTCGATGCGCTGGTGGCGCCGATTGCGCTGTATCCCGACAATTTGGTGGCGCAAATTCTGGCGGCGTCGACTTTTCCCGACCAGGTGGCGATCGCGGATTATTGGGTATCGCAAAATAAAAATCTCACCGGATCGGCGCTGGGCGATGCGGTGAACAATCAAACCTGGGATCCCAGCGTCAAAGCGCTCACTCAATTTCCGGACGTGCTCGACAACATGGCGAAAAATCTGGCGTGGACTTCGAGTTTGGGACAGGCGTTCCACGATCAGCAGAGCGACGTGATGCAAGCGGTGCAGGTCATGCGCCAGAAGGCGCAGGCCGCGGGCAATCTGCAGTCGACGCCGCAGATTCAGGTGACGCAGCCGGCGCCGCAGACCATCGTGATTCAGCCGGCGAATCCGCAAGTGGTCTACGTGCCGCAATACAATCCAACGGTGGTGTACGGCGCGCCGTATGTGGTGCCGTACTGGACTCCGCCGCCGGTGGCTTATGTGGGTGCGGGCATTTCTTTCGGCATCGGCATCGGTATCGGGATCGGTTGGGGTGGCGGATGCTGGGGCTGCGGCCATCCGTGGGGCTTGGGCGGCTGGGGCATGAATTGGGGCGGCGGTTGGGGTGGCGGCGGCAACACCACCATCATTTATAACCACAACACCTACATCAGCAATCGCAGCTGGCACGGCGGCTACTACAACAACTATCACTCGTGGACCAACCGCAACGTACCCAACGGCGGACGCAATGGCAACCATGGCCTGATTGGCGGCAACGGCGGAGTAGAGCATGGGCCCAACGGCGGCCGTAATGGCGATCACGGACTGATCGGTGGCAACGGCGGGGTGGAACACACCGGCGACCGGAATCAGCCGAATGGTGGACGCAATGGCGATCACGGACTGATTGGAGGCAACGGCGGGGTGCAGCATCAACCCGACGGCGGACGCAATGGCGATCACGGACTGATCGGCGGAAATGGCGGCGTACAGCGCGATCAGCACCAGACCGGTTTCAACAACGATCGTCGCGATGCGAATCGTAATCGGTGGGGCGGCGACGGGAATAACAATCGCGCCGAGAGCAATCGCGGACGAACCAGCATGCGGCAGCCAGTGCAGCACCGCGCGCCGCAGGAGCACTTCCGCGCACCACAGCAACATTTTTCGGCGCCGCGTGGCGGCGGTGGCGGACGCCGGCGTTAGAAAATAGTCTTTCAGAAGTAAAATTCCAACATTTTTAGTTTAGGCGCTGTGCGGAATCCGGCGCCGCAAAGATCGAAAGGAGAAAAATATGCGATTCACGAGGACTTGGAACTATCTGCAGCCGGCCGCCGCGGTGCTGGCGGCGTGCGCCTTGATTTCGTGCGGCAGCTCGACGAAGCCGGTGGCGACAGAGACTGCCGCGCCGTCGGTTTACGCTACTCCGGCCGAAGCCAGCCAGGCGTTGCAATCGGCGGTGAAGGCTGGCGACAAAGCGGCGATGAGCAAAGTGCTGGGCGCGCAGTCGGTGGATTTGCTGCTGGCCGGCGATGACGCTGCCGCAACGAAAGCGGCTACGGATTCCTTCGCCGCGAAATACGAGCAGATGAACCGCTGGGTGCCGATGAAGAACGGCAGCCAGATTCTGTACATTGGCGCGGACAATTACGCTTTTCCGATTCCGCTGGCAAAGGATTCCGCCGGGAAATGGAAGTTCGATTACGCGGCCGGGCGGCAGGAAATTACGGCCCGCGATATCGGCCGCAACGAATTACTGGCGATCGACGCGGTTTCGGCCATTGCCGGCGCGGAAGATAAATATTTCGAAAAGGGGCACGACGGCAATCCCGCGCATCAATACACGCAGATCATCGTGAGCGATCCGGGAAAACAGGATGGATTGTACTGGGACGCGCCGGCGACGCAGGAAGCAAGTCCGCTGGGCAATCTGAGCGACTTCGTGAGCAGCCCGCTGGCGCCGCTGGGGCCTGGCGAGCCGCAGGTGCTGGATGGATATTCGCTACGAATCTTGAACGCACAGGGCGACAAAGCCAAGGGCGGGGCGAGGAGTTATGTGGTGAACGGAAAAATGACCGGAGGCTACGCGGTGATCGCGACGCCGGTGACTTATCGCAGAACGGGGATTATGACGTTCATCGTGGCTAAGGATGGCGTGGTGTACCAGCAGGATCTGGGAGCGAACAGCGCTGCCGCGGCTGCCGCTATTAAGGATTACAACCCTGGCGATGGATGGACTGCCGCGGAGTAGAAGTTTACGTTTTGCGGATTGTGTCTTTGGGGCGGGCGGAAGGCGGCGCACGGTTTCGGCGGCGGTGAAATCGAAGCGTGAGAGTCAAAGGTAAGACAAAAATAAGGGCAACGGCAAATGGCCCAGCTGAAGCTAGCCGCCACAGACGCAAAAATCTGCAGCAGCGATTTGTGAGGTGCGCGGAGGATCGAGGGTGAGATTCTTTGCTGCGCTCAGAATGACGGCAAAACCGGGGTGCGATGTTTACTTTAGCGATAGCTGGTATTATTTGAGGTTCGCGCCGACATTTTATGCTGGTCTGGTGTGAGCCAGAAAGAATGACGCATCCGAAATGATTCTAACGATTGCATACGCGGGAGAAAACGCCACGGATCTGGGCTATCTGCTGCATAAGAGCCCGTTCCGCGTTCATTCTTTCGAGCAGCCGTTCGGGAAGACGTACGTTTTCTATCCGGAGGCGACGCCGGAACGATGCACGGCTGCATTGGTTCTGGAGATTGACTCGATTGGACTGGTTCGAGGGCGGCGAGGACCGGGGGGCGAGGGGCGAGTCCTGGAGGAATACGTCAACGACCGACCGTACGCTGCGTCGTCATTCTTAAGCGTAGCGATTGCGCGGACGTTTGGCAGCGCGCTCGGCGGGAAAAGCAAGGATCGGCAAGAGCTGGCCGATTCGGCGTTGCCGCTTGAAGCGCAAATTTCAGTGGTGCCGTGCCGCGGCGGAGAAAAACTCCTTCGGCGACTATTCGAACCATTGGGTTACGACATTAACGCTCGAAGGCATCCGCTGGACGACAAATTCCCCGAGTGGGGCGAGAGCCCATATTTCACGGTCACGCTTAGCCGCGAGGTTCGGCTGAGTGAAATGCTGACTCATCTCTACGTACTGATTCCGGTTTTGGACGACGACAAACATTATTGGGTCGGGGACGACGAGGTGGAAAAACTATTGAGGCACGGCGAGGGTTGGCTGCGCGCGCATCCGGAGCGCGAGCTCATTACGGAGCGATATCTAAAACATCAGAAACGACTGGCGCGAGAAGCGATGGAGCAGCTGATCGGCGAGGAAGAGCCGGAGGCGGATGAGGCGGCCGAAACTCATACGCGCGAAGAGGAGGCGATCGAGAAACCGATCAGCCTGGCGGAACAGCGCGTGGACAAGGTGGTCGGGACGCTGCTGGCCCGCGGCGTGCAGCGAGTTCTGGATCTTGGATGTGGCGAAGGGCGGCTGCTGCGCGAGTTGCTAAAGGAAAAGACATTTTCGGAGATCCTGGGCATGGATGTTTCACATCGCGCTCTGGAGATCGCGGCCAAGAGACTCAATTTCGAAAACATGCCGGGCAGGCAAAGAGAGCGAATTCAACTGCTCCACGGTTCACTGATTTACCGGGACAAGCGCCTGGCAGGTTACGACGGCGCGGCCGTAGTGGAGGTGATCGAGCACCTTGACCCTCCGCGGCTGGCGGCCTTCGAGCGGGTGCTATTCGAATTTGCGCGCCCGAAGACAGTGGCGGTGACGACGCCGAACGTGGAATACAACGTGAAGTTTGAGACTCTGCCCGCGGGGAAAATGCGGCACAAAGATCATCGGTTTGAGTGGTCGCGGCGGGAATTTCGCGCATGGGCGGAGGGCATCGCCAAACGTTTTGGGTACACCGTCCAGTTTTTGCCGATCGGACCGGAAGATTTGGCAGTGGGAAGCCCGACCCAGATGGGCGTTTTCTCGATTCAATGAAACTGAAAATTCCCGAGCTAGCGGTAGTGGCGCTGATCGGTCCTTCGGGATCGGGTAAATCGAGCTTTGCCCGAAAACATTTTCGAGCGACGGAAGTTTTGTCCTCGGACTACTGCCGCGGACTGGTGTCCGACGATGAGACCAGCCAAGCGGCCACCAACGATGCATTCGACGTGCTGTATTACATCGCGTCAAAACGCCTGGCCGCCGGGAAGCTGGTGGTGATCGACGCGACGAACGTGCAAACCGAGGCGCGCAAGCCGATCGTCGCGCTGGGCAGACAATTCCATTGCCTGCCGGTGGCCATTGTCTTTGATTTGCCTGAAAAGATCTGCCACGAACGAAATCGAATCCGGCCGGAGCGCGATTTTGGGCCGCATGTGGTGCGCCAACAAGCGCAACAGATGCGCCGAGCGTTGCGAAATCTGGAACGGGAAGGTTTTCGAACGATTCACGTGCTGCATTCATTGGAAGAAGTAGACGCCGCGGAAATTGAGCGCCAGCCGCTGTGGAACAATCTGAAGCACGAACACGGGCCTTTCGACATTATTGGAGACGTGCATGGCTGTTTTGACGAACTGGTCGATTTGCTGACCAACCTCGGTTATTCCATCGAAAAGCAGGCCAATGGCGATGGCGTGCCTGCTTACACCGCGCAGCCGCCCGAGGGCCGGAAAGCTATTTTTCTTGGCGATCTGGTGGATCGGGGGCCAAAAATTCCCGAGGTTTTGAAGTTGGCGATGAGCATGGTCGCGGCGGGGACGGCGTTGTGTGTTCCGGGCAATCACGACGTCAAGCTGATGCGAAAGCTGCGTGGAAAAGACGTTCAGATCACGCACGGGCTGGCCGATTCGCTGGAGCAGATGGAGAAAGAGAGTCCGGAATTTCGTGACCGGGTGAGCAAATTCATCGACTCGTTGGTGAGTCACTACGTGCTGCATGACGGAAAGCTGGTGGTGGCGCACGCAGGGATGAAGGAGGAGATGCAAGGGCGGGGATCGGGAAAAGTGCGTGATTTCGCGATGTATGGAGACACCACCGGAGAAACGGACGAATTCGGACTGCCGGTGCGCTACAACTGGGCTGCCGAGTATCGCGGAAAAGCCATGGTGGTTTACGGGCACACTCCGGTACCGAATTCAGACTGGCTGAACCGGACGATCAACATCGATAACGGTTGTGTTTTCGGAGGCCGAC
>Ga0302306_10000304_pt1 | contig 34668 bp, 59 predicted proteins | sample III_Palsa_E3_1_FD_198761 | JGI IMG/M metagenome (GOLD analysis project Ga0302306, IMG submission 198761) | Peat permafrost microbial communities from Stordalen Mire near Abisko, Sweden - III_Palsa_E3_1 | ecosystem: Environmental > Terrestrial > Soil > Palsa > Peat permafrost | place: Sweden...
GCTTGTAGTGTCAGATTGCAATAAGAATGCAATAACATCTCCAACAAATGGTGCAACATCATCCGCAGTATCATCACCTACAGGTGCCGTAAATGTTACCGCGCCTGTTAATGCCGCCGGTTTCACTAAGTGAAACGCAGCCTGGTATGGTGGCAGTAGCGCAATAGTAGCCGCATAAGCAGGCTGGTAAAAATTACCCGATAGCGAGGCAAATGTGCTGCCTGAATTTTTTGCTCCTGAGAGTCTTGCTAATGTGCTCATTATTTCTTATCGTTTTGAGTTGATATTTTTTCCTCTACTTTTCGTAATGCGTCAGACCCCGCGCCGTCAACTTGACCGTCCTTATCCAGGTCGGGGCCTTTAACAGATCCCTGCGCCTGTTGCGGCGGTGTTTTGACATCCTCTGCCTTTTTAAGCAAATCGGCACTTGCATGCCCCGGCTCTGTTGAAAGTAACGCCTTATTGCCTTCATGCTCAACCGTATCGGATGCTATTTTTGCATCCAGCACATCTTTACGGCTAACTTTTTTATTAAACCCTTTTTTAGGGTAAAACTGCCATTCGTTTTTTTCATTGAAATAAACGTGGCTTATCTGCGGATTATCCGCAATATGGTTTTTAAGATCGTTTGTCATAATTAATCAGGTACATCAGATGTGTTTAATGAAGTTCCGTATAGTACTGTTTCGCTATTCCATCCAATTTGAACGTCAGCTTTCATTAGCATTTTGATAAAGAATAACTCTGAATTAGCCTGTAAACGCTGTAACTGCAAACCTTCATCTGCAATAGAGTTTAAACCAACCCAAAGGTTGCTGCTCATGTCGGGACGGCCTTTAGCTATAAAATAGCAGTTATCAGGAAAGTCCGCAATCTTTTCAACCTTGCGCCCCTTGAACATTGGTATGCCGTCAACGGTAGTATCAACGCCTTTATAGGTTTGGTTGATCTGTGATTGAGCATACAGGTCATACGTATTGTATGAGCAGTAAAACTTCATATCAGGATCGTAACGCAAAGCTGGCGGAATAACCTGGTATCCGCGCAAAAACTCACCCTGGATATTTGAGGCGGTCAACGTTGTTGGTGAAGATACCGCTATCGTATCTGATGCGTTTTGTGCCTTTTGCAGAAATCCGTCAAAATAACGGAATATGCTTGGTGCCGCAAAAGTAGTGCTCGAGTTCCATATAGCTTGGTTAAAATATTTAGTGTGGCGTTTTAAAACTTCCTGAACAACAACCGATTCAACACTGTACGGTAACGCACGGTCGATAAGGGTATCGTTTAGTTGGGTTGCAAACCAATGGTCTTCATAATCACGCGGGTTAAACTCGGTATATATCATGTAATCGGCAGGGTCTAAAACCTGTCCGGTTACAGTCATTGTACCCTTACTTTGCGGGGTTGCCTGTCTGTCCTGGATAAAATCCTGGTAATCGGCATCCCAGCGGGGGATAGTGAACTTCTTTTTTATACCGTCCTTAACATAAACATTACCGCCCTGAATAGTATCGGCACCTGTTATTGCTTTAACGATAAACTGCGATGCGGCCTCGCCTGCATACGTGGTGTCTGATATGATAAATCCGTCAGCCATGATTAGTTATTGTTTTTTGAGTTATATTTCGCGGCTATTTGAGCCATTACGATACCTACTGATAACGCCGGGCGATCTCCTTCGATCTTATTAATAACAGGTGCTTTTTTAGTAAGTGGTAAGTTTTCGATCTGCTCTTTTGTCATATCAAAATCAACCTTTGCCAGTCCTGTCCAGAAGTCAACCGTTTTAGCGTCGTCTTTTATGCGCCCTGCCTGTACGAAACCCGAAATCATGTTTTTGCACTTTTCAGTGTTCATCGCATCTTCCGCGTCGGCTTTTTCCTTTTTCAAGTCCATAACCTCGGTTTCCATTTTTGTTTTGTCGGCTGCAAGGGAATCTTTTTCTTTAGACAATGCGTCCTTTTCCTTTTTCAAAGCATCCATCTCTTCGTCGATGTCGTCCTTTGCTTTTTGGAGTTTGGCGAGTTTGTCCTCTAAGGCTTTCTTTTCATCCTTCGCCTTATTTTCGATGGCAACAATCGAGGCAAGTATGCTATCCTCGCTGGCATCCGCCTGTAAATTTAGTTTGTTAGTTACTAACTTCATTTTGACTGTTGTTTTAGTGTCAATTAGTTTATTTAAAATTTTATTAGCCTCTTTATGAAAGGCGGTAGTTTCTGTAAATGATGAGAGGCGCTTTTTGTTGTGGTCTGCGCTATCCTCTATTTTATCGCACATCCCATAAGCCAATGCTTCCTGTGCAGTGATGTAAGTTTCCTTTTTCATCATAGCCAGTATATCATCTTCGGTTTTGCCGCTACGGGCAACCATTTTTGATATACTGTCTTTCATTATCTGCAAGGCTTTCGGATCATCCCCGCCGAATGGGTTGTGGTACATTAACCAGCTAAAATCCATCATGGTACGTGTGCGCCCTGCCTGAAATATAACTGCTGCTATGCTCGCCATGCAACCGACACCAACCGTGTCAACCTTTGTTTGTGTGCGGAGTATTGCGGAGTAAATATTATACCCATCCATTACAACGCCGCCGGGTGAGTTAATCCAAACTTGTATACTGTCCGGCTTCATGGCATCCAATGCCATTAACTCGCTCATGAACTTTGCCCCGTCTATTCCTTTTCCTGTGGTTGGGTCATAGCCTATGTCGTCATTTAACAACATAATAGGAACTTTCGCCAACGGGTCAACGGTATATATGAAATCCATTGGTATAAAAGTAAATTAAAGGTTGTAATGTGTTTGGAATGTGTGCACACATTTATTATATTTGATAATGATCGAAAACGAGCAATACTACTTAGTAACTGCCGACAACTGGTTTGTTGCGCCAGATGGTGATGAATATAGAGGCGTATGGGGAAAATGTAAGGTGGTTAAGGTCGATGAGGCATTCGGATTTACACCACAACGACCTTCAACTAACTGGTTTCTATATATTGGGGATGGTGAAAATCAGGTTATATTGGCAGGTTGCCAAATTCATTATGCAGTTAGATGTAAAGTAAGACCTATTTGCAAAGATGGGTTACACGATATGCCAAATACTGCGACCGATAAAACCAAAATAAATAAGATATTTTTTACCGAATAGCATTTAAAATCTTAGTAATTAGTAAGGATAAGCATGAATAAGCCTAAACACGACGGTGGCTAATTACTTCGTATTCTTCTTATCCAAAAACTCTCTTACAGCCTGTTTAACAATACTGCTTTTACTTTCGCCAGTTTGTTGCGTCAATGCTTGCAAACGTTTTTTATAAACAGGGTCGGGGTAAAATACTTCTCGTCTGTCTTGTGATACACTTTTAGCCATATATTACGATATTCTCTTAATAAATAACCCTGTGGTTGTTGGTTGCATTAGCGATATTGGATTATTTGGCGAACCCGGGTTAACATCCTCTACCGAGTTTGAACCTACTGAAACTGTGGCATATCCGTTGGTGCTTGAGCCAGGCGTTCCTGCAAACTTTGACCGGGTTTCCAACTGAGGCAAATCATTTGCCGAAATTGTATGTGTATTAGCCCCTTGTTGCTGCCCCAATGTATCGTACGGCGAAGTTCCTGAATAACCAGCCGGTACATAACCTGAATATAACGGGTCTATTTCCCATCCTAATGTTAATGGGTGTATTCCGACACCGGATGAAAAATAAGTAGCTAATAAGCTGTTTTGAGAACCACTACCTGGCATTTGCCATAAAACGGTTTGCCCGATAGCTCCAACCGGCCTATAAGCCAAATTCACAGCATTCACATAATCAAATGCCCCGCTCCCTGCCAAAGCGGGGCCAAATACTATTTTACGAATATTGTGGACATTTCTGCTTACACCATCCGTAAATACTGAAGGGTCGGCATCTGCTGTATATTGCGTTGTTGTTATAGTACCCTCGGCAACGTTGCTGCCTGATATGGTAAATGTTATCGCATCAACTAAGTAAATTTCGCCATTGAAGAATACAGCCCCCGCTGATATGGTATAGGTCGTACCACTCCCTGTATTTACGCATCCGTACAATATATATCCTTTGGTTACATCGTAAGATGAGCCTATATTGCCCTGCATTAAAGCATTAAACGCTTCCTGGTAGGCCAATTGCAGAAATAACAACGTGCCGCCTTTGGGGATGAATGATATTCCGGTTGCAATTGGCGTGGTGTCGAGTTTTTTCATGGGTTAATAGTAAACAAGTTCGTATGTGATTCCAGCATATACATACATATTTATAAATGATGTTAGTAGCGCTACCGCCGCACTGCCCAAAGCCGTTACAAGCGTGTTTGGCACATGTACCGTACAGTTATACTGCTCACTTAAGGGTGCATCGCTATTGCCAATTGCACCCCCGCTATCCAAATAGCCGACATAGCTACTTTCTGCCTCTGTGTATCCAACCTGAAAATAGTTGGTTATGATTGGGTTCGTAGTAATATAAATATCACTTAACCCAGTGCCCGGTTGCCTAAATGTAGTACCAAACCACCTATTTAGCGCATACGTTAAAACCAAATTGTTTCCGTTATATGCTAAACGCTCCACCAGCCCGATAAAAAATTGCTGCTGCATATACCAGTTATCGGTATCGGTAGGTATGGATGTATTGCCATCAGCCAGCGAAACAAATATGGCTTTCTTATAGTTTACCTTTACACCTCTCGCATAAGTTCCTGCCGTCCATGCGCCTACGGTTGATCCGTTACGATAATCACCCAACACAGCATCGCGTAAATATTGCACCGTTGATGTGCAGCAATCCGTTAAAAAAGCCACAAAGTTTTTAAACCTCTTGTCCGGGGGCAAAAGTTCAATAATTTGCTGATTGTAGTTTACGTCGTATTGGTCGGCCATGTTATTTTACAGGTTCAAAATATTGCGCTTTGTCATCCATGTACCATGTTGTTTTTCCAGATACATCTTTTACTTTAAAGGCTGTTGGCTCAACAGCCAAAAGCTCATACTCATCATTTGTGGCTGAATAAACTACCTTATCGCCGACTTTCATTTCTTCTACTTTCATTTTTCTGTTTTTACTAATTCAAAGGCCGAAACCAAATCGATAGGTACGCAATAATGAATATTATCAACGCTCCAAAAATAAAAAGCTGTATCGGTAACCTTTGTTACCCGGTACGCCTTACCGCTATTGGTAATGCTTTTACCCTCTTTCAAATCTTCTTTTTTCATAATTATTGTGCTATAAAAGTTAAACTATCAGCCAAAGTATCGCCAGTTGTTGTTTCGCTAACAAGATACCCCGCTACCGTACTATACGTTCTGCTAATAACCTGGTTATCCTGTATCAAATAAGTGCCATCTGCAAATGATGTTCCATCTGTACGGGCTTTTACGTTAGTAAGTATAACATCATTAACGCCTGGTACAGCACGTATGGCTAATTCAATATCAGATAATTTCAGCGTCCCGTTAAATGTTAGTGCGGCTAAAAGTGCGTTGATCGCATTAATAACTGTTTCCTGAATAATTGCACTGTATTGCCCCTGGTAGTAAACATTTGCGCCGATATACAATTCATCTGCATTGGCAGATGTAACCACATAATTAATGGTTGCGCCTATTGCGTCTACATAACTTTGCGCAGCCGATAACTGGTCGCTGGTCAATGCCTGCGGCGGATTTCCGGTTGCCACCTTTATGAGTGTTTGTCCCGAAACGGTTGTTACTACACTTGCACGGCTTATGATCTGATATGCTGTATTTACGGTAGGGTAAGCGGGCGCGAAATTGATAAGCTGTATAATTTGCGGTATGGTTTCATTATACTGAAATAGCAACATTTGATTCTGAAGCCATGCTGCACTTGCGGGTGCTGCGGTTGACGCGATGGTCTCAACCTGTGTAGTGAAAATATCTATCAGGCTCTCCAGAATATTGATAGCCGTAGCAAGAATAAAAGTCAATAACCGGTATATCGCACGTTTAGAGGTTGATGTAAGTCCGCTTAATGTTGGGTCGGCGGCAATGTCGGCGAGCATGAGATTTTGTATAACTGCGATTGATCTGGCCATCTTAATTAGGGTCTGATATATTATTGGGATCGCTTAATCCCTGTATTACTGTTCCTGTAGTATTAGCTATACCGCTATCAAAAGTAATAATACCATTTACAATTATTTCAGCCGAATTCTCAATAGCGATAACGGTATTGCCATCAACTACCTGTATGCTTTCAATATATTGAACTTTTGTTAGTTGTGTCATTATTGTGCGTAAATTAATATCTGCCTGTCATCATGTAATGGCTCAAATACTATTTCTTTCTTAATATCACTATCGAATTGCCTGTCATAAATTTGCACGATTAACTCGTAATCGTTTGGCATCCATTCTATTTGTTGTTTTAGTTCAGCTACTGTCATTATTCGCTTTCGGTTAAACCACCTGTTATTACTAATTCAGTCGGCGGTGTACTATTAATGTATATCCCCCTGCCAACATCAAAACCACTTCCTTTACTATCAGTAAACCCGGTAGTAAATTCAATCAAATATACATAAATATTATCATGCTCATAATCTTGCTCTTCTGCGGTTAAACACATATTACCGCAAGCGGTGGGCCTGTAATCTGATAAGCAGGCAATAACCTGATCGCGCAAATCAAAAATCGGCAAGTCCTGTGCAAAAGTACCATCCTGCGCATCCGTAAACCAATGCTCCAAATGTATGCGGAAAACAATATCCGATTCCGACACGCCATTGCCTAAACGGTTATATGTGGCAGGTTTTATTACCTCAACAAACGCGGCAGCGTCGGGGTATGCTTCTATTTTACCTGCGGTACGCCATTTACGCTGATTGTTGAAAATACGGGTATATAGCGGTACAGTTTGCGCATCCTGATTCTGTACTTGAATGGTGGCAAGTTGGGTTAAGACATCGGTTATCGCGGGTTTAATTCCAGGCATTACTCATTTGTGCTGCTGTCATACCATTTGTTGACACGTTAATAATTACACCTATGCCGTCTTTGTTAGCTTGCTCAATAGCTTTTACATACTCATCCATTTGCTCCTTAGAGCATCCGCATGTATTTATATTAATCACTATCGGCTTTTGCTCTACCATACCTTATCCATATATCTAACAATCCTGCCCTTTAATATTTTCCTTAGCGCCGGGCTATCACCCATAAACTTGCGCTGCACCATTTTCGTAGTGCCATCATTCAAATATCCCGCATAATCAACAACGCTATCATCAATTGCAAGTGTAACCGTAAAGTTAAAACCTTTATTTACAACTTTTGCATTACCGGCCAATAATGATACTTCCCGGCGTAAACGACCAGTCCCTGTTAGTATGGGTTTGTCACGCCGGGAAAGTCCTTTTGTTTTCGGGTATTTCCATTCAGGTGTGCCCGGTATCCTACGCTGTACTTCTGCCCAATGTCCGCCGTTCCAGCCCTGATCTTTAAAAGCTCCTAAAAAGTATTTTTGAGCATCGTTAGCAAGCAATACGGGCAATTCCCGTTTTACTTGTGCGATGTTGTCTTTTACTTTTTGGAAGTTGAATTTGCTCATGGTCGTGGTCTTGCCATATCGGTAATCGGTTGTGTTTTGATTGGCTTAATAAATGTAAGCACCCCGTCTTTCCCAACAGAGTATGTGCCATTGCGTTCGGGATGTATCTTATCAATAACACCTACCACATTGCCACCAATAGGACGTGCAATACCTCCATTGCTAAGTGTTACAGATACGCCTTTATAGCGGGGCTGTTGTTTCTTAGGAATACGCCTCCACACGCCAACTATAATAACCAATATGACGATTGCTATCCACATACTAATTAACCAACTCCATTTTTGGCTTTTTAAGTTCCCAGTAAATATCTTTAATCATTAGCGTAGTGCCCTTGCGAACTATCACATCGTCAAAATGAACCGTTTCATCTGAAAAGTCATATTCAGGTATTTGAGCCTTAACAAAAGCACAAAAGTCACCCCACATTTTAGGATGCAATACAATATGTTCTACCTGTTTGCCGAATTTACCGTAATGGTTTATACATTCGGCAACAACATCAACGGCTAAATTACCTGTTGGTTTATATGGGCGGTTATTTATACTCATCAACTTCTGTACTTTTATCTAAAACAAATAAATGATTATCACCTAAACGAACTATCAAAACCTTACCATCCTTTTGTACTTCTTTTACGTAATATGAATTACCGTTAAGTAAAAATTTGCCTTGTGGTTTTATGTCGCTTAGTTTTGTCATTGTATAAAGTTAAATATATTTAATTATATATTTTTCTAATTCATTAAAATTTGCACCAAAGGCCATTGCGCATACAATTAACACCCTAACATTTTGTGGCATTCGATTTGCCTTAGACAATAGATCAACCAATTTCTCTGTATCAGTCATTTTCCGGCACGTTAAACCCAAAATTCCGTTTCGCCTCGCCTTTCGGCACATCCTCAAAATACGGATGGCTTGGCGGGAATATTTCACCTGTTTTACCCGGATTGTTTTGGAAATCTTCGGGTATGTTATCATCAACCGGCAAATCATCAATCTTGCTTTGCTCCCACGGCGTTGCGTCGTCAGATGGAATGAGGATGCACATGCAGTTAAAATGTAACAAAGGTGTTGCTACGTCCCATATAGGATTATCGACCGGCGCCGTTAATCCATCAAATGGATCGCACTCGGGACAGGCGTTTCCATCTGTACTAAACGTCAACATCGGTAAAATATCTTTATTAGCTTCGATACTCGCCCACTGTTTAGCCATTTGTGATTGACCTATAGCAGTCGTATATTCTGCTTTTGCCCACGAATCTAAATATGTCCCGGCTATATCTTGGCCTTGTGCATAAAACTTATTAAACGGTTGTATTTTGCCGTTTTCATCAGTTAACGCATCGGTAGCAGCTTTAGTGAATTGATAGGTCTTTGCGGCGCTGAATAACCAAACATTTTCCCGTAAGTCGGTTAATAACTCTTCGTTTGCGGTTGATACGTTTTTAAGTGTATTGCCAAAGCCCTGATAAACCGCCTTAGTGTAATATTCCCCCAATGCCTTATATAATGGTTCAGGCAAATTCATTTCAGTTATTACACCGGAATGAATATCTGTGAGCAGGCGCTTCAATTGCCCGTCTGTATATTTGGGTTTTTGGGCGGTCATTTTGGTAACATATTTACTAACTTCCAAAAGTCAACATCTTTATCCGTAAACTCGAAATCATAAGCATTAAAAGTTAACCGCATATTATTGCCGTTCTTTTCAAGTGTATGTGAAGATGTTGAGGCTACAATCCTGTCGCCGTCCTGTACTATTAATACGCCGTTTGGGTTATTGAATGTCATGCCGTCAACTTATACAACCTATCCAATTTATTTTTAATCTTATCAGGCTGTTGCTTTGCGTTCGGGTCTGGCGCCTGAATAATCGGTGCAGGCGGCGGTGGTATTTCAGTGGTTGGTATGCCTGTGGTTTTAGCAAAATACGCCGCATCCATTACAAGCCCTGCATTTTTCATAGCGACCGCAACATTAGCCAATGCCTGCGCATTTAAGTTGTCGCGTTCAACCGTTTCCTGCACTTCATCATCATTTAAAAAAACAAACTTAACACCCTGCGGCATCTGCCCTATTTTAAATAATTTAGGAAACAGCATTTTATTTACCACACGCTCAACAAAGCGCCCATCCTCGATTTGTATTTCACTTAATGCTTTTTGTACAGGGCTTTCATCGCCTCCCTGGTCTGCGCCTAATTTGCCGGGAGTACTATCAAGCGCATCGGAATGCCCTAAGATTAACTTACTGATCTTATTCTCACAGCGTTTCTCTAAGTTGTCGTACCCGTTCCATCCAGTCCCCGCTAAAGCGGCTTCAAGGAATTGTATATCATCCTGCGGGTCGGTTATGGCGTAACCATTTGCGCCCATGTTGGCGATTGCATTTTCCAGTTCGCCACGTTCTGTTTCATCAGATTTTGTGGTTTTAGCATGAACATACGGCATTGAAAACCGTTCCACAAAATCACCGTTATACCCTAATAGGTTACGAAGGAATATCTCATATAACCCGACATTGTAAAACAATCCATATCCGCAAGGCGATGTGCCGGTTTCGCTGGGCGTGTTTACATATACATGCCAGTCTTTTACTTCATCGGCCCGGAAATCCTGGCCTACAATAGCGTAGTCGTAGCTGGTAACATTATACCTATCCGGCGAAGTGTTCCACCGCTTAACTATGGTTAAGTTTGGTAAATCATTGTCGATAATATCACCTAACGCAATTAGCGAATAACCGTAAAACAAAGCATCTAATGAATAATTCAAAAACTTCAAAAACCATTCACACTCTCCAAGTGCCTGTGTTGGTATGTCAAGTGTTTTACCCGACATATCCTGTAGTTCGAACTTGCGCAGGGTGGTTAGCCGCTTACGCTTAAGTGTACACGCTTTAACATGGCCATTTAACGCCGTGTCTAAATACATGCGCTGCATTTTGATACGCTGCGGATAGTACGCTAACTCTGCTTCGTTAACAGCATCGCGCCACATCCTTACATCGGTTTTTAAACGGAGTAGCTGTACTGGCGCTATGTAGTTGCTAAGGTTATGCTTTATTGCAGGTGGTAACTGTTGCTGACCTTGTAATGCCGACGTAGGGCTTTGTACACCTTGTATCGGGCTTGCATAGGTCATTTGCTGCGTGGCAAAGTTTTTTTGACGGTTTCTTTTACTCATAGTTAGTACGAATTTACGTTGCCCCCCTTAATTTGCCCATACCTAATTTTAAATCCCTGGTTAGGCATCCTCAAAACCAATCCGGGGGTTACTTTACCGTCTCCCGCATCTTTTAACCAGTTTATGGCTTCGATATAAGCGTCATGCCTTAATGCTGGTATATTCATGGGGCTGATGCGACGGTGAGCATAGTACAAAACAATATCACAAATAACATTTACCATTTCCTGTGATCGGCTGTCGCCTTGTGTCCAGTATGTTATATTTGTGATCGGCGTATTTGCAGGTATGCTATAAGCAACCCCCCCATCCCATTGCGTATACCCCGGCGTCCCTGGCGCATAGTTTATCGGCGGGTATGGCAATCCGATTTGCAGTAAATACGTTTGGCTATATGTAGCAGACGATTGCAATGCGGTATATACCAAACTATTATAAAATACCGTATCGCCAATATTGTAAAATGTGTTGATATTATATGGTAATGCGGGGTATGAGCCGTAATAAATTGTGTATTGAGGTGCTATTAATGACCAGTTGGCGGGATTGAAAGCTATTGCGGTTGAACTATTGGTAGCTACGTAAAAACTGCCGCTATAAACAGTGAATTGCCCGGTTGTGTAACTTGCAGTATCATCATAAACAGGTGCATCTAAATAAACCCTGCTTCCTGCCTGATAAGCTGCACCGTAATTCCATGAGTTTGTATCGGTAAACTCCGCTTCGGTGTTATATTTTTGAGTTAGGTAACTTATGGCTTTGCTCTGCGCTGTTAATAGCCATGTGTTGATAATCTCATAGTTTGAGCCAATGACCTGCTGAAGGTTCAATGTTTGTATACGCGGCAAAAAATCGTTTTGGATTAGGTATGGCATAATTTAAATCCGTAAAGTTTATTGTCCTTTATTTCAACAAAAAAATAGTCATTATCTACTCTCCTACCATCTTTCAACTCAATAATAACCCATGATTCACAATCCCACGAACCAGTTGATGATATACCTGCTAACTCAGATATATCACAAATAAATTCTTCTTTGGTTTCTACTATTGTCGCCATACCATAACATTTTTATCCAAATATAAAATTAATATCCGTCAATAACGCAACTTATTTTAATATGTATGCTTGTGGACCGCCTTACCAGTTCTTATTTCTATCTTTTTACCACCCTTTAAGTACTGATTATATTCATCTGAAAAGGCATTCACCATAAAATAACGCTTAGCATCGCTTGGATGCCCGAACTCTTCGTAACTAACTTTAGTAACTGGATGTGTTTTTTTTGTTTTCTTTAAAGTACCGTCGCTATCTTCTAAAGCATATTGATAATCATATAATGATTTTTTACAGTTCGTGCCGATCCAAATATTTATAACTTCATTTCGCCCTGCATAAATTTCATTTATAAACCCTGCTGATTGGATTATTGATGGATTAGAACTTTGAATTCTTAGTGTCGGATGGTAGTCTGATAAATATTGCAGTACTTTGGTAAAAAAGTTTTCGCCTTTTTCGAGTTTTGTATCTTCCTTAATTGACGTTCTATCCCCATATACGAATAATCCCTGCACCCTATCGACCGGAAACCTATCTTTAAACTCCTTACAAGCGTCATAAACCCGGTTTCGTGGGTCTTCTAAACAAATCTCATCAATTTGGTATGCTTTTTTATCTTTTATTTGCCAAACCAATAATGTTATATAGGGGTTTACATTTTCATCTAATGTAATATGAACAGGCAGAGAATCATTCCATTTCAAGACAGCGCTATTTCTGGAACTATTAAAATGTTTCCAAAATTCACCGCCCGTTCGTAGTTTTCCCCATTCACCAAGTCCATAAATTCTATAGTAATTAGGGTCTTCAATCTCATCCTTTTTAAAATCGTCAATTACGTGCTGGTCTATAAAATTAGGGCCTACTATGTATTTATTATCGAGATAGTTGGTTTTTAGTATTACTAAATTACCTTGCTCGTTTACCCATAAATCAGAAATAGGTATATTACACTTAGCGTCTTCGTGATATGCATCGGATTTTATTTCAATTAAGTGCTCTTTATCAAAAACATTAACCTTAATCCAATGGTCTTCGCTAACAGGATTAAATATGCCTATTATCTGCTGCCCAGATTTTCCACGCAACCTTTTGCGTATCTGTTTTAAATCAACCTCATCAAACTGGCTTATCTCCTCTAAAACAACTTTTCTAAAGTTTGATATACCTTTTATCTTCTCGGGGTCATCAAGCCCTCTAAAGCGTATATATGAGCCTGTAGCTATACATTCAATATAATTCTGTTGGATAATAAACTCATCATTTAAATCCCAATTGGCAATTACTTTTTTAAAATCTGAATAAATAGAATCTTTAATGTCGACAGCATACTTTCGGAGTATTAGCGTGTTTTCGTCTTCCAATTCCATCATTCTTGTTATGGTTAATTGAACAACGGAATAAGTTTTGGACGCTGACGAACCGCCGAATAACCAAATGTATCTTATTAGAATATTACAAAACGCATCTTTTAAATGCCAATAAACGTTATTAAATAAATCTGGATTAAAGTCAAACTCAATCTCTTTTATTTCCATAACCTATTTTGTAGGTGGTTTTGACTTCGGATTTAACCTCGGACTTATCAGCCAATCCCAAATCTCTGGCTATGATATTGGGGTTAAGTAAGTCTGCCGCTGCGCCAGTAAATTTTTGATTATAAATAGTACGTTCTATTCTTTCAATTACCTGGACGTATATTTCTTTATCTATCCTTTCTTGTGATTTAAATGCCCTGAAATAATTTGGTGAGCAATCTAAAAATAAACAAAGTCCATCCAGTGTATATGCTCTCATTTTAGGTAATGTTGCTAACGATATATCACCCTGAAATGCAAATGCCTTGCTTTCGTATAGCGGATTTTCGTCGCACCATGTAAAATACTCGCAAGCGGCATCCCAAAGTAATTCAGGTGTTTCGAATAACTTTTCACGGCCATTTGTGGAACGAGCCTTCCAAAATTGATTACCTGTTTTAAAACTGCTCATTAGATAGTAATAAAATCGTGTTTTTCGTTCAAACTTACCAATTATTTTTTACCAATTATGCAAATGGGGATGAAAAAGTTTTTAAAAGGGTAATTCAAACTCATCACAACAATAATCATAGTCAACAATAAAATTACTCAACTTGCACCTGTACTGATAATCAATACCAATTATTAATGGTGCATCTTCATCTATTGTAGTAAGGTATTCAATCCTACTATACTGGCAGGATTGGCAATTATCCGTTGTTTCGCTCATGGCCTCTCCATTACCGGTTTAAAAAACTTATTACCTGCAAATATAGGGTAATCTTCGGGTTTGCAATAATAGTCGAAAGCGGTTTGTTTGTATGGGTTGCTTTCCATATAACGCTGCGTGATCTTTATCGAGGCATCCAAAGAAATACTAAACATTACCCAATATCCCTGCTCTCGCAAAGCGGCATGGTATAATGACTGCCAAATATTATGGTTTTCGCTCCCTGGCTTTAATATTTTTGTGTCTTTATAAAAAATATCATCACTTGTTTTTTGCTCAATATATAAACCTATAAACCCACTTCTCGCGGACTGTACTAATATATCAGGGTTTCCACTTTGGAAAGCGTGTGCCTTATGAATTACGCCACCTAAGCGACTACGTTTCTGCGCCACCTTATCGATAGTGTACGGTATTTGAGGATATTGTAGTTTAAACCATTTCGCCCATGCGTTCACAATGTTATCTTCTTTGAAACGGTTGGCACGTTTGGCTTTATCCTGGGCATCGGTTAATACGGGTGCTTTATAACTGCCCTTAACACCCATTATTTTTAGTTGATCCGCCGGTGATAGTTGTTGAAATTCTGCTGGTGTCATATCATAGTTTGTTTTAAAAAAGTTTTCTGTTGATGTGTCATTAATTAATAACTCCCTTTGCGCTACATAAAGGTCGATGTTGAATGGGGGTTTGGTGAATAAGTCGGGCATAATTGACAAACTTTAGGGCTAAACTTACAAACTTTGTCAATTTACTTACAAACTTTTGACAAACTTTGATATTGTAAATGTTTGATACTTTGATATTTAACTGTTTTTTTACAATGTTTACAAACTTTTTACGTCTTTTCGTGTGAAAATGCTTTTTGCTATATTATAAGTCTTAAAGTTTGTAAAGTTTGTAAATTACTTTTTAAGTGCTTGATAATCATATGTTTAAGTGTTTAAAGTTTGTAAGTAAGTTTGTAAATATTTGTAAGTTTTTGTTAAACTTTGTCAGGATTAAATTTAATAAACCGGTAATATCTATGTGAACCATCGCTATAATCAGTAGTTGAATAACCATAATGTTGAGCGTATGAAGTAACCCACTTTGTAAATAAATGCTTACTAAAAAACTTTGATGGTATTATATATTCATCATATTGATCCATAAACTGCCTTATTAGTTCCGACTTTATAAAATCTCCAAAATTAAAATTTATATCACGCATAAATTTTATAAAATCTGAATTTGTGGCAGATAATAAACGTTTTTCAGGTAGGTTAATTAGTTCTTGTTTTATTAAACCTTTTTGTAAAAATAATTGACAGCAATTTTTAACAATATAATTATCGAACTGCAACCAATCGTCTTTAGTCCAATCATCAAAAAGCATACGACCAAACTCTTGCTCTGGAGATTTTTGTTTATTGTAGTGTTGTGATATTTCTATTTCAAATCTTCTTCGCTCATGTGAATTACCAGAGCCCCTTAGAGCATAGTTTGTTGTTAATCCAACTTTTGGCGCATCTACAAAAGGTATAAATTGCTGATCCTTGCCTTTCTTTTCAGTAACAACCCCTTCTGTTAAAAAACTAAATAATCGTTCAAAATCAAAGTTTTTATTTACATCCTGGAATATAACAAAACGAGTTTCTGGTGTAATTCGCTGATATAAAAAATTACTATCAAAGCTGAAAGTTTTGCCATCAATATTTAAAACGTTTATAAAATAAGATACTGCTTTAAATACAATTCCTTTGCCAGTTCCACCTTCTGGTAAATCTGAAATAACCTCATCATTTAAGACAACAGCGGGGCAGTAAGATGAGTGTTTGTAATTGTGTAGTATAAAACCTAATGAACTATTTATAACAGCAATACGCTTGCTTTCTTTGCCTATATTTAATATAAATAATTCAAAGTCAAAAAGCGGGTTTATTTCTTCTATATAAAATTCACGTTGGATAATTTGACTTTCCCAAATAAAGCCATCAAGTTCAGAATATTCGTGAGTTGTTATACTTGTTGAAGTTATTTTAACTATGCAGTTTCTGTAATAAAGCTGCATGGCGTTTTTAATATCCTTTTTAAATATTACATCTTTAGCGGGTAATGTTTGCAGAAAATCGTCTGATAATGCTTTACCAATATTCTTTAAAAAGAATTGGTGCATATATTTTCTTAGTGTTGCCTCTTCATCGTTGGTGATGAAGTTTATAAGTTCATCAGACAAATCTTTCTTACCAACCTGTTTGACTATGTTATCAATTATACGTATCAATATCCATCGTTCAACATTAATACGATATAGGAAATAACCTCTTTCAACAAAAAATTCAGACAGGCTTATGTAATCAATCTCCCATTTACCAGTTGTTGGATTAGGCGCAGCTAATGTAAAATGGCTATACTCCTTATCAGAGGCGATATGAGCAATTGAAAGATTTTTACTCATATAAATTCTGAAAATAAATAAAAATTACGTCCTGATCTTTTGAATATCTCTTTTACCTGCTCAAGCGTTGCCCCAGTTGCTGTGAATTGATCCGCTATTAAAAAATTAGCTCCATTGCTTTGCATCTGTCTTAAAATAGCAGGATAATCATCGCCAACGCACGGCTTAACCTCTATCTTAAGGTCGTAAAGTCCGCTATGTTTATCGTCCTCGACTTGGAACCAAACATCTATTGATTTTGTCTCAAAAATAGCTGGTTTAAAATGATATTTAATATTTTCATACCAAAATTCAAAAGTAATATACTCGTAATGAATAGATGGTTTTTCTATTGTTTCCCTGTAAAGCTTTAGCTTTAAATTTTTTAATTCATCAATAGTCGGCATTCTTATTAATTTTATTGGTTCTGGTTCACTTAGCATTTTTAAATTAGGTATAAAAACCTTATATCCAGATGTGTAATATTGATCCGTGTTAAACATCCTTAAACAATAATCATATTCTATTCGAGGTTTTTTTACTACTATAAAATGATTAATTTTTTTCAGTTTGCAATGAAAATAAAATAACTTTTTACATAATTCATCTTCCAAAAATAAATTACATAATTTATTATGTTCTGGTGTCTCGCTCGGCTCATTAAAGTTATTAATTATAACCGTATTAAATTGAGAATACTTTTGTTTAAACCAATCCTGCGTCTGCAACCAATCTAAGTATTGTTTATCTTGTTGTAAAACTTCTACAGGCTTTCCTTGTTTTTTACCGAAAGGGATGATATTATTATTTGGCTCCATTTTAGATAAAAAAGCCGGGAACGTGTAGTGAGTTTACGCCCCGGCAATTTATAAGTTGCTAATAAATTAGCACGTTTCTTACACTCACTACTTTGCAAAAAACGTGCCTTAAAAATACTATGACAATATAGTAAAAAATACTCATAATGTTAAATTTTCCTGCCTTTTTATTTCGGCTAATTCCTTTTTAAGATATTGAACCTCGGCACACAGAGAGCGGTTTCTTAACTTTAATTCATTATTTGCGCAAGATAAATGGTTAAACGTTTCTCCAATTTCCATAAGATCAAGTAATTTTTCCCTACTATCTTTTGCTCCGGCAGATAATCCATTTTTTTTTACAAAATCAACATTTTTCATTAATAATTCTGATATTATAAATGTAAAATCAGTAATTCTAACAGATGGCCTAAGTGTATCTGTTAACTCATTTGTAAGATATAAATTATCAAGTTCTAAATCTGATATTCTACCTTTTAAGCCATTAGCCCAGCCAGCGGTCGATGTTTTAGTATTATCAAAAAGCATATTATCTATTCATTATTATTTTTAAACCTTTTGGAGTTCTTACACGGGATAAGGCGGTATAAAGTTGACCTGGAGAAAAGAAAGGCAAGGTCATATCAATAGTAATTTCATCAAAAGTTAATCCTTGCGCTTTATGTATTGATAGGGCGTAAGCCAATTTAATAGGTAATTGAGTAATACTTCCAATCTCTTGCAACTCAAGTTTATCAACTACTACTTTTTTGCCATCTCTTAGCTTTACATCCGAAACTTAAAACATACTCTTTTTTTGTGTTAGTAATAGTTTCTAATGGATATAAAACTTCATTAACCTCAATAAAATAACAATTATCTCCTTTACTATTTGGTTTATAATGAAATATGCCTATCGTTCCATTTACAAGAGGATTATCTTTAGAATTGGAAAGATACATTATTTTAGATCCGTGCTTTACCCGGATGGTACTTTCCATATTAAAATCTTCGGCCTTTAAATTTCCATCGACAATGGCTTCAAATAAATGCTCTTGTGCATTAATGCTTTTTAAACCAGCCTCGTTATATTTTTGAACAGTAGAGTTATGAGGTGCTAAAACAATACCGTGATAATCCTTACTTAAAAATTGTCTAAAATATTCAGACTTGCCGCCATCTCTTACTATATTTAAATGGTGCAAAAATTCCTCATCGTCTTGCCTTTTTACTTCGTCTAATTCAATATCAACACATTTTAGAGAATTATAGCAAAGAGCATTATAAAACTCAACGCCATTATATTTTTGATAAAGCACACTCATAGTATTATCATTAATAACAGGAGGCAATTGCTTTAGATCGCCAATAAATACGATTTGTAATTGGCTTAATGACTTACAACCATTTTTTAAAAGCGTCCAATTAATACCATCTAAAATATCGGGCCGCATCATAGAAACCTCATCTATAAAAATGGTATCAATAGCGTTTATTAATTTACGCTTTTCTGCCTTTAAAAAATTACACGCTTCATAATCTAAAACTCCGAAAGGTGGAAGCGAAAAAAACGAGTGGATTGTTTGTCCGTTAATATTATTTGCAGCAACTCCAGTAGGTGCTAAGGCAATTATCTTTCTTCCTTGTTGCTTTAGCAGTTCAATCGCTTCTTTAGTAATAAAACTTTTACCTGTTCCAGCCTTACCACTTAATGCGATATTTTTACCTGAAATTATCAGGTCAATAAACTTTTTTTGTTTTAATGTAAATTCAGGCATAATTGTAAAATAAAAAACCTGTTCCGGGATCACGCTCCGGCCAGAACGATCACCCAAAACAGGCTATAAATGTTTTTATTAGCTAATGGCCGTTAGCTTTTTTTCAATCCCCTAATATACCAAAATCCATTCACTTTAACAAATCATTCACGCCGCTACCTTTCGCCTAACCAAATCGCGCTGCGCTATTCTCGCCCTGGTCTTACGCCATTCACGGCTATTTGGGATGCAGTTCTCCAATATCACAAAATCCCTAAACTCCCTGTATCCCCCGTTCTCGTTAATAAGAACGTTTATTTTTGCTTGTAATGTCATTGACAAATTTCGTGAAAGTTTCAATATTGGAATTTGTGATCCCTAATTCGTAACGGAGCCGATGTGAACAAAAAGAGCAACCCTCTTTGCCACAATATTGCTCTTTTATGAATAACATGGCATTTCGCTGCTCTTTTGTGATTTCTGCTGTCATAATGATGGGGAGTTAGAAAAGTATTCCATTGCGTCTAAAGGCTCCATTTTCAAAAGTCACTTCTTTTAACTTTGCCTCAATTTCTAAACGGTGAGTCTCTGTAATAAAATTACTTAGAAACTTTAAAGGCCCCAGTATCTTATTTCTTTTAACGGCTGTTTTGTTATGCAATATAGTGTAAACCTGTTTTGCCGTAAAGCCCTTATCTAAATACCCTTGTATCGCTAATTCAATAATGTGTTTTTTATCAAACCGCTGGTCAAAAGACTGTTTTATACCCCAGGGAGTTCCTTTAATTACATTTGCCAATATGTCGGAACTACGCATTTTCATCTTGCGTTTATCTTCTTTTTCATTTGGGTATTTTAAAGGGAATTCATATTTTAAATCTTCGCAAACAAGTAGTTTCAGCGTAGATGCTGTACAAAGTGTGTTTAATAAATCTTTCATTTTTTGGCGTTTAAATATTCGTATTGTAGTTTCTGCGCTTGTGTAAGAGGCTTCTTACTTTCTTTTTGTGATCGAATAGGAGGAGCTATATCTTGCGCTTCTACAGGATCGTCGCTTAATAGTTCAGGTGAGGTAGGAAATCTTACACCTCTTTGGTTGCGACAAATCCAAACAGTATCATGCAATTGTTTAACAACCTCAACTTCCTCTCCCTGTTGGGCATATTTACGCAAGTCAACTGCGGCGTATTTTTTCATTTTCCTTTAAATTTGTTGTAAGTTTTTGAGGGCTATCTATTGTTACTGCCGAAATATTTACGTGCAGCATCCGTAAGCCAACCTAAAATAATCTTAATACCTTCGCTGATCGTATTTACAATAACTTGCAAATCTTCATTATCAAATGTAGGAAATTCAATCGCTTTTAGGTCTGCATATAACTTTAATAGCTTTTCTCTATCGGTCATTTAATGGTGCATTTCAAGCCATCGGATTGTAATTTATTCGGGGCATAAATAGTCGACACCTCGCCGCTATCTTCATCAACAACGGTTAGTTTACCTTTAATGGCTTTTAGAAATTCCTGCCGTTCTTTCAGGTCTGCATCTGCTTTTTCGGATGTTAAAAGTAATTGATCGTACACACCGTCCTTGCAAACGCTATAATCATAAGTCGTTTTAGTAGGTGCCTGGCCTATCGTAACATCATGCAGAGTATAACCCTTTTCAATTTTGTTGAGATAATCGCTTTCTGCAAGAGGTCTTAAAGCCTTTTCAAGGTCGGTAAAAAGCAATTTGCCTTTTAAAGCTAAAATAAGCCCTTTTAAGCTATCGTAATTTCCTGCCGATACTTCATTGTTTATAGCCTCGATTGCGTTATTAATATTGCTCTTTTTGGCATCTATTAAATGCTCAAAGCTAATGCCTTGTTGCAACTGCGAGTCTTCTTCCAGCAGTTGCATAAATTGTTCTTTTGAGGCACCCATTACGCAACCTCCTCGCAAGCCATATCTAAGGCTTTTTTAACTTCTTCATTATCGAAAGTCCACCCAGCGCCGTTTGCGGTAGTTTCAACTTCTTCCATAGTTTTGCCATTACGTAGTGCTTTTACAGCACTGGTAAAAACCTTGCTTCCAATAACTACGGATGCGAGTTTTATTACAGTATGTGGCACATCTTCCGTAATAGGCTCATTTTGGATTTCATCAGAAGTATAAGGCATACCAGCTAATTCATCCGAAAAACATAAACGAAATGCTTGTGATATAGCCACTTTTTTAGTCATAAATGACGCTTTCTCCCAAAACTTAGTAACTTTTCCCTCACGGGTTCTTTGCACACATTCATCATATAAGGCTTCCCAAACAAACGGATGTTCCTGGTCTTTGCGATAAATAGTAACGGTTGCCTTTAGGTCGTTTGAAGCAACGCTTCCTGATGTTACGGCATTCCATCCGTTTAACTGGCCGGTACGCTCTGCCCGTTTGATGTAAACCTCATAACCTGTAATAATGCTCATCTGATCGCCGTACTTTGAAACATGGATTTCACGCTTAAACGGGTTTAAACCGAACGCTTTGGCAATTGACAGGTAGGCAGTTTTTTCAGCATCGTTTAATTTAGCTGTTAAGCCCAATGTATCTAAGTAGCTGATTAACTCTTTGTCGCCGGGGGCTTGATTTGTTTTTTGGATTTCTGTACTCATGATATTTATTTTTTTTGTTTTTATGTAGGCTTAATTGCCTCGGTTGTTAAATTTTTACCCTTTCTTTTGAATTTTATTTACCTTACAAACTTCCCGAATGTTGACCAGTTCTCGATATGCCTGACAACAGGGTTGAATTTAGGAGTCTCGACTAACTTTTCACCGAATTTCGGCACGTTAAGTTTACGTGGTACAAATACGCCGTGCCCATCGGGTATTACGGTTGTTTGGGATTTGATTTGGCGGGGTGGTTTCATAGCAATTCAGGGTTTTGGTAGATGTTGCCGATAACTTCAGCAAAAGCATATCCATAAGTATTTAATTTGTAAACTCCTGTTTCTGATTTAAAACAAGCCCAATCCCTATCCCACTCGACAACATATTTTATTTTTACAGAAGTTAACAGTATATCCCCCTCATAAATCTCAACTCCGTTTTTATCCCTTAAGCCAGTGAATTGCAATTTGTCAGAGTAAGAAAAGTCATTATACATGTCTCCGCAATTGCACTCAATAGTGTTGGTTTCACCTATTAGTTGACAATTGCACTCCTCAAGTTCCTCCCAAATATCATCTATAGATTTTACCAGTAGTTTTTCGAAATCATACGGTTTGCTCAAAACAACAGCGCCGAGATCGTTTCTAAATAAGAACTTGAATTTTATCTCTCTATTTTTCATATCTTTTCTTACCTATAAAACCCATGCATTTGATTTTCGCCATTGGTGTTTTCGTACACCTCAAACCTATCCCCAACCTTAAGCATGATTAAACCTCCCCACTTTATTTGCCCTTATATCGGCAGCGTATTCCAGCATTTCATTATAAAGCATATTATCATGTAATTCCGATAACAGGTCAGGTGCAATAGCATCGCCTGTATGCACATCTGTCATCTTAAGGATAACTGCCTCGCCGTGCTGAATCTCAAAGTCTACTATAACTTCGGTATCAGTCTCGTTAATTTCGATAGTAGTGTAAAGTTTCATCTTTTTTGTTTTTGGTTAGGCAAATATAATGATATGTTTTGGAATTGCAAGAACTATTTTAATAATTATTTAGTAAATAGTATAAATCTACTTAATTTTAATTTAGTTCTTGTTTTATAATTATATAGTTTGTATGTTTGCGGTGTCGATGATGACAATTAAAAATGTTCAACAAAATTAAAAAGCAAAAAGCACAACTAAAAAACTACAAAGTTGCTACTGGAAAAGTATTAATAATGCGTTCCTGTGATGAAAATTTAAAATCATATGGCGGTTTCCAATGGCCTGATAGTGGCATTTGCATTGCGCCAGATTTTAAAGAAACTAAATTATGCGGTAATGGTTTACACGGGTTCTTAAAAGGTGAGGGAGATGGCTCATTGGGCAATTTCGATATATCGGCTAAATGGCTTATATGCGAGGTTGATGAAAGTCAAATAATAGACCTCGTAGGAAAGGTTAAATTTAAAAAATGTGAAGTTATATTTTGCGGTTGTTTAAAAGATGCCGCCAATATAATAGCTACCATTTACCCTAATTTAAAAACAATAGGCGGTACAGCAACTGCGGGTTACAGCGGTACAGCAACTGCGGGTGACAGCGGTACAGCAACTGCGGGTTACAGCGGTACAGCAACTGCGGGTTACAGCGGTACAGCAACTGCGGGTGACAGAGGTACAGCAACTGCGGGTGACAGCGGTACAGCAACTGCGGGTGACAGCGGTACAGCAACTGCGGGTGACAGAGGTACAGCAACTGCGGGTGACAGCGGTACAGCAACTGCGGGTTACAGCGGTACAGCAACTGCGGGTGACAGAGGTACAGCAACTGCGGGTTACAGCGGTGTTTTGATTATTGAATACTACGATAATATTGCATGTGTTTACAAAAAGAAAGTTGCCTTAATCGGTGAAAATGGCATTAAAGCAAATATAAAATATAAACTTAATTCAAAAAATGAATTTGAAGAAATTGTATAGTTTCTGAACATTCTATATTAATCTGTTATTGGCGGCTTAGGTCGCCTTTGGCAGTAAAGACATATTAATTATGGCAAAACTAAAATTACGCAAAAATACAAAGTACCCGTTTAAGCATTTGGATAAAATCGGGGAAAGTTTTACACTTACCAATTGCATTAAAAAAAATGTAACCGCTGCTTATGCAATGTACAAGGCTAAAAATAATATAGTCTGTACCGTAACCGAATTTGAAAACGGAAAGATAATCGTACTTAGAACCGCCTAATGAACCGCAAGCGAAATAACATCATGCGTAAGCGCCAGGAACAGCGTGTAAAAGCTGCCGGATGGTGGGCTTTCATAGCGTGGATTTCTGAACCGGATAAATTCTTAAAAATTAATAGAAAATGAAAAACCGGAATACATTTAATGATGAATGTACGCGATGCGGCGGTGGCGATATTCGTGTACTTACCGATACTAAAGAAGATGGATATGCCCATGATGGTGATGAGGCCGAATGTTTGGAATGTGGGCTAAAAGGAATGGTTTGCGTCGACGGTGATGAAAATGGTGAAGGCGAATGTACCTCGCATATTTCATGGGATGATTACGAAGAAGAAGATTAATATTATGAAAAGATTATTTTACTGGACACTCGTTTTTATTATCGCCATGGTATTTTGGCTTGGCGTTTACTTTATAATAACGAAAATATGAACTGGCTGAAAAAACTATTTACCAAAAAGCCTCATAAATGTCTTTACACCTATAAGGGAAAGGATATAAATAACCAATTTTGCATTAAATGCGGGAAAATTAAAAATGAAAAAACTTACTAAACCACAATGGGTGCTGGTCGTGGTGATCATTGCCCTTCTTTTCAAAGCTTATTTACAATCAAAAACCATATAATCATGAAAAATTACACATTAGAGGAAACTCTTAAATTTAAAGCCAATCGGAACAATAAAAGCCGATTTGATAAACTTATCAGGAAGGGACATTACAGGATAAGGGGAGATGGTCGTTATGAGCATTCTATCACGAGAAAAGTATTCAACTTTTTTTCAGCAAACAGAACCATGGTAATCGCACCATTATCTTTTCAACCAAAAAACCAATAACCATGTACAATTTTAACAACGAAAAATTCCACTGGACAAATTACTTAATTATCCCGTTAATCATTGCAGCTATGTTTTCACCTTTGGCTGGTGGGGCGCAACAACCAAAGCCAACAAAAGATACCGTCGCGCTATATGATGATTCTGTGGCTCATGTAGCCCCTACACTTATAGGCCACCAAAGCTTCTTACGTCCAAAGAAGGATACTACCCAATGCTATTTTCAAATAATAAAAGGCGTTGTAAACGGTCAGCTAATGGGCGAATGGTTTGACGGCTGGGTAATAAAACCGAAAGGAGATCAATTTATTTTTTCCACAGATGATGCCGATGAAAAGTACTATGAGCCTATTTATTTGTATCACAACAAAAAAGTAGTAACAGCTAAAGTTATTAACCACTATTAAATGAAACACCTCACCATAACCGCCATCCTCGTAGCAGCTACGTGTACGGCATTTTGTCAAACCCTCCCCAAAACCGTCAAACTCACCCTAACCGATAAACAGGTGATGCGTATCGATTCAGCCATTAACTACATGGCAAACAGTACAGACAGCAAAGCCGCGACTAAATGGCTTATGGGTGCTTTTGAGCCCTTTTACGTGCAAGTTAGGGCGCAGTTGGATACGGTGAAGAAAATACCTGTAAAAACGAAATAATAATATGGCAGAAATAATAATCGAGGGTCACAAGATTGACACTAAAGACATTTGGGATGTTCAATACAATTCAGATTCTTGGCGCGTTGATGTTACAATAAAAATTACAGGCAAGCCTAATATTATTATAGGCAGAAAAGTTCCGTGGGAATGCTCGCGCATGACAATGGAAGGTATTGTTTCCCCTTATAAAAAGCTTTATGAATCGATTAAGCAAAAATGGGAAGCAGATAAATCGGATTTACCTGTATTTAAACTTTAAATCACTAATTTTACATACACTTAAAAACAAAAACAATCATGGCTAACATTTTTCAAACAATCGAAAACACCATCGCGGGTTGGTTCTCAAAAGCACCACAGGAAGTGCAGGACGTGTTGACCGCAACCAACAAGTTCCTTAACACCGTAAAAGTCCTTTCTACGAGCGCAACCGGACAAACCATTATCGACTTAGCCGAAGCGTTCTTTCCTGCCGCTACTGGCATCGTAAGCGGTGCAGAAACGATACTTAGCGACCTGTTAGGCATAACATCGGAAAACCCAGGGCAATTGCTATTACAGGCCGCGCAAAAAGCCGCATCGTTAACAGGAGCAGCACAGGTAGCAGCTTATAGCAATCTCGCGACAGCCGTAGCCAGCGCAGCCAATATGGCAACGGGTGGAACGCTTACCCCGCAGCAAATAGTATCAGTTCAGCAATTAGTACACAATCCGAGCGTGTTGTCAACACCAACTGCTGTTACCCCTGCGCAAAATGTAGGTCAAGGAAATGCATCTACCATCCCAAACGCACAAGTGAACCAATAAAACGTTGGTTCGAGTTTTGGAAATAGATTTTAAGCCGTTACGAAAGTAGCGGCTTTTTTTATTGAACAGGATTTTAATTAACTTTTATCGACTGCAACGCCGAACATCTTAGAAATGCCTTTTACTACGGGTGTAAGAAAAAGGGTAATGAAATAAACGATATGTTCTGTAACTTCTTTGGGGAAAATATCATCTGCAATAATCCATGCTACAAGGGCGGTTGAAACGATTAAATAAAGGTCAAACATGGCTGATGCCCATTTCGGGGTAGGCAAACTAACCGAAGAAAAGCCAAATGTTGTTGTACTGGGAGTCACTTTATTTGCATCCGTTTGGTTTGCTGGTTCTGTGCCTGGGGTTGGGGTTTGATCTGCCATGTTCAAATATAATAATTATTTATAAGAATTATATTTCCTTTCCCACAACAACCAATAGATATAGCTCTTTCGGCGGCGGAGTTTATCGAGGCGGCGGTATTGAAGATAATAGTTCATGTTGTAAATACAGCCCCGTTCCTAACAGTTCGGGGCTTTTTTATTCCGAATACCAAATAAGGGTAGCCAAAAAAAGCTAATCGGTCTTGTATCGCTTATAACTAGCATTGGTTAAAATACCCTGAATAATTCCGTCTGTTATGCCGTATTTCTGTATTAGTTTCGACCTTTTTTCCCCATTTTTATAAAGCAACCTTATATTTTCTGCATCTTTAAATGTAATTCGTCTTTTTCTAAGTCCAGTTGAAAATGCGTGTTGACAATTATCCTGAAAGGAACACCACTCTATATTTTCAATAGAATTATTTAATTTATCTCCATTGATATGGTTAATGCATGGATAGTTTTTTGGGTTTGGAATAAAATGTTGACCTATAATTCGATGCAAATAAGTTGTAGAAGACCTATTTCCATTTTTTAAATAAACAACTGTATAGCCTATTTTGATTACCGATTGTGTTATTATTTTAGCTTTATGAGTCCTAAGACCATTTAGGTATTTACACTTTATTTCCTTTGATTTTATAATAGCGGATTTTCCATCGTAAAATATAGAATACCTATCTTCATATCCAATTAAAGGAACCCATTCATTTAAATTATTCATAAAAAATAAAAATCCTTATACGGGATCAAGTCTGCCAACCATCACCCATACAAGGATTAAAAGTGTTTTTATCAATCGTGGCAGCGACCGTTTATTATACTAAGATAAGCAAAATTAATCAGGATACCAAATTAAGGTATTTAATACACTATCTATTATTTCGGTATTTAAATCAACTTGACCATCTCCATAAACATATGAATAGTTTTGGCTTTTATCGAAATGAACATTATAGTAATTACCAGATACGAATCCATAATCTTGTGCCGTAACTGTGGCTTTTATTTTACCGCTTTGCACCTGTGACAATGGTACGGTCGTGCCGGTTGATGTTAGGATTGGGCGGTTATCCTGTGACATTTGCCAAAGCGTTTAATTGATCCTGTGAACCTGTGAAATAATCACCATCCATGTCGCTATTATTCCAACGATAAGTATTTTGCCAAAATTCGGGTAATCCCCCTGTATCATAACGAACAGGGCAATTTTCCTGTAAAGATGAAAGCCACATCGGATTGTTTGGAAGCGGCGATGAATGGAAATATTCACGCATGTAATTATTGTAGCTGTAAATGATACAGTCACGGGTTGTTTGCTGTTTTACGTAGTTTAAAAAGTCATTCAACCGTTGCAATGCCAATTCCCAATTATCGGCAACCCATTGATTTTGAACTTGTGTATCGGCATCGTTTTTACCTACAATATCTTCTACATCGATGCAGGGGGGCAAACATCCTACCCCTAAAAAATTAATATTTAGCGACAAAAAGTTTTTAGCTTGTGCAATTCCATCATAACGAGCATCGAAAAAATGATACGCCCCACGTTTTAGGTTTGGTGTGTTTTTGGCTTCTTGCCATGAAGTATTAAATGTCGGGTCTTGATATGTTATGCCCTGTGTGGCTTTAAAAAAGATAAACTGTATACCCTTAGCTGTTAGTTGAGTTAGCGGTATTGGGTCGTTTAAATGGGACCTGTCAACGCCTGGAATATAATTGTTTGCCATAAGTGTGTACCTTAATCTACGATTCAAACTCTTTTTTAACTATGAAACACAGTAAAGGCCATGTTATGATTATTAATGCCAGTGCAATGTATAATTTTACTTTTTTCATGGCTTCTTATTTACTTTCCCAAATTTATGTATTTTCTTTTTATGTTTTGAAAGTTTTTCTATATTTGGAGTTCATTAACTCTCACAAATTATGAAACTATTTAGAAAGAGAAAAATCATTTACGGTTGTGCCGCACGTGGGGATGAACATTCGCCGTATTTAACAAGATGGGAATTGCTTTCTACAAAGCGGTTTGCAATATACTTACACAGGTTTGAACGTTCTGATGACAGGTCAAGTTTGCACGATCACCCGTGGAACTTTATCACTATACCATTGAAATATGGATATAATGATTGTACTTATAACGGCGGCAAAGACAAGGATGGAAATCCTGATTTTAACAGAAAATTAATGAAGCCATTTCACATTTATTATCGCCCGGCAACACATATTCATTTTGTCGAATTGCATCAGGATATGTTTTTACCCGTAGAGCGTAAAGCATGGACTTTGGTATTTAGATTCAAATACATAAGGTATTGGGGTTTTTGGCGTAAAGGATTATTTACTGTATTTCATGAGTATTTTATCAAAAACGGTTGTTAATATTAACCGCTCAATTCTAATGTGAGAGTTAATTTTGACGGTTGATTAGCCTCTTATGCTTCGGCATGGAGGCTTTTTTCTTCACGGTATCTTTTTTGGTAATGGCTTAAACAAAGGAAACTCCATCTGCATCCTCGTAGTATCAGCAGAATATTGAGACTGAGCGTTAGCCACAACGGTGCAAAACAATAACACCACTCCAAATAAGATCACGTGCTTAATCATACCGCTGCACCCTAACTGCACCCATGCAGGTTAATAATGAACCGAATATGAGGGCGATTATTAGCACGGTTAAAGATACAAAAAAGCCATTCACAAATGCAAATGGCTCCCAAAATGTAATTACATCTCGATTTGCTTCTTAGTAATTATCTTCCTCGGGGACTAATGTAAAGTCAACGTAATATTGCCGACCGGGAATGATAAAATCATAGGCTTTAGGATTACTAATCATCATTGTGATAGTTCCGCTTGGAGTTGCCTGTGAAAACTCGTTATCTTCCGTGTTTTTCTTGTTTGAATAAACGGCAGATAATTGCACTTCTTTTGACCCGTATCCGAAATCTTTTACGTAGTCACCTTTAAATTTTGCTCTCAATTGTTTTTATGATTTGCCTACTACTGGCTCGCTCCAAATATAAATAAAACATTTGTGAAAGTTAAAAATGTTTGGTAGTATTGTGGTGTCGAAATAGTTCGACCGTAAAAGCTATACATAATGAAAACTCAAATTTACAACTCCTATATGGAGTTCTTGTCACGTGGTGACAAAAAAGAAAACGGTGTATCAAAATCATTCGCCGAATTAAACCCAAATTTCGAAACCGATAACAGCACAAACGAAGCGTGTTGGAATTGCCGTGGTTGCCGTGGTTGCAGTGATTGCAGTGGTTGCCATGGTTGCCATGGTTGCCGTGGTTGCCGTGGTTGCCATGGTTGCCATGGTTGCCGTGGTTGCCGTGGTTGCCGTGGTTGCAGTGATTGCCATGGTTGCCATGGTTGCCATGGTTGCCGTGATTGCCGTGATTGCCGTGGTTGCAGTGATTGCAGTGGTTGCCATGGTTGCCATGGTTGCCATGGTTGCAGTGATTGCAGTGGTTGCAGTGATTGCCGTGGTTGCCGTGGTTGCAGTGATTGCAGTGGTTGCCATGGTTGCCATGATTGCCGTGGTTGCAGTGATTGCAGTGATTGCCATGATTGCCATGGTTGCAGTGATTGCAGTGATTGCCATGGTTGCCATGGTTGCAGTGATTGCAGTGATTGCCATGGTTGCCGTGGTTGCAGTGATTTATATTTTAAAATGAATATCGAAAACCAAGTCGATAAAAAAACAGAATCGGAAAAACCAAGCCACCCAACTTTTGCAGGTATGAAAATACCAATACTGTCCAATATACACCAACAAATATTAGAGGCTATCACGCCACCTGAACAACGCTTGAATATGAACGCTTGGCATACTTGCGGAACTACACATTGCCGCGCGGGATGGGCGGTTCATTTAGCCGGTAAAGAGGGGTATGAGTTGGAGAAAATAGGTGGAACTTGTTTTGCGGCTATGATGATTTTTAAATACTCATCACCAATAAAAGTTAGCCCTGTTCGGTTTTTTGAAGATAACGAGACAGCTTATCGTGATATTAAGAAATGCGCAACCGCCGAAAAGAGGCGCAATAAAAAGACTGCATGACAGGTTGATAGCTTAGCCTATCTGCTTTAACAACCCGCCCTACGCAAGTTCGGTGGGTTTGTTTTTATTTCCTATTCTGTTTTAAATAATCTACATCTTTTTGTATAAGGGATATCTCTATCTCCTGCGTACCGACCTGGTTTTGAAGCGCCTTAATAGCGAGATCATTGGCGATGGACATTTTATTATTATTATCCTTCAACTCATTGATGGCATTCGTTAAGTTGTCGATCTTAGCGTTCATGGTGACTATAAAAATAACCGCAGTTATAATCAACGCAACAAATTGTACTACATCTTTAAGTTTAAATTCGGTGTCTAATAGGGGTGTTTTCTCGTCCATGAGCCAGTTATATTTTGCTAAAGTTACCATAATTTTTCATTTTAAGATTCGGCTAAGTATATCAAAAATCGTGCTTATTATTGTTTAATGACTACGTAATCAAAAGATAAGTTATTTGTTCCAATGGTTGGTGCAACCACAAAATTAACCGTAAATCCGGTAGTGGTTATTGAACTTACATACGATGGCCCGGCTGCAGCCAGTGAACGGGGAATAATCAAAACTGTTATTGGCGTAAATGGCAATGTCCCGCTTGAATAAGTGACCGTGTACGATGTGGTGAGCGAAATTCCGCTCGAGGTAACATTTCCTTTTATGGTATTTCCGCTCCCTATTCTCAACCATCTTCTTGTTGAAATTCCTGTAACTGCAATTGTAATAAAACCATCATCAATGGCCGTGGAAGAACTATTCCAGTTATAATTACCACCGTTACCATCCGTAGCCGATGTTAATCCCATTAAAGTAACTATTTCATTGGTTTGCGGAGTAAAGCCGCGCAAATCAGTAAGCGTAGAAAGCGTCACCAGGGACATCGGGATTTGTTGGGCTTTGGAAAAAATACAAACAATAAGGAGTGGAATAATAAGTAGCTTTTTCATTTTAATTTACATATTAAGGTTTTAAATATCATGAACATACAGAAAGCATCTGTTATGAGGGCGATTATTGTTAAAGTGTTCATTATGGAATTACCTCCCAATTTACAGTACTCGTATCCGTAGTATCGGTAGTATTTGCGTTAGTTAAGGCCGTAATCGTGAGAGTTCCGCTTGTGCACACCCCGGCATATTGCCATGTGGTTGAGACGGTTCCACCTACGCTAACAAAAGAAATATATGCTTTCGATGTAGTTGTTAACCCCGAAATGGAAATAGATTTTGTTCCTGCGACTAACGTTGTTTGACCGCTTGATGCCCAGGTCATTGTTCCTGATGCATTTACTACTGGGCTTTGCCCTGCCGCGCCAACTACCCCCAAAAGGCGCGGTACACCGTTATGGTCAATGGCGAACTTACTCGAACTTCCGACTTGCAAATCCATTAATAATTGGTTCCCGCTTCCAATGCCCGTTTCGATTCTGTTCACTAAAAGGTCAGTTGCAGCTCCTGTTCCAGTTTGATTATAGGTCGGCGTAATAGCAAAGTCATTGAACTGTCCGCTTGAATTAGTGATGGTATTACCGCTAACTGATATATTGGCCCCCGCTACAGACCAATTTCTTTGACCGATAGGAAAGTTGGTATTAGCCACACTATAGATACCTGATGTCACGACATAGCTCCCTAATACCATATAACCAGTTGTGGTGGTATTACCAAAATTATCAACCATGAACTTACTCATGTTGCTTAGGGTTAAATTGATTAAATTATGACTTCCCGAACCAAACGTTCCCAAGCTGTTAAGATAAATATCGGTAAAACCTGCCGTACCTGTTTGCGCACCAGTAGGGTTTACATATAGACCGTAGTTTGCCGTACCTGATGATGCGGAGTTTGTTAAAGCAAAGGTGTGTAAGCCTGTCCATGTCGGTACAATAGCCTGTGACAAAGCGGGTGCCGCATCTGAACGCATAGCGGTGGTTAGCGAACCGTTGACAGCAGTTAAACCAATTGTAGCCGTAGGGTTGGCGTAGGTTGCCCCCGTTACTGTAGCCCAAGTATTGTCCCCCCTCAAATAAGTAGTACTCGACGGTGTACCCGCTGCGGATAAATCAGCTATTGCAATTTGTGAAAAAGCTGGATTGCCAGAAGCGTTCCCGTGTAAAACTGTTGTAGTCGTCCCCTGGTTAGCGAAGTCGGATGAAGCAAGCCCTAATGTGATATTTGCGGATAATGCTTTGCCGTTTACGGTTGTTGTTTTGGGTACGTAGGTTGAAACAATATTAGCCTTTGATAAATAAGGCAGTAGACTTTTTTGTGTAGCAAACCCCGTACTTGTCGTATCTGTATTAGCCGTTGCAACTGTGAATGAACCGCCTAATGAAGTAGATGTACCGTTTAAAGTTATAGCTGAATTAGTAAGGGACGAATTGCCAATATTGGATAGTGTATTTGTGCTTCCGCTTATAGATTTGTTAGTCAGCGTATTGGTGCTTGACGGCGTTAAATAAGTGCCTATTGGTTGATAAGTCGAAGCCGCAGTCGTTTGTAGTAAATAATCCGTCGCCACATCCGTACTATCCGCAAGCGTAGGATTTAGCCGATACGGCGTACTGATGGTCATATCCGAACCCCGTGTTACCCGTATTGTCCTGCGATATAACGAGTTTTTCCATGATAATCTGTTAAGGCTGTCCGCATAAATCCGCAAATGGTTTGTAACACTTGCAGGGGACGTTTCAGAGGTCAGGTCGAGATAACCATTGCCGCCTGTACCCGAAAGTGTTTCATTTGGCCATGTAGGGCTGTATGTCGGATCGAGTTGAATAACATTTGACGGTGCTTTTACGCCGTTTGTGAAAGTATAGGATGTGCCCGCATGCGCCAATATAGCACTATCAATCTCACCTCGTGTGGGTACTACCAATAGTGATGATTGATAATTAGGTTCGGTGGCATACGCCATTCCTAAGCCGTTTATTGTATTAAAGATAGTTATACCGTTTTGGGCACCATGATTTAGCCCTTGCATTTGAATTTCCTGTGATTTAGAACCCTGTGCGAAATACAAGGTTGAGTTTTGGTCGCTCAATGAAATTACACCAGCGTTTACTCCTGATGAAAGCCCCCCTGAAAGTATCGAACTATTGCTCGATGGGTCAACAACTAATTCGGTTATCCCGGCTGTTGTATCACCAATATTATTAGGCGTCCCCAAACTATACAACTGCGATTGCAGCACATAACTTCCACCACCCGCGCCTGTGCCAAACTTAAACGTGCTGTCAGAACTGTCCCAAACAACCGGTGTTCCTCCTGAAATAATAGCTATTGTCCCCGGGTACATGAGCTTTACACTTTTATTCAGGTGAACATTCTGGGCAAATGTTAATGTATTGTATTTTATTTGGTTACCTGATTGATAAAGTGGTACATTATTTATTGCGCCCGGGCTTGCGTTAGTAGGGGTAACATAAATATTGCTGATCGGGATGGTGTTATCGGGTATGGAAGGCGGCGTGTATGACGAACCCGGAACGCCCATGGCCAATAATATCGTATTTGATCTCGTGGCATATAAAATATCCTGCCTGTATTGCCCTCCCGATGTAGGTGTAATAGTGGTGACGGTCGCGCTTCCTTTGCTATAAAGTGTATCATTTATCCGCCAGGAACCTGAGGGGGTGGTCGCGGTATAAGAGCTGATCGTGGTTGGTTGCAAACCCGATATAATACCGTCTGTGATTGGTTCGAATTTGCTATTCGCTTGCACCGATGTATAAAACTGCGACGACCTGTTACCATTGGCTAAGTAGTAGTTTGCCAAGCTGTCCGTACCGTTATAGCGGAATGTTGGGGTGAAGCTGGTGGATGAAGGGGGTACGCCGGGCGTAAAGTAGGTCTGCTGCCCCCACCCCCACAATGGTAAAAATAGCAGGAATAGGGTGAGGTATTTTAGATGTTTAATCATGCCTTAAAATTAAT
>Ga0302306_10000306_pt1 | contig 34544 bp, 35 predicted proteins | sample III_Palsa_E3_1_FD_198761 | JGI IMG/M metagenome (GOLD analysis project Ga0302306, IMG submission 198761) | Peat permafrost microbial communities from Stordalen Mire near Abisko, Sweden - III_Palsa_E3_1 | ecosystem: Environmental > Terrestrial > Soil > Palsa > Peat permafrost | place: Sweden...
GACGTAACAGCTTCTTTAAGTTCTTGTGCATATTGCATGTAATCACCTTATTCGCCCCTCATTTAATTGATTATACACTTAGGCGACAACTTTCCTGACAGAGGGGGGTTTTGGTAAATCCAATAAATTTTGAATGATATCTTCTTCATTAGTTTTAAGTAATTTTAAGTTTTTTTCTTCATTATCATTTAAAGCAATATCAACATCTAATTCCAAAATTTCATGTGCTTCAGTTAAATTAATTTGCTCTCTCGTTTGACTGGTATTTTGAGGTGAAGCACAGCGCTCCAGTAAAACAGAGTTACTCGTAGTAGAGCGTTTAATGTGGTATACCACCTTTTTTTCAATAGTATTTTTTTTATAAACAGGATGGGTGAATAGCTTGGCACTGCTGGTTGGAACAGGGGGTAAATTTAAGTTTTTTTGTACTTGTAAATGCTCATCTAAGCGAAGAGCCACATGGCCGCAATTAATAGTACCTTTTAAAGAATTAATACCACGCATTAATTCTTTTAATGCTTTAGCTTTTTCTTGCCAAAGCGGATTTTTATCTTGGATAGTTTTAGGCACCGGTGTCATCTCATTAAAAAATTATCAGTTTACTTGCAAACTAAATAATATTATAAAAAAAATCAAAAAGCAATAGCTAGCTGTAAACACCTTTAGAAATGATGCTTTGGACCCATCCCCCAAGACTTTAGGGGTTCCCTAAAAATAAAATCAATGTGTACCAACACTGAATATTTTAGGAAGAAACGGTTGGAACAATGCCGCCGCAGAAAATTTTTTATATTCTAATGTAAACAATTTTTTGTTGGAGTGATGGGATTACTTTGGAGCGTTGGAGTTTATAAATTTCAAAAATTCTAAAATGGTTTTTGTTTCTGGTTTTGTGATTTCATTAGTAATTGGGGTGACTGGAGCAGGAGAATATTGCACTCCCGGATTAATGGCATCAAGCAATAGTGGCTTCATTTCATTGTCTTGATAAAACTTATTATGCTTTTTGAGCAATTTTTTGATTGGTTTTTTGGGTGGTTTGTTTTTTTCTAATGCCTTTAGAACATAAAACCACAATACCGTGGGTGAATTATTATGCATGTCATCTTGCTCCAAAGGTTTCTTACTCCAAAAATTGATTTAAGATATTTTAAAAAAACCCACTACCATTATAACGGATTTGCTTATAAATAGTTTTTTTTAGCATTTTATTTTGCAATAAAAATGTAGTTTAAATAACTAAATATTATTTAGTTGCTAAACAAAATTGTAATTGCACTCTGCAAAGATTATAATGTTGACAGTCAATTTATTACATTTTTAGGTCTTAATTATTTATGATCATTGTGCTTCTTGCCAAAAAATATCCTTCTAAATCTCGTTCAGCTAAAACGCGTTCTCGCGACTATCCTTCTGCTATTACTTTTAAAAGCTTATGGTTATTAATTGGAATATTTTTAGGTATTAGTGGATCTTATATTTGTTTTTCAGCTTTTAGCAAGCAAATTAGCTTTGAGAAAGCAGCTATTATTGATTCTTTCCAAAATGCCTCTGGCTTACATAATTCTAATGAAAAAAAATTAATTGCTACTCATAACGAAGCCAATAAAAATACTCCCACTCGTTTTGATTTTTATAAACTACTCCCTAAAATGGAAGTACCTTCTTCTAACCATAACCCTGCTACTCCTGTGAATACCTCACAAAAAACGGGAGCTGGCAACAAAGTTGCTAACACGAACATTAGTCAGAAAACTAAAAATTCTTTGCCCTCTACCCATGCGATACAGTATTTATTACAAACCGGAAATTTTAAAAATCAGGCAGAAGCAAATGAATTAAAAGCTCGGCTTGTATTACAAGGCCTTAATCCCCATATTCAAAATATAACCCATGAAAATGGGCAAACGTGGTTTCAAGTAACGTTAGGTCCTTTTACTTCTGAACAAAGTGCTTTGCTACAAAAAAAGCGCTTAGAAGAACAAAAAATACGAAGTTCACTCATCGTAAAGAAATAATATATGGGCTCGTGAACCATTCCTTCTACTATGTAAACTGAGGTTTTAAACTTGAAACAATTTGATGGCACAACAATCGTATGTGTACGAAAAGGCAACCAAGTCGTGATAGGTGGTGATGGACAAGTCTCTTTAGGCAATACCATACTCAAAAATAATGCACGAAAAGTAAGAAGGTTATACCAAAATAAAATTATAGCTGGCTTTGCAGGGGGCACGGCTGATGCTTTTACACTTTTTGAACGTTTTGAAAAAAAGCTGGAGTCGTTTCAGGGTAATCTTACTCGTGCAGCAGTAGAACTTGCCAAAGACTGGCGTACCGATCGCATGTTAAGGCGCCTTGAAGCTTTGCTTGCAGTAGCTGATACTAAAGCTTCTCTTATTATCACCGGTAACGGTGATGTCATTGAACCAGAAAAAGGTTTAATTGCCATTGGTTCTGGTGGCTTTTATGCTCAAGCTGCTGCCACCGCTTTATTAGAAAATAGTGAGCTTAGCGCTCGTGAGATTGTCGAAAAATCATTACAGATAGCAGCTAGCATTTGCGTGTATACTAATGACAAACTAACGATAGAAGTTTTAGAAGGCAGTATAGATGAGTAAATTAGAATTGCAGTTAACCCCACAACAGATAGTTCATGAGCTTGATAAGCACATTATTGGTCAAGATTCAGCTAAACGCTCTGTCTCCATTGCGTTACGGAATCGATATCGCCGTATGCAAGTTTCTCAAAATTTACAACATGAAATTACTCCTAAAAACATTTTAATGATAGGGCCAACGGGGGTGGGAAAGACAGAAATAGCAAGACGACTTGCCAAACTGGCTAATGCCCCTTTTATTAAAGTAGAAGCTACTAAATTTACTGAAGTAGGTTATGTAGGGCGAGATGTCGACTCTATTATACGGGATTTAATGGATAATGCCGTCAAACTTACCCGCGAAGAAGAAATGGCAAAAGTAAAAGATATAGCAGAACAAGCGGCTGAAGACAGGATTTTAGATGCTTTATTACCGGGTTCACAATCTTTTGATAACATATTGGAAGAACCTAATTCGGAGAGTAGTGCCCGACAACTTTATCGTAAAAAATTACGAGAAGGGGAAATGCTTGATAAAGAAATAGAAATAGAGGTTGCAAAAAGTTCTATTGGAGTCGAAATTATGGCACCTCCAGGCATGGAAGAGATGACAAGCCAACTACAAAATATTTTCCAGAATTTATCAACTGATAAAACTCGCAAGCGAAAATTAAAAATTAAAGATGCCTTAAAAATGATAAGAGAGGAAGAAGCTAGTAAATTAATAAATGATGATGAAATAAAAGTAAGAGCGGTGGAACGAGTAGAACAATCAGGTATTGTATTTCTAGATGAAATTGATAAAGTAACACAACGCAGCGAAGGCCGTAGTGGTAGTGATGTCTCGCGTGAAGGGGTACAACGAGATTTACTACCATTAGTAGAAGGCTGTACTGTCACTACTAAATATGGCATGATAAAAACTGATCATATTCTGTTTATTGCCTCAGGGGCATTTCATCTTTCTAAGCCTTCTGATTTAATTCCTGAATTACAAGGCCGCTTGCCGGTAAGAGTTGAATTAAATGCTTTAAAAACTGAAGACTTTGTGCGCATATTGACAGAGCCAGATGCATCGTTAACAGAACAATATACTGCACTGTTGGCAACTGAAGGTTTAACGCTACAATTTACTGTCGATGGTATTAGCCGAATTGCGGAAATCGCTTGGGAAATTAATGAACGTAATGAAAATATTGGAGCGCGCAGGTTACATACGGTTATGGAACGTTTACTAGAAGAAGCTTCTTTTGAAGCCAATATATGGCGTGATAAAATCATTACTATCGATAACGCGTATGTTGATAAACAATTAAGCGCATTAGTACAAAATCATGATTTAAGTCAATTTATTTTGTAAGACTTTACGTGTAGCAGGAGGTTTACATGCCAAAGCCCGAGGAAGGGTTTACAGATTTCGGATTTCAGAAAATCCCGCGATTGGATAAAACAAAACGCGTACAAGAGGTATTTCAATCCGTTGCCTCCCAATACGATTTTATGAATGATCTAATGTCATTTGGCATTCATAGAATATGGAAAAAAATTGCTATTAGCAAATGTTTTGCACGCCCTGGTCAAACTATACTAGATTTAGCAGGCGGCACTGGGGATATGACACAACGTCTCCTCCCTATAGTAGGGCCCAAAGGCAAGGTAATTCTAGCAGATATTAATGCTAGCATGCTACAAGTAGCTCGAGCGCGTTTTATTGATGCTAATCAATTTACCACCCTGCAAATTTGTCAAACCAATGCCGAAACTTTACCGTTCCAAGACAATATTTTTGATTCTATTATTATTGCTTTTGGTTTGAGAAATATTACTGATAAAGCAAAAGCGTTACGAAGTATGTATCGCACCTTAAAGCCGGGTGGCAGACTAGTTATACTTGAATTTTCAAAACCTCGCCTTTTCCTACAAGAAATGTATGATTTTTATTCTTTTAATATTTTACCTTGGCTTGGCAAAATAGTCTTACAAGACAGCGTAAGTTATCAATATTTGGCAGAATCGATTCGTATGCACCCCAATCAAGATAACTTAATAAAATTGATGCAAGAAGCCGAATTTGAACAATGTAGTTATCAAAATTTAACTCAAGGCATAGTTGCCATACATACTGGATTTAAATTTTAAATGATAAACCCTACTTTTATAAAACCTATTATAAAATACATTAATGCTATAATTTTGTTAAATCAACCTATAGCCGCTTTACAAACTTTGCAAGGAAAAAATATTCATATTGCTATTGCCGAGTTCTTACAGGTTGGTATTCATTTTAACGCAGCTAGTATTGATATACTGTATCCAGAAAATGAACATACACTCTATGCATTGCGTCTTTTCATCCCACTCAAGGCGGGTTTTCGTTTTATTACTACTCATAACCTTTCACAAGCCATACACGCCGGACTCACGTTTGAAGGTGATATGGAAGTTGCACAAAGCTTACAAGATTTTATAAATCATTTATCGATTGATTGGGAAGAATTATTAGCGCAAAAAACTAATGATGTTTTTGCCCATACTCTATTTTCTTTCAAGAATAAAACCATCCAAAAAATGCAATCTTGTAAAGATAGCGTATTGCAAAATGGAGTAGAATTTTTACAATCTGAAGCCAATATTTTACCGCTTCACTGGGAATTTGATGAGTGGGTGATAGATATTGAAACCCTGAGAGATGATGTTGAACGCTTTGCACAACACCTTTATTCATTCAATAACTTATCCAGATGATACAAGCCATACCTTTTATAAAAAATATCAGTAGATTGCTTAGTATATTTCGTATTTTAATTAAGTATCGTTTAGATGAATTACTAGGTAATACCGTACTTAAAACTTATTTGCGTTATTTAGTTATATTAACTCCCTTAGTAAAGCGCATACCCAAAGATTCGTTATCTCGTGGGGAAAGACTTAGAATTGCTTTAGAAGAATTAGGGCCTATTTTTATAAAAATGGGCCAATTACTTTCCACGCGTTTAGATTTACTGCCAGAAGATATAGCTCTTGCACTTATCCCATTGCAAGATAAAGTACCCCCGTTTGATAGTCAGCTTGCCATTAAAATTATTACCGAAACACTTACAGAGCCTATAGAAAATGTTTTTGCTGAATTTGATGCCATACCGCTTGCCTCAGCATCTATTGCCCAAGTACACGCCGCAACGCTGTTGAATGGTGATAAAGTAATCATAAAATTATTAAGGCCTAATATAGCTCATTCTATTCAACAAGATGTAGCATGGTTAAAATTAATTAGTCGCTTATTACATCATTATTGGCCTCTGTCGCGCCAATTTAAACCTATTGAAGTCATTGAAGAATTTCAAAAAACATTAACTGATGAATTAGATCTGATGCGAGAAGCAGCAAATGCCTCCATGTTAAAGCGCAATTTTATCGATTCATCTCTTTTGTATGTGCCCACTATTTATTGGGAATATTGCAAACCTACTATGATAGTTATGGAAAGAATTTATGGCACTACCATTTCTGATATAGCATATTTTAAAAGCCAAGGCACTAATTTTAAAACCTTAAGCGAAAGAGGGGTGGAAATTTTCTTTATTCAAGTGTTTCAACATTGTTTTTTTCATGCTGACATGCATCCTGGAAATATTTTTGTTTGTGTTAAAAATCCTGAAAATCCTAAGTATATGGCTGTTGATTTTGGCATTATGGGTACGCTGTCTCCTTTTGATCAACGTTATCTAGCAGAAAATTTATTAGCTTTTTTCTCTAGAGATTACCGCAAAGTAGCCCAATTACATGTGGAATCAGGCTGGGTGCCTTATGATACTCGCGTTGATGAATTCGAAGCTGCCATTCGAACCGTTTGCGAGCCTATATTTGCAAGGCCTTTAAAAGAAATTTCTTTTGGTAAAACCTTATTACGACTGTTTGAAACCGCCAGACGTTTTAATATGGCGGTACAACCGCAATTGATATTATTACAAAAAACTCTAATTAGTGTTGAAGGCTTGGGAAGACAATTATATCCTGAGTTAGATTTATGGAATACGGCAAAACCTTTTTTAGAAAATTGGATGCAAGAGCAAATGGGGTGGCGTGCTTTTTGTAATAGAGTACGTAAAAATAGTCCTTATTGGTTAGAAAAACTTCCCACAGTTCCCCACTTAATTTATAAATTCTTAGAAAGCAATCAGCTTAAGCAAATTACTCCTATTGATAAAGCGCCACCCCGTACAGTACGTTCGGGATTAAAAGAGAACTTTTGGTTTGGGCTTACCTGTGGTAGTCTTATTTTATTGCTGTTACAGCGGTTAGATTTTCTTATTTTTTGATTATAATAGGCGAGAATGAAGTATGCCAACTTGTATATTTTGTAAAATAATCCAAGGTGAGTTGCAAAGTGAAATCGTTTTTCAAGATAATGACCTACTAGCTTTCAAAGATAGATATCCTAAAGCAAAAGTTCATCTATTGATTATACCTAAAGTTCATATCAAAAGTTTACGAGAGGTAAGCAAAAAAGACCAAGGGGTAGTACATCATATAATAAATAGCTTACCAGCTATAGCCTTACAAGCTGGTTTAGAGCAAGGCTTTAAAACAATAATTAACACGGGTCCAGGTGGAGGGCAAGAAATCGAACATTTGCATTTTCATATTTTAGGTGGCAGTTTTTTAAAAGAAGGAGAATAATGTGGGTTTAGGTGGCATTAGTCCAGGTTCTTTGATATTAATTTTCTTAATCGTATTTATGTTATTTGGTGGCAAACGACTTAAAAATCTAGGGGAAGACTTAGGGCAAGCAGTTCGTGGTTTTCGTAAAGGATTACAAAGCGCCAATGACGATACCACTATAGTTTCACCCGATGCAGAAGATAAAAAATGAGCTTTTGGGAAACTATAGTTATAGTTATTATTGCTTTAATAGTCATTCGACCAGAACAACTGCCTGAACTTATGCACACTATAGGTAAAATTATGTTTAAATGCAGAAGCTTTTATACTTTACTAGATTTGCAAGTTAAGCAGGCCATCAAAGCTATTGAGCACGACACTAAACAAAAGCATGATACAAAATAATTATATAAAATATTTGCAAGAATTAAGACAACGTTTAATCCGTATAGTGATAAGCCTTGGCATACTATTTTTAAGTTTGTTTTTAATATCAGAACGTTTATATGACGAATTAGCTAAACCACTCTTGATGCACTTACCTGAAGGTAGCAGGCTTATTGCGACAGCGGTTACCTCTACTTTTACTGTGCCTACCAAACTTGCCTTTATGGCAGCCCTTTTCTTGAACATGCCCTATATTTTTTACGAACTATGGTCTTTTGTAGCTCCTGCATTATACAAAAAAGAAAAAATGCATATTTTAGCATTAGTATGCGCAAGCCTTATTTTCTTTTATATAGGCACCGTTTTTAGTTATTTAATTTTGTGTCCGCTAGCGCTTGCTTTTTTTGCTAAAGCTGCACCCAAAGCAGTCACTATAATGACCGATATAAGTAATTATCTTGATTTTGTTTTAAGAGTTATCTTTGCAGGAGGACTTGCTTTTCAAGTACCGGTTATTACTTTTATTGCTGTTGAAAAACAATGGCTCGCTGTAGAGGATATAAAGCGGGTACGCCCTTTTGTAATTGTAGGCGCTTTTACCCTTGGAATGCTATTAACTCCCCCTGATGTGATTTCACAAATATTGCTTGCCTTACCTATGTGGAGCTTATTTGAAGTTGGAGTGGTGGTGGTTCATTTATATTATAAAAAAACCGCTTTGCAAAAAAATATTTCTTGAGTACTTAATTACTTCCAAGCTAATTTAGATGCATTACTATAAATTGTTAATATGGTTACATTAAACTTGACTTTAGGTAATTAAAAGTATTAACTTTTAGCTAAATAGCAACTATTTATTTTCATACCTATGTATAATTTTACGTTTAAGCTATTGATTGAAGAAATGGCCTTTTGATCTTGTATGCCAATTCCAGATACCATCTAATTAGATACATGTTAAATAATTTATCCTTGATCTTTTTAAAAAAATCATTAAAATAAGCTAATCAAATTAATTATACAATTTTTTTCACATTTAATTTTAAAATATAGCGAGATTTAGTTGCCTACTACAATATACAAGAATGAACTCCATCAGTTAGCTGAAAAACCAAACTTAATAGACAACCAGGATATAACAAAATCGTTACAGAATTTTGCCCGAGTTTTACAAGATATAATAGAATGTGCAAACACAGATTTACATGGGATTCTTAAAAATATACAATATTTTGTTAATGCCTTCGAAGAAGAAAAAGAAAATCATGAATTGCAAGGATTGGTATCAGCACTGCAAGATTTACAAAAAGAATTATCTGCTTCTTTGCAGGATCAAGATTTTACGTGGGCAAATAAAGGTAAAATTGTACTCACTAAAAATTTTTTTTATGAGATTTTAAACTCACATACATCTATATGCGTCTCAAGTGATTACACTTCAAAAGATTGTTTAGAATTATTGGAATTAATGAAAAAATTTAAAGATGAATTCATAGCTAATGCTTCATTTCTAGAGCCTAAAGTGGATGCCTTGTTTGTGCAGCTTGCAGAAAATTTTAAGAAATTTATACAAAATAATAAAAATATTTATATTAAAGTAGACACTTTAATGCAAAGCCATATTATAATGAAAAATGTTTCTGAAATAATAATACCTTATATTTTTCAAAAAATTGAATACGCTTTATTTAGTGCAACCTGTTATTGCATTGATTTTGAAGGTAGACAGCAAGGATTATATTTTAAAACTTGTCCTACAAACGATGAAAATGTGGCGGCTTTATATAAAACCCATAATGGATTATTGAATGCTATCCAACAATTAAAAAACTATAGTCAACATTGTCTTCTGAAGCAATTCAAGGGGGGTGACCCGTATTATTATTCTTTACACGAACTTTTTAATTTTTTGTATCTGAAATTCCAGCACATGGTTAATATTTTCAATAAAATTGATGAAGAAGGGAATGGTTTAGTAAAGCGACTTAAATATTTTTCTCAAAATTTTGATAAAGCAAATTTTTTTAATGAAGGACATTGCTTAGGCAGCATTCGGGATTGGACGAATGAAGTGTATAATTTTAACCTAAACAATAATGAGGCTTATAAGCCTGGTAAAAGCGTAGTTAAAAAAATATTTGCTCGATATGAAGAATTGCATGATTACAATATAAGCCCTGAAATGCACAATTTGCAAAAAAATCAATCAACTTTTCAGCAACTCAACCACACAGGTAACCATTATGCTTTTAAGTGCATAGAAAGAGATTTTTCTGATTCAATTGGCGATCATTCAATAATGCCTGCTGTAATTGATAAAATGTTATATAAATTAATCAAAATTGATCTTCTTAATTTAGTTAAAAATTATCTCAACGTAAATGGGTTTACGCCCATATTTACTATAGGTTTATATGGCAATAAAAGTGGCCATGCCATTGGTGTGTATGCTTTTAAAGAAGGCAATAAAATTTATTTCCGATACAGAGATATCAATATTGGAGTATTTGAATGTCATCATTATGAAGTATTTTACTGGTTGGTAAAAAAGTGTTTTTATGCACTCAACTATCATTTGCTATATAACAAATATGCCATTTCAAGTTTTCCCATGAAAAATGTTCGCAATAAAGAAATGATTAGTGCATTTCATAATTATATTTCCAGTTCAAAACATCCTCTTTATGCTGCATTACATCATGAACAAGGAATGAATTTAAAAAAAAACTTAATTCAAAATGAAATGAAGCAATTATTTCATAAAGCTCTCTTTACCTCAGGGCATGCTGGTCAATATTACCTAGAACTTGTCAAAGTTTTTAACTCAATTATTCAACCCTCTAACCTGGAATATTTAGTTACTATTCAAACATTAAGTATATTGTCCAGTATTTGTGAGGATGTTGACAAACCCAGAGCATTGGAGTGTATTAGCTCTGCTATGGAGCTTTCTAAAAAGTTGCTTTATTCAAATGAAAATATTCATTTGATCTATCAAAAATTTACACTGAATATCCAAGGCATTCCTTTGCTTTTTAACATTAATGATACATTAGATGAGGAAAATTTTCATACATTAAAAAACAGCTTTATTGATTTATATAAATTGAAAGACCATCCAGTTTTTATGAGTTTAGAGGCTGCAAAAAAAATAAGCAATCATTTACTAATCATCATAAAATATTTTGAAACAGTTGATATTAAAAATATTAGCTACAATCATTTCTCAAAAGAATGGGAAAATCTAAAGTTAACCAGCGATGTATTGACTTTAATGAAAGGTTTAATGTTTCCTGAACTGCGTGAATTTTTATCGGATGTGCCTTACGCCGTAAGTGAATTAAAATAAATTTACTGCTATTTATAGGCGACAATCAATACCAATAATAAAACTACATTTTCAAGCTAAGGCAATAAAATAGGTAATAGGCCTAAAAATTAGTAATCTTGATTAGTGTATAAGAAATCTCTAATAAAATTTTTTATATGCTGGCTGTTTAATAATTCTTTATCTATGTAAACATAATGCGAAGATTCTTGTTTATCCATCATGGCTTTCATAAACAATGATTCTTCAGTAATGGGTACTACCTTCTTATCTTGCACTAAAATAGGGCCTTGATGACTTGAGTAAGTCATGAATTTATTTACCTCTATACCAAGTTGCCAGATGGGGTAATTATACTCGTGCTTTAATTGTGTTAGCGCAGTAGTTATAGGAGCAATATTTTCTTTTGGCACATAAAACACTTTCGGTAAATGTCGTAGATAAATGCGTTTACCTAAAGTTTTTAAGTTTTCTGGCAAATGGCCAGGGTAGAAAGCTACTATTTCAATCCATTGAAAAATCATAGGATCGGATAATCTTTGGTAACTTGCAAAATATACAGACATAAAAGCATGTTTTGGTATTTGTTTAGTTTGATAAAGAAAAAGTCCCTCTAAAAATTTTTTTAAGATAGGAGGACATAAATTTTGCACCGCAGCATCATAAATAAAATTACAGCATATATCTAAGAAATGCATGGTAAGTAATTGCAATAAATTCACGGTTTGATTGTGATAAACATTATGGGTCATCAATCTACGTGCCATAAAAAAATCTTCTACTGCCCCTACCCCCCGCTTGGAAACCCCTAATCGTAGCCTAGAGCATTCATCTGGTATTGCCTGCATACAATGTAATAACCAATTAATATCATATTTTCCATAAGTTACCCCACAAAAATAGCTATCACGCAATAAATAATCTAACCTATCGGCATCCAACTGCGAAGAGATAATATCGGCAATTAATTGGTACTCTTTTGGTATCGTGCTAGATTTAGTAATTAAAGCAGATATCAAGTTAAGTACCTCGATTGGCAAACTGTGAACTATTTCTTTTATAAAATAATCCGTCCATGCTTCATGAGTAATTAATTCTATTTCTGGCTTTTGGGTTAATTTTTCAAATGCATGAGAAAAGGGCCCATGGCCTATATCATGTAATAAAGTAGCTAATACAACATAGCCAAACATTTCTGTAGAAGCGTTAGGTTGCACTCGATATAAAATACGTTTAGCTAAATGTGCGGCGCCTATTGAATGAATAAAACGGGTATGCACTCCACCAGGAAAGACTAAATCAGCAAGGCCTAATTGTTTAATATGTCGTAAACGAGTAAATAATGGATGACCAATAATAGAACGAATAGAGATAAAAGGTAAATCTTCTAATTCCATAATCCCATGAATAGGATCGTTAATAGTTAAGGTTTTTACCTTCATTAAGTAAAAATTTTAGCTAAAGTATTTGTTGCATGAATTAAGGCATGAATAATGCCCGGTTCACAAACTGCATGGCCCGCATCTCTTACAATTTGTAATTCAGCTTTTGGCCAGGCCTTATGTAAGGCAAAAGCATTATCGAGAGGACAAATCATATCATAGCGCCCGTGAATAATAAATCCTGGAATATGTGCTATTTTGTAAGCTTCTGCAAGCAATTGGTTATCGTGTAAAAATATATTGTTCATAAAATAATGTGCTTCAATCCGACTTAAACTTAAGGCCACATGAGGACTTGTGAAACGCTGTACGATGCTAGGGTTAGGCTGTAAAGTAGCACATACTCCTTCCCATTCAGACCATGCTTTTGCAGCACTCATACGCGCTAATTCATCTTCACCCGTTAATAACCGATAATACTGTGCTACCACATTATCTCGTTTATCTTCAGGCAAATAATGATAAAACTTTTCCCAATAATCAGGAAATACTCTACTTGCTCCCCCTGGCTCATAAAACCAATCGATATCTTGTTTACGGCATAAAAATATACCCCGTAAAACTAAAGCAAGCGTTTGTAAAGGATAATTTTCTGCATACAATAGCCCTAAGGTCGAACCCCATGAACCACCAAAAACTATCCATTGTTCTATATGCAAATATTGGCGTATAGCTTCTATATCTTGTATTAATGCTTGGCTGGTATTATTTTGCAATTCTGCGTGAGGAGTAGATTGACCTGCACCTCTTTGATCAAATAATACTATTCTATACACTTTTGGATCAAAGTATCTTCTACAATCAGGATGCACGCCAGCACCTGGGCCACCATGTAAAAAAACAACCGGTAAACCTTTAGGATTACCGCTTTCTTCTACATAAATAGTATGAATATTATCTACTGCTAAATGGTGTATAGCAAAGGGCTGTAGTGCGGGATATAAATTTAACATTGATTTTCTCTCATCAGTTTCATCATAATGTTTTTAATTATAACAGACTTAATAAAAAACTGGGAGGCCTTAAGTAAACGGTTTATAATTTAAGATGAGCTTTTTGTTGCATAAGTAAATAATGCAATACGGGAATTTTTTGAGCAAAAGCGGCATATTTAATAGCATTGCCTCCTTGTTTATTAACTAAATGAATGTCTGCTTGAGCTTGCTCAACTAAATATTTTACGATATGAAGATGTCCTTTAAAAGCAGCATACATTAATGCAGTACTTTCAGTACCATCAAGTAAATTTACATTAACATGCATATTTTCTATGTAATATTTTATAGTTTTTAAATCTCCTTGTCGTGCTGCAATATGTAAGGGCATGTTAATTTGCACGGCAATTTCGGGATGAGTGCGCAAAGTATTTTTCTGAGACTGTAAGGGTGCTTCCATATGACATAATTTTAATAGTTGTAAAAAATTTTCTCCCATTTTACCGGCTCGTTGCGTAGTATAAACCGCACAATAGCTTTTTATAATGTATTGATACTCGGGCAACAACAAAATAGGTGCAATTTTTTTGGCACGTACTACCTGTCTTGGTTTTTGATAATGCAAACGTTGCACAAAAATGGAAGCTACAATGGCAGCTTTGGCGGCTTTTCGCACCCTATCTGCTTCATAAAAATCTTTAATACAAGCATCTAATGCCACGTCTTTATCCCATTCTACCCAAGCACCATAGAGTGACATTACTTGTTTTTTTATAGCAGCATTATGACGATTGGTAGTTTCTTGATGTAAACAAGACATCATAACAATTGCTGGTAAAGCGGCTTCCACATTTGCCCATGAACAATTACCTGCAATTTGCGAGTGCGTAGGTAAAGTCATAATCGGTTTTAATCCTAACAGAGTTTTTAATTGGGTGTTAATAAAATCATCCGTTTTATTATCTAACAATAAGTCTTTAATAAATTCAGACGTTAATAACTGTGGGTTTTTAATTTGATAAATTATTACCGTGTCGGTTATTTTGTTAACACCACGGTCACATTTTGCAAATAACCCACCCCAATGAATGAGAGTAATAGCATGCCCTTGAAAAGAAACGGGGATCAATAAGGGATTAGTAGTCAGTAAGTCTTTAAAATCAATATTCTCACTGTTTTTATTAGTAGAATATTTACGCTGCATAATATGGGCAGCATTTTTTAAAGATTGAATAGCTAATTGTACGGCAGGCCATAAAGAAGAGGGATTCTTTTTTACCTCCAGTTGATAAAATGCTTCTAATGAATTATGGATAAGTTCCAGGGTAAATTCTAAAAAAAAACCTTCGAAGTCTACTTCAAAAAACTCACCCTTAGTGTTTACCAAATCTGCATTGCCTTGTAATTCATAACGGTGCCCTATCAGCTTTGCATTAATGTAATCTTGCGCAAATTCTTTTTTTGCCCCAAATGAAATTAGTAAATTTACCAAACTATGTTGGTTGCGTAAAATAGGATTAACTAAAAGGGGTTGTCCTTCTGCGGAATAATGATTAGGATCGGCTCCCTTTTCTAACAAAAACTTAACTATTACTTCATGCGCGCTATCAGCTGCCCATTGTAATGGGGTACATCCTAGAATATCTTCTCCATGAACCGTGGCACCATTTGCAAGCAATAATTTTACTAAGGAAAGATTTTCTTCTATAACTGCCTCTATTAACGGTGTATACCCATACTCATCTTGCGCATTAGGGTCCATACCGCTATTCAGCAAATTTTGTACCCCTGCTATGGTACCAAATAAAATTTCATCAGAAAGCGTATTCATAATAAGCGATTACATACCGGGTGGTTTAGGATTAAACTTAGGAGTTGAACGAATTTCTATCTTAGGTGACAGTTTTGGTTGATTGGTATATTTAGGACTATTTTGGAGGGACATTTTATATTTATTCGTTAATTTGTCTTTATTTTTAGCGCTGGCATTCGCAGCATTGTCATTTTGGTTATTCCACTGCTCTGAAATTTGACGAGCAGGTAAGCCACTACTTTTACGTAATTTAGGGTGCGTCTTTACATTGAGCCCTCCCCCTTTTTCCTGCTTATTTTTATTATCTTGTTGTAAGATTTTCTGTTTTTCTTGTTCAAACATTTTCTTCAATTCTTTAGGACCCCATTCTAAGTGCCCTTCGGTAATCATACCACGTGCTATTTTTTCTAATAGGGCAGCTTGTTCTGCCGGTAAAAGCCCGGCTTCTTGTATGATATCTACTTGCCATAGTAAGCCACCATCTCCTTCGTCCCCTCCTCCTTGTTTACCCTGGTCCCCCTCTCCGTCTTTGCCACCTTCCCCACTCTCATCTTCCAAATTTTCATCTTTTAGTAGGTAAGGTAAATAATCTGATTTATTAGGGAATTTTAAAATTTTATCCATGTTATTACACCTACATTTAGTGGTTTTAAGCTTATATGATAACTGTATTTACAGTATAGCTAATGTTTTAGTTGGAAGTTTTACGCATAGTAGTCAAGCTTAGCTTTCTGTCAAAATAGGCTTGGTGTATAAGCTCTTTTGTTTGTATCAGCGTTGCTTCGGCAACCGCATTCGCTCGCTCTGAGCCTTCTTGTAATACTTGCAATACATAAGCCTTATCCGCTGCAAACTGTTTACGTTTTTGCAAAAAAGGAGTAGTTAAGTCAACGAGCACTTCCACTAATTTTTTCTTGCATTCTACATCCCCTATTTTACCTAGACGATAACGTTCTTTGGCTTCACTCACCCACGTAGTATCCATATTAAAAGTATCATGAAAAATCCATAAGGGATTATTTTCTACAGTGCCCGGATCACTGGCATGAATACGTTTTGGATCGGTGTACATATGCATTACTTTTTTATGAATGATATCCGGCTCATCGCTTAATAAAATCGCATTGTTCAGAGATTTACTCATTTTGTGTAATACCCCTGCTTCATTAGGACCACCTGTACCCACTAAACGATGCACACGGCCTAATTTGGCTTCAATAATTGGAAAAAATCCTCCGTGTTCAAGGTGATCTTTATCTTCAATATCCTGAGCTACATTACAATACATATGATTAAATTTTCGGGCGACCTCACGAGTCATTTCTAAATGAGGTAATTGATCTTCACCTACAGGTACGATAGTTGGTCGAAAAGCAAGAATATCAGCTACTTGGCCTATGGGATATAATAAAAAACCAAATGGGTAGCCCTCTCCTAAATTTTTATCACGGATTTCATCTTTTATGGTTGGATTACGCATTAGCCTAGGGTAAGAGACTAACATGCTAAATAAAAAGGTTAATTCTGCTATGGCAGGTATTTCAGATTGTATAAAAATAACACTTTTTGTAGGGTCAATACCTACACTTAAGTAATCTAAAACAATATCTAGTACATTGTTTCTAACTTCTAAAGTATGTTGGGTTTTAGTGGTTAAAGCATGCATATTAGCGATTAAAAAATAACACTCATAGCTATTTTGCATAGTAACTCGATTTTCGAGTGAGCCTACCCAATGTCCGATATGAAGGCGCCCTGTAGGTGTATCACCTGTTAATAAACGAGGTAGCTTCATAAAAATTTATTACCCTTATATTGTAAATAAAATATTATCAAACACTAAAAATTTTTTTGATTATACCTTAAAATTATCTATTAGGGGACTTTAAATAAAGTAAGTTAATAGACTTATTTGCTGCAAAGATAAATTAAAGAATGGATAATCTCTCACAAAGCTTTAAGATATAGTCTCTTGGCGATGGCTTTGAATTAAGGCATGATTAGAACTGTCAATCTCCAACCGATCTTATTCGGTGTTATACCCAGGTGAATAACCTGGGTTTTTTTTGCGAGCAATAATTAATAATATTAATTACCTAATAAACCTGCAACAAAACAAGAAGTTAACTAAATAAATTCTTTTGTTTCTTACGTGCTGATCCTGTATCTGACAAGTGTGAATGCTGCCCCGAAGTAACTATTTTGCTTGGGCTGCAAAACTGAGCATTACCATAACTGGACAAAGAGACCATCGATACTTGTGCAGCTTGATTAACATAAGTCTGGGAAAATAGATTATTGCCTAATTCCTGACCACTATTAGGAGGAATCTCACTATCAGATACCAACGTGATATCTGAAAAATTAGATGCAAACTGGCTATCAGGAGAGGCTGATGCCTGGCGTTCAATAGGCACATATTTTCTTTTAGAAGCTGTAAGGGCTTTTGTTATTTTATTAAATCGATTAGCAATATCAGCCACAAAAGAAGCTGAGTATTCTTCATTTTGCAATTGTATTTCGTGCTTTTTTTGCATAGCAAGTCTTATATTATCTAATCTTATTTTTTTTTCTTGCATTGCTTTTGCATGCTCATCATTTATTAACGTGGATAATATTTCGATTAACTTTTGTGAAGTAATCTTTGGGCAATTATCACTATCATTTAACAAATGCATGAGTTCTAGTAAAATATTGTCTGCAAGTAAGTTACGTGTAGACATTAATTTATCTATATTATTTGATTTCACGTAACGCTCAATAAGCAGGAGCTTCATTGAATTATTAAGATTATTAGAGTATATACTATGTTTTTCCTCTTCTAGTAGTTGCTGCCATTCTTTATTTTGTCTATGTCGCAAATCTGCCATAGCATGCTTGCGAATATCTAAGAGTAATTGTTTTTCAAACAACGCTACGTCATTTTGTATTTTCGTTTCATTATCCATATTTATATCTATGGTATCTAGCGTGGCAGTAGCAATTTTTTGTTGTCTATGCGAATTTATAGCGACTAATAGTTCATCTTGATTTATCATGTGCATCTCCAAAGTAATTATTAAGTTATCCAAGTAGCATTACGATATCACATAGACTAATAGAAATCAAATAAATGCTGTTTTTAACAGGACTTTATTGCATATGCAATAATTATCTTTGCTTTTGATAAGTAGAATACTAAGGCTTGTAAAAAACTTTAGGCTATACACTTATTATTATGAAATGAAAATAATGATAAATTTTGAGCATCAAAATATGTTTTTATAAGTTGAGGCAATAAATAAAGCAATGGCGAATGTCTCACAAAAGTTTAGGCCTTTGTCTATTGTGGGGAGTTTCTATTTAAGGCATTATTTGAATTGTCAATCTCCAACCGATCTTATTCGGTGTTATACCCAAGTGAATAACTTGGGTTTTTTTTGCTTATCTATTTATAGCCAATGTCTTACAAAACTCTACGCTTTAAGGCCTTGCTCTGCCTACCGCATTAAGGCACTATTGTGTTGTCAATCTCCAACCGATCTTATATTCGGTATTATGCCCAGGTTTATAGCCTGGGCTTTTTTTATGACATTTAATTTTTTGAAGAACGCTTACGTTCATGTTCTTTAAGATACTTTTTACGTAAACGAATACTTTTTGGTGTAATTTCAACCAATTCATCTTCTGCTATGAAGTCTAGTGCATACTCAAGCGAGGTGCGAATGGGCGGTGATAATATTATCGCTTCATCGGTACCAGAAGCTCTGATATTAGTGAGCTGTTTTTCTTTAGTAACATTAACCACTAAATCGTTATCTCTGGTATGAATCCCCACCAGCATGCCCTCGTATACTTCTACTTGAGGTCCAATGAATAAGCGGCCTCTTGGTTGTATATTCCACAAAGCATAACCGGTTGATTTACCAGCACTGTTGGAAATTAATACCCCATTAGTACGAGTCACTTTACTTTCAGCTTGCATTGGCCCGTAGTGATCAAAGACGTGCGTCATAATACCAGTACCAGAAGTTAAGGTTTGAAACTCGCTATGGAAGCCAATTAAGCCTCTAGCAGGGATAGTATAATCTAAGCGGGTACGGCCTTTGCCATCAGAAACCATATCATTTAAACGACCTTTTCTTTCCCCTAATTGTTGCATAATGGCACCTTGATGAACATCTTCCAAATCTACCACTAATTGTTCATAAGGCTCTACTTTTACTCCATTTTCTTCATGGATAATCACTTCAGGTCGAGACACTGCTAATTCATAACCTTCTCGGCGCATGATTTCAATTAAAATACCTAAATGCAATTCACCTCGACCAGAAACCTTAAATTTATCGGCACTATCTGTTTCTTCAACTCGCAATGCAATATTGACTAAAAGTTCTTTATCAAGCCGCTCACGTAATTGACGTGAAGTCACAAATTTTCCTTCTTTTCCTACAAAAGGAGAATCATTGGTCTGAAAGGTCATACTAATGGTTGGTTCATCAACACTTAAAGGCGGTAACATTTCTGGAGTATCTTTAGCGCACAACGTATCGGAAATATATAAATTTTCTACCCCAGAAATAGCGATAATATCTCCTGCTTGGGCACTTTCTACTTCTTTGCGCTCCAAGCCCATGTAACCAAAAACTTGCAGCACACGTGCAGGGCGTATTTTACCTTCTCGGTTGACTACAGATATTTGGGTATTAGTTTTAATTTCGCCTCGAGTTATGCGGCCAACCCCAATAACCCCTAAATAATTAGAGTAATCAAGTTGACTAATTTGCATTTGAAAAGGGCCATCTAATACTGCATTAGGAGGAGCAACTTTACTAATAATAGTGTCGAGTAAAGGATCCATGTTAGTACTAGGCTTATTTAAATCCAAAGTAGCATATCCCTGCAATGCAGAAGCATATATCACAGGAAAATCAAGTTGCGTGTCATTAGCACCTAATTTATCAAATAAATCAAATACCTGATCAACCACCCAATCTGGTCTTGCACCTGGTCTATCTACTTTATTAACCACTAAAATAGGATTTAAGCCTTGTTTAAATGCCTTTTGAGTTACAAATCTGGTTTGAGGCATGGGGCCATCTACGGCATCAACTAGGAGTAAAACGCAATCAACCATAGATAAAATACGTTCTACTTCTCCACCAAAATCAGCATGCCCAGGTGTATCTACAATATTAATACGATAATCTTTCCATTGGATTGCAGTGTTTTTAGCCAAAATAGTAATACCACGTTCTTTTTCAAGCTCGTTAGAATCCATTACTCGCTCTACAGAGGGGCCTCTGCCAATTAAGGTGCCAGATTGCTGTAATAATTTATCGACGAGGGTTGTTTTACCATGATCTACGTGGGCGATAATGGCGATATTTCTTAAATTTTGTGACATGAGTTACCTTTCCGAACAGTATTGATTGATGCGAGTCGCTATTCTAACATAAGAATAAGGATTTAATAAAACTAAAAGCAGGTCGATATTATAGGGAGAGTTATTATGAACCATAAGGAAATGATGGGATGAAACCGTTGATATTACACGAAAGCTCACTTGCTCAATGGGTCGCCTTAGTTAGAGACGCAGGCAAAGCACAATCAGTAAAATTGACTGAAGAATTAGAAAGTTATTTGGTTTTTTTGTTAATGCGTTTTAATAATCATGCTAATTGGTTAAAAAATGCCATTGGATTAGAATTATTAGATGCTTACCAAAAAGTAGGTACTCTACAAAATACCAAACTACAATGTATTGGCGACCAATGTATATTGTATGCTGGTTTTTTTCAAGAATTAACTTATAAAAAGGCACTACCAATAAGTTACTATGTCAAATTAGGGAAAATAGCCTTTAGTTTTTTAGCTCATAAGAGTTCTGAACCAACCGTTGCAAAATTATATTGTGCCTTAGACCAGCAATTTGTAACTTTAATAGATGTATTACAAAATATACGCTTGTTAAATGCAGCCGACAAAAGACTAACTGCCTTAGAAGCAGAACAGTTATGGCAAGATACCGGTAGCCTGCTCGCAAAAGAGCAATTACAAGGCTTTACGCAATATGGCTCTTTGCAACATCATTCCTTACAACAGCGCTCCAAATTAATGCATTAATAAAAAGAAGCGCTTATGGTATCCTGTTTACAAGCTTTCTTTAGGAATAGTGAAAGCGTTATTTAATGGAACTAAGGGAGGTCTGAAAAATGCGGAAAATATCAATACTGATTGCACTGTCAGCTGGAATACTAGGGACACAAACTCAGGCAAATGTTTACAAACATACCGATGGGCAAGGTAATATTACTTATTCAGATACTTCTATGCCTGAACCAGTAAAACCTGTAGAACCGGTATCTCCCCCTAGGCCTGTAACTCCACCACCAACCCCTCCCAATATTCCTGTTCCTCACCCAGCGCCCCCGCAAACTAGCTCTCAAAATGCGCCTGTGGCTTTACGCCCTACAGAAAATCCTGCAACCCATGTTACTACCATGATTAAAGATAAAACGCTCCCTACTATTGATGCATCAAATACAAGCAAAGAGATACCAAAAACTACCCCCCCTCTGACAAGCCCTATATTGCCTGCGAAGCAATCAATTCCTAGTGCTCTAGCACCAGCTAGCAATCCTGACACTACTCATCCTGATAATCCTGCTGCAAATCGTGACACTCAAAAAAATAATTAAAAAAAATTTATCTTAGCTTAAAACAAATGAGAATTTTTAGAGGCGACAGTAATGTCACCAGTCATCATATTATAGATGATAGTATTATTCCCTTTACCCTGTTCATCTTGAAAATTACAACTCGTATGGTTTGCAGTTATGAGATATTGACAAATACCAAGGCAAGGAGCAGCTTTTGCTAAAGGGGGATTTATCATAATCTGAGCCCAAATATCATGACATTTTTCTGCAGTTGCCATCCCTGCATCCTTGCAACTGTTTGCGGCAATACATTCAGGCCATCCGGTAATACTCATACCAACGTGGGTATTGTCTTCTAAAGTCACAATAGCGCTATGCCCAGTTGCTTGCCAATGAGTATGGGCATTATTAATTGCAGTTTGTAATATTGCAGCCGTAGCATTTGCTGAGTTTTTTTGAGTTACTTTGGATACATATGAAAATTTTGGTAAAGCAGTTACCGCTAACAACCCTAATAAAGCTATTACGATAAACAATTCAATGACAGTAAATCCTTTATTACTTTGACTATATATTGTCACTTATGCCTCCCTGTTGCATTTTGATGTCTTTGCTATTGTAAAGACTAGCATTAATTGTCACTAATCTCACTAATCCAAAGTATTTATCTGCAACTTGGTCGTCTAAATAACTAAGGTGCACTATACTTTAAAAAAACGCGAAGCGATTTACAATGTTAGATAATATCTAGATAATATCGTAATATTTTAGGTCTGTGATATATTAATAGGCAGCTTGGCCATTACTAAAATTGCTGAATGAGTTTTGACCTATTATGTATTTATTTCAACTTATAATTATACCGGAGATTGTTTTCACTAATTTTTTAACAGGCGTTGTTGCATGAATAAGTATGTTTCTTGTTTTCTGGCCGCTTTATTAGGGGCTCATCAAGCAGCTATTGCGTTAACTTTTAATATCGAACCCTTTAGTGACATTATTGGTGAGTTACAATCGGCTATTATACAACAAGATGAATCTTTAGGAGATATTGGACGCCGTTTTAATATTGGGGTCTATGAAATGATAGAAGCCAACCCATTGGTCGATCCTTGGGTTCCAGAAATAGGGCATGAAGTAATTATCCCCTCACAATTTATTTTACCTCCTGGGCCCCGTACGGGCATTGTGATGAATTTAGCAGAAATGCGATTATATTATTATTGGCCTGATAAAAAACAGGTGAGCACCTACCCCATAGGGATAGGTCGTCGAGAATGGCCAACCCCACTTGGGCTAACTAAGATAACTTCGAAAATAAAAGATCCAGCCTGGCACCCCCCTCAATCCATAAGAGCTGAGCATGCTTTAAAAGGAGATATATTACCTTTAGTAATTCCTGCAGGCCCCGATAATCCGCTAGGGCAATTTGCATTTCGGATGGGCATGGCAAGCGTATTATTGCACGGTACGAATAAACCCGGAGGGGTAGGCCTTAGGAGTAGTCATGGTTGTATTCGTTTATTACCTGCTGATATCGCAGAATTATTTAAAAATGTAGCCGTAGGTACCCCAGTTAGAATTATTCATACCCCTTATAAATTAGGGTGGCATGAAGGGCATTTATACTTGGAGTCACATAAACCGTTACGAGAAGCACGTTTTAAAGAAGCAGCTAGTATTTTAAAGTTAACCCAAGCTATTGAAGCAATGAACAAAGAAAACCATACCATCGACTGGCCACAAGCGGCTCATATAGCCACGCAGTCGCTAGGATTTCCTATTAAGTTAGAAGATTAATAGACACTTCAAAACAAAAAAACCCGCGTTTATTGCTAAAGCGGGTTTTCTTATACAAATTGGCTTATTTATGAACGTGTTCGTGCTTCATTTTTTCCACTTTGTGATGTTCATGATGTACCACTTCAACTGGTTCAACAGGTTTCACTTTATTTCTGCAATAACAAGCTGAAACACTTAACATGCCGCCTGTAATTAAGGCTACTAACATCATTTTACTTACATATTTCATTCGATATATCCTTCGGGTTGTTAACTTCCGTACATTGATTTTAACCAATTTTTCTAGATTTGCCAAGTTATTCTATTGTGGCTACGCGAGCAAATAAACTTGATACTGCTTGGGCGGGTAAAATATCGTTTTCTAAGATATTAAATATTTGTTCAGCAATAGGTAATTCAACTGAATATTGTTGCGCTATATTACATAAATGTCTTACATTATGAATAGCTTCCACTTCTTTACCTACCATTGATAACGCTTGTGCAACCGTTTTACCTTGGCCTATCAACAATCCAAATTGTCTATTACGTGACTGGTCGGAAGTACAGCTTAAAATTATGTCACCACAGCCACTAAGGCCCATTAAAGTTGTTTCTTTCGCGCCTAAGGCCGCACCTAATGCTTTCATCTCTTTTAAGCCCCTGGTTAAAAGAGCAGCTTTTGCATTTGCGCCATACTGTAAGCCATCAGATATACCTGCACCAACTGCTAAAACATTTTTTATAATGCCGCCTAATTGTACCCCAATAAAATCTTGGCTTAAGTACAGTCTAAACATAGGATTAGAAAAACGAGCAATAAGCTCCTTCGCAAAAGCAACCTCATTAGCAACTGCCACAACGGCAGTGGGCAACCCTTGAGCCAATTCATGTGCAAAACTTGGACCCGATATAAGCCCTAAAGGGCGTGCGCCTAGCGTGTGCTCAATAATCTTGTCTAGAAATTGTCCAGGTTCACCTGCCATTCCTTTACTAGCCCAAGCAATTTTAGTGCGCGAGCTAATAAATGGCTTGATTTTATGTAATAAATCTATAATAGCTCTACTGGGCACAGTAATTAATAAAATTTCTGCATCCCGGCAAGCAAGTTCTATATCATCGGTTAGTAATAAATTGGAAGGTAAACTAATGCCGGGTAAATAAGCCTGGTTTTCTTTATGTATACGCATAGCGTTTACATGAGCAGTATCTCGCCCCCATAATAAAACTCTATGGGCATTTTTTGCTAAAGTTATTGCGAGGGCAGTACCCCAAGCCCCTGCACCTAAAACACTAACCGTAGCCTGGTTATTAAATGGTTTCTGCATCCGTAGACTCTGTTACATTATGAGTTTTGCCACTTATTTTTGCTTGTTCTTCTACATGTCGCATATATAATGCATCAAAATTAACAGGGGGTAAGATAAATTGAGGAAAACCTCCGCGCATTACCAAACTGGATATTGTTTCACGCGCATAAGGAAATAATATATTGGGGGCGGTAATAGCTAATACTTGTTGTAGCTGCTCTGCAGTAAACCCACTTGCAAAAAAGATACCTGCTTGTTTTACATCAATGATAAAAGCAGTTTTTTCTTCTGCTAATTTTACAGTGACAGTAATATGCAAACTTACTTCATAAAGATTTTCTTCAACATCACTAGAATTCATTTGTAAATCAAAATCTATTTTGGGCTGCCATTCCACCGAAAATATGTGCGGTACATTAGGTGCTTCAAAAGAAATGTCTTTTACATAAATATTATGAATCACAAAATTAGGCTCGGGGGTTTTATTAGAAGCATGCCCATTCAGGGTAGGATTTGTCGCGTTAGTGTTTGACATAATATAATTTCCTTAAAATTGACTGTAAGATTTATTTTGGCGCCAGCAAAGGCAGAAAACCGCCTTTTTGATGCAAAGCATGTAAGTCGTCGAATCCGCCTATATGATGAGAGCCTACAAAAATTTGAGGCACCGTGCGCCGGCCAGATAATTTCATCATAATATCACGCTCAGCGTCATTTACATCGACTCGAATTTCTTTATAGGGAATATTTTCATGCTCTAATAAGTTTTTTGCTTTAATGCAATAGGGACAGTTATCGGTACCATAAATGGTTACAGTTTCCATTGAATACACTCCTAAAATTTGAAAGATTGCCAGTATTATTATGTATTTACTAAAGGTAAATTTGCTTGCTGCCAGGCTTGTACGCCCCCTGCTAAATAATAACTAGTTAAGCCTGCTTTTTCTAAGCTGTTACTAGCTTGTATTGCGCTACGGCCTAAATTACATACCACAATGAGTGGTACTTTAGGGTATTGGCCTTTTAATTGCTCAACTTTATGTGTTAATTCTGGTAACGGTATATTAATAGAGCCTACAATATGCCCCTTACTAAAATCAGTAGTTTGCCTAATATCTATAAGAACAGCCTTTTCATAATTAATAAGCTGCACCGCCTGATTTGGCTCTACGCCCGATACCCCAAATTTTTGCTGTAACCATTCATTCATCAATAATCCCAATAACGTAACACCAAATAAACTACTAAGAACCAAATTGTCAGTTATAAAACCAAATAAATTATTTATTAAATTTTGCATACTAAAACTTCTTTAAACCTTGTCAAAACTAAAATAGGCAGTATACGATGCTTATAGCTTACAAGCCACACTACAAAGGAGTACTTTTATGCAAGCAAAAAGCCCAATGGTGCTAATCGTACTAGATGGATGGGGCCACCGCAATGAAAAAGCCCATAATGCCATAGCTCAGGCTAGCTTACCTACTTGGGACAAACTTACTACCCAACATCCTTATATGTTGATTTCTGCATCTGGGCTTGATGTAGGCTTACCAGATAAGCAAATGGGTAATTCTGAAGTAGGGCATTTAACTATGGGGGCAGGTCGTGTTATTTATCAAGATCTTACTCGTATTAATTTAGCTATTGAACAAAAAACTTTTTATCAAAATCCTGTTTTTTTATCGGCCATTCAAACCGCACAAAAAAATAACAGCGCATTACATATCCTAGGTTTGCTTTCAGCAGGTGGTGTGCATAGCCATGAATCCCATATCCACGCCTTCATTAATCTAGCAAGCCAACACAATTTTGCTAACCTATTTGTACATCCATTTTTAGATGGTCGGGATACCCCGCCTCAAAGTGCTCAACCTTGCCTGGAATCTCTAGAAGCATTACTAGCCAAATGTAAAGTAGGTAAAATTGCGTCGATTTCAGGTCGATTTTATAGCATGGATCGTGATAAACGTTGGGATAGAATACAAAAAACTTATGAATTACTTACCGAGCCCAATAAAGTAACTATAGAATCCAATTCAGCTCTGCAAGCATTAGCACAAGCCTATACGAGGGGCGAAAATGATGAATTTGTCCAACCTACTCGTATTGCAGGTGTGGAAGGCCATATAAAAGATAATGATGTAGTTGTTTTTCTTAATTTTCGCTCTGATAGAGCGCGTGAATTATGCTATGCATTTTTAGATAAAAATTTTACTGGTTTTATCCGAAATAATATCCCTAAAATTGCTGAATTTGTTAGTTTAACCTCTTATGCCAGTGATATCCCGAGCAAGGTTGCTTTTCCTCCTACTTCTTTAAACAATATGCTAGGTTCTTGGTTCCAACATTTGGGTCTTACGCAATTACGAATAGCAGAAACAGAAAAATACGCTCATGTCACTTTCTTTTTTAATGGTGGTATAGAAACTACAGAAGCGAATGAAACCCGGCTCTTAATTCCTTCACCCGCAGTTAAAACCTACGATTTATGCCCAGAAATGAGTGCCATCCCTCTTACCGATAAATTAATAGAAGCTATAGCAAGCAAAAAATTTGATGTTATTATTTGCAACTTTGCCAATGCCGATATGGTAGGGCACACCGGAAAATTTGAGGCAGCTCTTATCGCTGTACAAACTATAGACACCTGCTTACAACGCATTTTACAAGCGTTGGATGCAGTAGGGGGCGAGGCATTAATAACGGCTGATCATGGGAATGTTGAGCATATGTTTAACGAAGTGACCCATCAACCCCATACAGCGCATACCACAGAACTCGTGCCCTTAATTTATTATGGGAAGCAAAATATACAATTTACGGCCGATGTAGGTGCACTGGCCGATATAGCACCTACCCTGCTCAGCTTAATCCAACAGCCTATTCCCGAAGAAATGACTGGGAAAATTTTATACACAACGTAAACTTGCTGTTAATTATTTTAAGGTTGTATCTTATTAATTGACAAATCCATAATATTTGGCTCTGTTGTAGTAGCTTCTTGAATCTCAGAAGAATTAGCTGTGGATTGCATAAAAATAATAGGAGAGGGTTTTATAGTTACAAGGTTTATTTCGGAATTAGAAGAAGTATTATTGAATACCCTCACCTCCATTTCTTTTTGAGCGGCCAACTGTATATTTGCTTCAGCTCTAAGGGTTAATAATTTTATATGGTAATCTTCCACAGGATTTAATTTAAGTTCAGCTATAGGTTTTAAAGAAATAGGATAACACGCATTAAAATTGAAGTTAAAGTTTCCAAATTCTAATACTTGCCGTGCAAATTCTGGAATATGAACCACTCTAGGCTCCCCTTTTGAAAGAATTAATCTATGACCTGTATATTGATAGCAGGCTACTGTAAAACCATATTTTTTACATTTTTCTTTAAAAATATCGTTCTCAAGAACATTTTTTATAATTGGATCGTGTACATTAACAGGATTACATATAATAAGTCCATCATCGCTAATAACTTTACTCATTGATTCTAGTAAGTTTGTAGTTAATATTTGTTGTTCCAAGGGAATGGTATTCAAATCTTTATCATAATTACACACTACATGCTCCATATAAATAAGTGCATATTTTGACCCATTGCTTAATGCTAAAGCAGACTCATCAAATTTATCTTTATCAAAATTAGCAACTATATCAGGGGTTACCGCTTTATTAATATTGATTGTGATGAAATCTTTACGCGGGTGCACATGAGTATGTGACTGTAGATTAAAATCTTCTAATAAACTAAAGCCACAGCCCAAAATAATGCCTTGGGGAAATTTCGTATTAGATAAATTATTAAATAATTCTAGCATCTCCTTGTCCCCTAGATCTCTTGCAAAATCTTGTGCGTTTTTTCCATCTTTATTTTTAAAGTCAACGGAAGCACCATATTGCAACAGTAATTGGGCGATTGATAAATGATTATGTTTAATAGCAAGCAATAATCCTGAATTATAAGTATCAGCCTGGTGAACTGCTATCAAGTGAGGTGCTTGTTGTAAACAGTCCAGAACCGTAGCTTCATTACCAGCTATAATAGCTGCAAAAAACTTTTCTCGTAACATTGTAGAATCAGATATGATATCAAGCTGAGCTGTCCTGAGCTTTTTTTCTTGACTTTCACTTATTTCTTTGGAATCATTTGGCTGCGTATTTTGCATAAATTCTGCTAGAATATCCTTCGGCAAAGCATCCAGCAACCCTCTTTTTTCATATTCTGCGTACAATAAATTAAAGACAGTTTTATCTTGGTTAATAGCAGCAGTAATAAGGGGGTAATGAGCACGCCCATCAATTATTAAGTTAGGAAAACTTAACAATAATTTAACAATATCAGCCCTGCCACTTTCCACAGCCAAATCTAATGCAGAATACTCTTTCCATCTCAAGGTAAATAATGCATTATCGTTTATATCTACATCGCTATCATCCAAAAAAGATTTTATTTTTTCAATATCCGCCGTATCACCCGCTTCTGCTAAATGTTGTAATAATAAATTCATAAAGTCACCTCAATATTTTCATACAATAAATATATAAATAAAAAAAATGTAATATTGCAAAATTAATAGTTAACTATCAATTTTTTATCGCAAACAACATTTTTTCTTCATCGCTTTTCTCTTCCAAGGAAAATACTCTAAAGCCAAAGCCTTCTATATTAGGCATGTCTCTATTGTATCCTAGGGTAAGCACTTCGCCTGTAGACGTCGCACCTAAGGCTAATACCACATGCCCTGAATTACCTAAAGAATTTTCTTTATTATATTTTTCGTTAAAGCCGCGTAGACCAAATAACATCCCTGGTTTTAATAAATCTTTTGGATTATTTTTAACTCGATTTATATCAATCGCTTCATAAGTATCACTTATTTTTTGACAAACCTTACTTAACATAAGTTCATCTGCATTAGTATTAAGCGTAGAGTGTAGTTGTTTTCTATATACAGCTAATAAATGATTAGTACTATATAAAGGGCAGTCAGTTATACTGGCTGTCCAAGAAGAACAGTCATGTGGTCCAAAGCTTTTAGCTATCTCATAACGTCCCCATCCTCCACCCTTTTCTCTATCCCCACCAAAAGCATAGCCACTATGAATAAAAGCTAAGCCATCCAATCCTTGCTGGGTATAGATTTCATCTTGAAAACGAAAACTAAATCTAGAAAATTCAGGATTGATATTCGTTAAATCAGACCATCGTACACCTTTAGGTAGGGCACCTACATGCCCTATAGCAGCATCATCCACCCATGAAGTTTTTTGAGCCAAACGTTGGGTTCGATTTCGCTGTAGTGGAATATCTATTGCGCCTAGGCTTGTACTCAGATTATCATTTGATTTTTGTAACTCTATATTTGCTTGTAAATAAGCACAAGATGAAAAACTACTTCTAGAATTTCCATAAATAGTTCCGTTATCCAGTCCCATTAATTGAGGCTCGTCTAAGCCAATATTATTATCATAAGCTTGAGGAGCTTTGCCATTAATAATATTATACATATTACTTTCATCATCAAAAATTTTATGATCGCTATATTCTGGTATTTTATGGGTTGCCACGGCATAAGGGTAGGCTTCATCCGGTTTGTAATCTTTTAAAATATTTCGTAATTGCAGGCCTAATGCTGTATCACGTTCTGCTCGCGCCCTTAACTCTTTTATATCAATGGTTTTAGTTTCACTTAATAATTTATTATGAGCCAAAATATCATCTTGATCAGATTCAAGTGCAAGTTTATATTGATAATAGCTCTCTAATGCTTTTTGGCTAAGGCTAGACTCTGTATACGCTTTCTGAATAATATATTTTAACTCTTCAACAGTGATTGCCATAATTTTTCCTTAATCGATATGCTCGCAACAAATAAAAAACTTAAGTTATAGATTCGTATTTTTAAATCTATAATCCTTAAATCTTCAGAAGAGTTTACAGCATTAGATAAAAACATTATATAAGCAAAGATTTATTTAAAATGAGTGCAATATCGCTTATTTATATTGTAATCATTTGAGTAATAAATAATACATTAGAATTTATTGATTTATAATCTCACTCACGGCTGGCAAAGCAAAATATATCCTAAATTCTGCCCCCTCATTGTGTTTTTCAATTAATAACCTATTTATCAATACACTCGCCGGCAAGTTATGATAAAATATTTTAAAATTTTTGTGGATAAAGCTGCAAAATTATATAAGCCAGTTTATACTTAGGAATCGTTGGACTCATTTATTTAGGATAGGAATTTTTGAGCAACAATAGTTATTTAGCCAAATTATTATTAGGGATTGGGAGCAGGATTTGATATGAAAATTAACACCAAATTGATAATTGCTGGCAGCAAAAGCTGCTTATTATTAATAAGTCTTTTGTTAGCTTGCAATAACACGGCACAAGCCGCAGCTACTAAAACGCGCGCGCAAGAAGAAGTTCCCCTATCCGACCTGCAACGATTTACCACAGCAGTTGATCAAATCAAAAACTTTTATGTAAAGCCAATAGAAGATTCTAAACTTCTTGAAGATGCCATTCGCGGTATGTTAGCAGGCCTTGATCCCCATTCTTCTTATTTAGATAAAGAAGAGTTTAATGACTTAAAAATTACCACCTCTGGAAAATTTGGTGGTTTAGGTATTGAAGTATTACCAGAAGATGGCTTTATTAGAATAATTAGCCCAATTGACGATACCCCAGCACAACGCGCCGGCATTCATGCAGGTGATCTTATTATTCGCATTAACGAAACGCCAGTTAAAGGCTTAACTCTAAACGAAGCAGTTGATATGATGCGTGGCGAAAAAGGTACAAATATTGTCTTAACCATTGTTCGTCAAGGAGAATCCAAACCCTTACGCATTACCGTTATCCGCGATATTATCAGTGTGCAAAGTGTTCGATCACGTATGCTAGAAGAGGGTTATGGCTATATAAGGGTAACGCAATTTCAAAATAATTCCGGCAATGATCTTATACAATCACTTAAAAATTTACAAAAAACTACAACTACAAATAGTAAATTAAAAGGTTTGGTATTGGATTTAAGAAATAATCCTGGGGGTATTTTAGATGCCTCTGTACAAATATCCGAGACTTTTTTAGACAAAGAAAAATTAAAGTACGATGGTTTAATCGTTTACACCCAAGGTAGATTGCCTAACTCACAAATTAAAGAAAAAGCTCAAGCAAAAGATATGCTAAACGGGGCGCCTTTAGTGGTATTAGTGAATGGCGGCTCTGCTTCTGCATCAGAAATTGTTGCGGGTGCACTGCAAGATCATAAACGCGCTGTGATTATGGGCACTAAAACTTTTGGTAAAGGTTCTGTACAAACTATCCTTTCTTTAAAAGATAATCGTGGCTTAAAATTAACTACTGCATTATATTACACTCCCTCTGGACGTTCTATTCAAGCGGTCGGCATTACTCCAGATATTATTGTTGAAAATATTAAAGTGCCCTATGCTGAGTCTCATCCAACTCAAAGTCTTATATTAAGAGAAGAAGATTTATTAAATCATTTAGAAAATGGTAATACTGTTAATAAAAAAGAAACCATGAACGAGAAAGGAGATTTGCCTTTAATTAACAGTGACTATCAATTATATGAAGCACTCAATATGCTTAAAGGCTTAAACTTACTAAAACAAACGCAGCAACCCTTAGTAGCAACTAACTAAAATAGAAAAGGCCCTACTTAACTAGGGGCCTTTATTATGAATTTCACTTAGTTTTAAAAAATAATATTATTTTTCAAGATTTTCTATAAATGCTTTTAGCTTTTCAATAGAATTTTTCTCTAACTGCCTTATACGCTCGACTGAAACTTTATAAATATCAGCCAAATCTTGTAAAGTAGATTTATTTTCAGATAACCAACGTTTTTGTAAAATATCCTGACTACGAGCATCTAATTTTTGAAAAGCCGCTTGGAAGTTTTGCTGGGCATAGGTATCCCAATTATCTTGTGCTAGTGCTATATAAGGGTTAGTGTTAATTTCATCTTCAAGATATTCAACCGGCGATAACAATGCTGCAGGTTTATCATTATCTCTTTCATAAGGCATATCAAACCCTAAATCACGTGCATTTAATCGCTCTTCCATGCAACGTACATCAGCAGGTTGTACTCCTAAATCTTTAGCTACCGCATTTACTTCTTCATTGGTAAACCAACCCAGTCGTTTTTTTTCTGCTCTTAAGTTAAAAAACAATTTACGCTGGGCTTTAGTGGTTGCAATTTTGACTATACGCCAATTTTTTAATATAAATTCGTGTATCTCTGCCTTAATCCAATGCACCGCAAAAGAGACTAAACGCACTCCTACCTCGGGCCTAAAGCGTTTAACCGCTTTCATCAATCCTATAGAACCTTCTTGGATTAAATCTGCCAGTTGTAGGCCATATCCCATATATCCTTTAGCCACACGTGCAACGTATCGAATATGAGATAGCACCAATTTCTGTGCAGCGCCTAGGTCACCATTTTCTTGCAGGCGAGCGGCTAAATCGTATTCTTCCGCTTGCGTTAAAAGGGGAATATCATTAATTTGTTGTAAATAACTGGTTAAGCTGCCCGTTAAGGAAGGGGGGGATATTAATTTTAATGAATAACTCATAGTTTTATCTCCTTTCAGACTTATATCTAACGGGGAGTTTACCTTATTTTTAGAATAATAAAAAGCGGCACTCAATTTATGCAATTAATTATAGCCCAAACTAACTTACAAATTCAAGGTCGCGGCGCAAAATTTACAACTTATTAAACATAAAACTTCATATTAGGATTATTAAGGACCGCAAGGATATGTTTATTTACGGTTGAAAGTTGAACCACTTTTTACCAGCAAGTTGCAGAAGGCTCTCTCTATAATCGCTTAGCTTGTAACACAAGCTTTAGATTTAGAGGGTGATGAATGCAAAAGTGTCCCGTGATATTGATGATAATCAAATCCGAGCACTTCCCCCTTTTAGTTTTCTTTAATATACTACCTTTCATGTTTGTAAAAACTTATCGATTTAAACTCTATCACAGTAAACGCAATAAAAAATTGCATCACCAAATTAATATTGCTGGTTGCATTTATAATCATTGTATTGCTTTGCATAAACGATACTATCGTTTATACGGTAAGTATTTAAACAAGTTTAAACTACAAAGTCATATCACTAAGCTTAAAAGTAAATCGAGGTTTGCCTTCTGGAAGCAAGTAGGCTCTCAAGCAATCCAAGAGTTAACTGAACGTATTGATAAAGGATATCAACGCTTTTTTGATTATGCTAAAAAAAAGACTAGTCAAAAAGCTTCCCCACCTAATTTCAAAAAAGTTAAGAAATACAAATCCTTCACTTTGAAGCAAGCAGGTTGGGCCTTAGAAGGGCAAAGAATACACCTAGGCAAATTATATTATGGTTATTTTGCATCTAGGCCTATTATCGGTAAAATTAAAACAGTCACAGTAAAAAGGGATAACTGTGGGGATCTATTTATATGCTTTAGTGTTATAGTTGACAGTAACCAAAATCTACCCATGACAGGTAAAATAGCAGGGTTTGATTTTGGTTTGCTAACCTTTCTAACCTCTAGCGACACTCAAGAATATGAAGCTCCTTTGTTTTTAAAAGAAAGCTTT
>Ga0302306_10000312_pt1 | contig 34191 bp, 26 predicted proteins | sample III_Palsa_E3_1_FD_198761 | JGI IMG/M metagenome (GOLD analysis project Ga0302306, IMG submission 198761) | Peat permafrost microbial communities from Stordalen Mire near Abisko, Sweden - III_Palsa_E3_1 | ecosystem: Environmental > Terrestrial > Soil > Palsa > Peat permafrost | place: Sweden...
TAAAGATTTTGAAAAGGCAGCCATGAAATTTTTTACTAACATTGGTGACTATAAAGATGAGCTAGCAACACTAATGAATGAAGAGTTTCTTTTGATTGGAACCTAAAACTCGATTGCGATGGGTATAATTCTGTAGCTTTGATATCTTTTTGTAAATTCTCAAAAATGACATAAGTCTCATTTACATCAAATTCAGGAGGTATAATGATAAATCCAGGTTCTTTTTCAAGAATCTCTTTGCAAACTTGTTGGCCTCTTTCTATTCCATGGTTGTTGTGAACTTTTTGAAAAAAAGCTTTTTCGGTTTCTTTGTTTTCTTTTGGCAAAGTCGCTTTTAACTTTTCTATTTGAGACCTATAAGAGTTTGAAAATTGGGTTTGCACGATGTTGAGGTTTAGAGGTTTTGCCAAAATAGCATCAATAGTAGCTCTTGTACTTGCACTTCAGTCCGGCTTTAACAAAGATTTACTTAAAGAGCTACAAAGATTTAAATTATAATTGGTTGGTGGTTGATAATTTGCAGGAGCAGGTATCCATCCAGGGGTAATAGTTATATAAGTTTGCCCCCCAATTATTTTGGGTGGGGTACTGGGAGCAGTGTTTGGGATCATGCAAACTCCATCTCTTAAACTGGTGCCTATAGGACAAGTGTTTTTTGGCATTACGTGTTAACTCCTTTAATACTTCTATTTAGAAAAAACTTAAATAAAATATTGCTTTAGATTATAGAAGAGTGATTGTACATCTATTTGTTTCTTTGTCAATTCCAGATAATAATTAATTAAAAATTTAAGTAGAATTATTTACAAATTACATTATTTATAAGCTGTGCGACTTATTTTTTAAGTTTTACTTTTTAAGTTTTACTAATATTACTTTACTCAAGTATTGGGTACGAGATAGCTCGAGTTAATAAAAAAAAAGAAATAAAGGATTAGGTCTTGCAATTACAATTGAATCCAATTAAGATATCAACACTTGACGCGGGGTGGAGCAGTCTGGCAGCTCGTCGGGCTCATAACCCGAAGGTCGTAGGTTCAAATCCTGCCCCCGCTACCAAAATAATTTTAAGCCCCGTTTATCGGGGTTTTTTGTTGATAAGATTTTATGGAGGTGGGCCTGAAGGCCCACTTTTTGTTTGTATGGTGACTTAATTTGTAATGCGAAGACATGTAGTTATTGAAAAATTGGTTGAGCCTACGGTAACCGCTTTAGGTTATCAGTTCGAGGGCTTAGAGTACCAAGTACAAGGTAAATATTCTGTCTTGCGTATTTTTATTGATAAAGTAGGTGGAGTCACCGTTGAAGATTGCCAGCAGGTAAGTCGACATGTAGGTGCTTTATTAGGTGTAGAAGAGGTTATAAAGGCTGGATACAACCTAGAGGTTAGTTCGCCGGGTTTAGATAGATTATTGTTCACACAGGAACAATTTGAAAAACAATTGGGTAAAATGTTGAGTGTAAAATTAGCTGTTGCACGGGATAATAAAAAAAATTATACCGGTACGCTGCAAGAGGTTTCTAATGAAGAAATTATTCTTACAGCAGGTGTTGAGACAGTTAAATTAAGCTTAGCAGAGGTAGACGAGGCACGTGTTGTGCCGCAATGGTAGCTTAAAGCATGGTGGGGCTTAAAGATGAGCAAAGAGATTCCTTTAAAGCTAATAGTTGGAGCACTTTCTAACGAGAAGGGTGTGCCCGAAGAAATTATTTTTCAGGCTATTGAATCTGCATTGGTTTCAGCAACTAAAAAAAAATATGAAAAAACTGATGATGAAATAGAAGTTAAAGTAATTATTGATAGAAAAAGTGGTGCTTATGAAACTTTTAGAATTTGGGCAGTAGTAGATGATGAAGAGCCCATAGAATGCCCTGCAAAACAAATGTCACTTTCTGAGGCGGTAAAGCGCGAACCTGAGATTCAAGTAGGTGAATTAATCGAAGAGCAAATTGAATCCGTTGAATTTGGTCGTATAGCTGCTCAAACCGCTAAACAAGTTATTATTCAAAAAGTACGGGATGCAGAGCGCGCAGCCCTGGCTACCGAATTTCGTAGTAAGGTAGGTCAGCTAGTAACCGGTGTAGTTAAACGAATTAATGTCAATAATATTTTTATTGATTTAGGAAATAATGCGGAAGCTTTGCTTCGCAAAGAAGAAATATTGCCACGGGAATCTTTTAGACCAGGCGATAGAGTGAGAGCTTTTCTTTACGCGATTTCAACCGATAACAAGGGCCCTCAGCTTTTATTAAGTCGTACGCATAATGACATGTTAGTCGAGTTATTTAAAATTGAAGTCCCAGAAGTGGGTGAAGGCATTATTGAAATTAAAGCCTGCGCCAGAGAACCTGGTATACGGGCAAAAATTGCGGTAAAAACCAATGATGGGCGCATTGATCCGGTAGGTGCCTGTGTTGGTATGCGAGGTGCCAGAGTACAAGCAGTTTCTAATGAATTAGGTGGCGAGCGGGTTGATATTATTTTGTGGGATGATAATCCTGCACAATTAGTTATGAACGCTATGGCGCCTGCAGAAATTGTATCTATTGTAGTCGATGAAGACACCCACGTGATGGATATTGCCGTGGCAGAATCTCATCTTTCCCAAGCTATTGGCAGAAATGGCCAAAATGTTAAACTTGCTGTTGAATTAACTGGCTGGGATTTGAATGTGATTTCTGATAGTCAAGCAAAAGAACAAAGTACGGCAGAGCTTAGCCGATTACGCAGTATTTTTATGGATAATCTACAGGTCGAAGAAGATGTAGCTGACGTGCTTATTGAAGAAGGATTTACGAGCTTAGAAGAAGTAGCCTACGTGCCTTTAGATGAGTTTATGGAAATAGATGGATTTGATGAAGAAATTGTTACAGAACTTCGTGGTAGAGCTAAAGATGCGCTAGTTATCCAAGCAATAGCCACCGAAGAGAAACAGGAAGAGAAAAAACCTGAAGCAGCGTTATTGGCATTGCCAGGTATGGATATTACATATGGGCAAGTTTTAGCTAAAAACGGTATTATTACTCGTGACGATTTAGCTGAACTTGCTGTTGATGATTTAATTGCAATTATAGATTTGACTCCAGAAGCAGCAGCCACACTTATTATGGCGGCCCGAGCCCATTGGTTCTCGGATGAAAATCAGTAGTCAGTCAAGGGGGATGCCATGACAGGGGTAACTGTTGAACAATTAGCTGAATCTGTAGGGGTACCTATAGAAAAATTAATGCAGCAACTTAATGCGGCTGGCATTAATTTGCAAGAAAATAATGATTTAGTTACAGATAAACAAAAACAAGACTTATTAGCTTATCTCAAAGGCACGCACAGTGAAGTAGAGCCGCCTAAAAAAATTACGCTAAAACGTAAAAGTGTCAGCGAGATTAAAGTTACACGTGCTACCGGGCAAAAAACTACTGTAAGTATAGTCCGCAAGCGCAAGCAAGTATTTTTAAAACCAGAACCAGAAGATGAAAATAATGCTAATAAACTCGATATGGTACCTGAACTCTTAGAAGTTCCCATTGCAGAAGTACCACCTACCAATGAAGAAACTCCCTTAGCTGCAGTCCCTGTTGCAGAAATGCCTGGCTCTGCTGCAGAATCAACTGCAGAAACAGTAAATACAGCACAGGTTACTTCTGAAAGCTCTGAAACTGATAGCACTACTGCTAAAGTAACCACCAAAGAAAAAGAAACCAAAAAAGGACGTTCTAGTAAAAACTCAGAGCGAGATGAATCAGAAGGTCGAGCAGTAAAAGGTAAGTCAAAGGTTAAAGGAAGTAGTATTAAAACCCAAGGGCATGCAGCAACCGATTGGCGTCGTGTCATTGAAACTGTGGAAGAGGAAGAGTCTGAACCCGAAGTAGAGATAAATAGTGAAATAGCCGTAGCTACTGTTAAAGAAAATACTCTACGCCACAAACATAAACCCAAAGTACGGATGCTTGACTTAAGTAAAAGAAAAAAGAATGTTATTGACGAATTGACCAAAAGGCATGCTTTTGAAAAACCGGTGGGTCAGATAATAAAAGAAGTGGGTATTCCAGAAACTATTACGCTTGCTGATTTAGCCAATAAATTGTCAATAAAAGCTGCCGATGCCATTAAAACCTTAATGAAAATGGGTGTAATGGTAACTATTAATCAAGTACTTGATCAGGAAACTGCTATTTTATTAGTCGAAGAATTAGGCCATACAGCCAATCCCATAAAAGAATTTAGCTTAGAAGAATCTATTCAAGTAGAATCTACAGAGCAAAGTGTAACCAGAGCGCCTATAGTTACCGTAATGGGGCATGTTGATCATGGTAAAACCTCTTTACTGGATTACATACGTCGCACCAAAGTCACCGCTAAAGAAGCGGGGGGCATTACTCAGCATATTGGTGCTTATCACGTCACTACTGAACGTGGCATGATAACTTTCTTAGATACTCCAGGGCACGCAGCTTTTACTGCAATGCGAGCTCGAGGGGTGTCGTGTACCGATATTGTAGTTTTAGTAGTGGCCGCTGATGATGGCGTTATGCCGCAAACCGTTGAAGCGATACAGCATGCTAAAGCTGCTAAGGTACCAGTCGTAGTAGCCGTCAATAAAGTAGATAAAGCTACCGCTGATTTAGATAAAATTTACAATGAATTATCTCAATATGGTTTTAACCCTGAAAGTTGGGGGGGCGATACTATGTTTATCCCGGTTTCTGCAAAAGTAGGGACGGGCGTAGATAATTTATTAGAAGCTATTTTGCTACAAGCAGAAGTTTTAGAATTAAAAGCTCCCGCTAAAGGTCCAGCTAAAGGTATAGTTATAGAAGCACGCTTAGACAAAGGGCGTGGGCCGGTGGCTTCTATTTTAATTCAAAGCGGTAATTTGAAGCTCGGTGATATTATTTTAGCAGGTTTTGAATATGGCCGGGTACGCGCCATGATAAACGAACAAGGCAAAAATTTACAGCATGCCGGGCCTTCCATACCAGTAGAAATTTTAGGACTCTCTGGTGCTCCAAAAGCTGGTGATGAATTTATAGTAGTTCCGGATGAACGTAAAGCTAGAGAAGTTGCAAACTTTAGACAAGCCAAACAAAGAGATGTGCGTTTAGCAAGACAACAAGTTACTAATCTCGAAGGCATTTTTGACCGTATGCAACAAACCGATATAAAAAGCCTAAATATTGTGTTAAAAACGGATGTTCAAGGTTCAGCCGAAGCCTTAAAAACTGCTTTAGAAGAGCTTTCTACTGCTGAAATTAAAGTCAAAGTAGTAGCTTCTGGGGTTGGTGGTATTAACGAATCCGATGTTAATCTTGCAATGGCCTCTAGTGCAATTATGATTGGTTTTAATGTGAGAGCAGATGCCACAGCACGACGCTTAGCCGAAAGCGAATCCATTGAAATTAGTTATTACAGTATAATTTATGAAATTGTAGATAGGATAAAGCGTGCCATTAATGGTATGTTAGGGCCTAAATTCCAAGAAAAGATTTTAGGACTTGCCATGGTACGTAACGTATTTCGCTCTGCAAAAATTGGCGCTATTGCCGGTTGTATGGTAACAGAGGGAAATATAAAACGCGGCTGCCCCATTCGTGTTTTAAGAGATAACGTTGTCATTTACCAAGGTGAATTGGAATCGCTAAGGCGCTTTAAAGAAGATGCTAATGAAGTACGACATGGTATGGAATGCGGGATTGGGGTAAAAAATTATAACGATGTAAAAGTAGGCGATCAAATTGAGGTCTATGAAACCGTTGAAGTAGTAAGAGAATAATTAATTAATAGTGTGTTGAAGTGTTATGCCAAAAAGTTATAAACGAACAGATAGGGTAGCCGATAGGCTACACAGAGAGCTTGCGAAATTAATAAATGTGGAGTTTAGAGATAAAAGCGTCGGTTTTATTACTATATCTAATGTAATATTAACTAAAGATTTTAGTTTGGCCACGGTGTATATTACTATTTTAGAGGATAGTCAAAAAGACATTGCTTTACAAACATTAAATGATGCCGCTATTTTTTTACGTACTAAAATTGCTAATAATATTAATTTACGTACCACCCCAAAACTTAAATTTGTATATGATGCAACTTTGGTTAAAAGCCAGCGTATGGATTCATTAATAGATAATTTACAAATTACGCCCCTGTCTGACGATGAGTGATATGTTACCTGCAGCTACATTATATTCCCCTCCAGTAAAATATAAATCCATTAATGGTATTTTAGTTTTAGATAAACCAAGTGGTATTACCTCAAATGCTGCTTTGCAACAAGCAAAAAGATTATTTAAAGCCAAGAAGGCAGGTCATGGTGGTAGCTTAGATCCTTTGGCCAGTGGTTTATTACCTATTTATTTTGGTGAAGCTACCAAGTTTTCTCGTTTTCTTTTGGAAGCAGATAAGCATTATATTGTAGAAGCTAAACTAGGAGTAAGGACAGATAGTTCGGATAGCGAAGGTAATGTAATAGCTACCAACAAGGTACCTACTTTAAGTAATGAGCTCTTAGAGCCTATTTTAGATAAATTTAGAGGTAATATTTTACAAGTTCCTTCTATGTTTTCTGCCTTGAAACTAAATGGCCAACCCTTATATAAACTAGCAAGGCAAGGTATAGAAGTAGAAAGAGCTCCTCGTCCCATTCATATTTATCAATTAGATTTAGTGAATTTTACAAATGATACCGTAGTGCTAAACATAAAATGCTCTAAAGGCACTTATATTAGGACTTTAGTAGATGATATGGGTGAATTATTAGGTTGTGGCGCCCATGTCCAAGCTTTGCGCCGTTTAGGAGCTGGGCCTTATAGCGTGCCAGAAATGGTATCATTTGAAATGATTGAAAACCTCATACAAAACGAAGCCGCACAAAAATTAGAAAGTTTATTATTATCAGTAGATACTTCTGTGGCGCATTGGCCTAAAGTAATTATTCCTGCTTCTGCAGCATTTTATTGTAAACAAGGGCAAGCAGTACAAATTGCCCATGCTCCTACCTCTGGTTGGGTCAGCCTCTATGCTAGTGATGATACATTTTTAGGTATTGGAGAAATAATGCATGATGGGCGCATAGCGCCCCGAAGACTAGTCCAATAAATTATTTTTTTAATTTTGGTTCTTTGCTGGTAGGGTGGTGGGGGCTAATTTTTCTGCCCTACTGATATTTCTTTGCTCTCTTATCAAACTATGTAAATTAAAATAATACAGTGGAGTATAATTGGGTCTATTGAGTTCAATAGAATTTTCATATCGACTTAATGATATAAAATACTTAACCAGATTTTCTAATTTATCCTCTTGTATCTTTAATTGATACGCAAACTTTGATTGCAGGGTAATAGTAGCTACAGTAGAATATATTTCTAAAAAGTGTTGATTAAATTGCGTAACTTTTTCTACTACATTTTTAACACTATATAAATTTCCCATGAGATTTTTACGAATGGAAAATAAATAAGAAATTATACGAAGACCATAGGTGGCTTCAGAACAGTGTCTTTCTGCATTTCCTTTACAATCTATGGGCTTTAGTAGAGTTAAGTAATTTTCGAAGCATTTTTTAGCAGTAAATACTTCAATTGGGGTCCCTAGACCAAATAAGTAACAAAATCCTAGTTTAACAATAGAATTTTTGTCACCAGACTTTACTTTTGCAAATAATTTGTGAAAGCGAGAAATGGGGCATACAATATTTTTTGGCATTATCAATCACCTTGTTCATAGTTTATATAAAAATAATAATTTTGAGACATAGTAGCCTTAAGCTTGATAGTAAGTCAAACTGATAATCTGAAAATTTATAATTTTAAAGTAATAGCATTAGGGATTACAATTATTTCACATGTTATTTAATTTGATAACTTATTGTTTTTTAGTGTGTAGAAAATGAAAATTATTTAAGGTTATTCCAATAATTATTCTTTATGGTATTATAATCCCCTTAAGTTTAACCAGTTAGATAAATTATTTACCTAACTTACAATTTGTTATTAGGAGCTTTAATTATGATAGACACCGCATCTAAGGCAGGTACCGTTGAACAATTTCAGCGACACAGTCAAGATACAGGATCTGTGGAAGTACAAGTAGCTTTGTTGTCGGCACGTATTACTTCATTAACCGGACATCTAAAAATTCATAAAAAGGATTTTCATTCTCGTCGCGGCTTAATACATTTAGTGAATCAACGTCGTAAACTTTTGGATTATATCAAGCGTAAAAATCATGAAAGATACGCCACCTTAATTCAAACTTTAGGCATTCGTCGCTAAATCTTTCATTTTTAAAAAAGGGCATAAATATAGTGTTTGGAATCAAAAAACATATACAATATGGTAAGCATTCGATTACCTTAGAGACAGGGATTATTGCAAGACAGGCGTCGGGTGCGGTAACCATAACCATGGATGATACTATGGTCTTAGTTACAGTGGTAGGTTTACCTACTCCATGTGATAGCGCTTTTTTTCCTTTAAGAGTGGATTATCAAGAACCTTCCTACGCCAGTGGAAAAATACCCGGGGGGTTTTTTAAACGTGAAGGAAGACCTAGCGAAAGAGAAATTTTAATTTCGCGCTTAATAGATAGACCCATCCGGCCTTTATTCCCCGAAGGGTTTAAGCACGAAGTACAAATTATTGCAAAAGTACTTTCTTTTAATCCAGAAGTAGATGCAGATATTCCAGCACTTATAGGAACTTCTGCGGCGCTCGCTATATCTGGTATTCCTTTTGAAGGCCCTTTGGGAGCAGCGAGAGTTGGCTATAAAGATGGAGCTTATCTTTTAAATCCTACTGCTAAAGAACTTCAAGATTCTGAACTTAATTTAGTAGTAGCGGGTACTGATACCTCTGTATTAATGGTTGAGTCGGAAGCTAAAGAGCTATCTGAAGAAACTATGTTAAATGCGGTAATGTTTGGTCACCAAGCATTTCAAACCGTAATTCAAGGCATTAAAGAATTTGCTAATGAAGTAAATAGTGTCTCCTGGGATTGGGTAGCGCCTCCTGTAAATCATGCACTGGAAGCAGGTATTCGAGCTGAATTTCTGCTAGAGATAGATGCAGCTTATCATATTCATGAAAAATTAGTGCGATATGAAGAGTTACGCGTAATTCAAGAAAAAATACTTGAAAAATATGCCCCAGCAGAAACCGCAACTCCGAGTGACATCAATGCAGTTAAAGCATTATTGGAAGATATTGAAGCTAGTGTAGTACGTAACAATATTTTAGCCGGCAAACCACGGATTGATGGCAGAGATAGTAAAACTGTACGGCCTATTTATGTAAGTACTGGTCTTTTGCCCCGTACCCATGGTTCCGCTTTATTTACTCGTGGGGAAACCCAAGCGCTTGCCATACTTACTTTAGGTACCTCCAGAGATGCTCAAGTAATCGATAGCCCTATGGGTGAACAAAAAGATTTCTTCATGTTGCATTATAATTTTCCTCCCTATTCAGTAGGGGAAGTAGGACAAGTGGGTAGCCCAAAACGGCGCGAAATAGGCCATGGTCGTTTAGCAAAGCGTGCCTTGCAAGCTGTGTTACCCGATCAAAGCCAATTTCCTTATGTATTGCGTGCCGTGTCGGAAGTTACTGAGTCCAATGGTTCAAGCTCTATGGCGACGGTATGTGGTATAAGCCTCGCGTTAATGGATGCAGGCGTTCCTATAAAAAGTGCGGTTGCTGGTATTGCTATGGGTTTAATTAAAGAAGGTGAACGCTTTGCAGTTATTACTGATATCTTAGGTGATGAAGATCACTTAGGGGATATGGATTTTAAAGTAGCGGGTACTTTGAACGGTATTACAGCCTTGCAAATGGATATTAAAATTGCAGGCATTACAGGCGAAATTATGCGAGTAGCCTTGCAGCAAGCACAAGCCGCCCGATTGCATATATTAGAAATTATGAATGCTGCTATAAAAGCCCCTAGACAGCAAATGTCTGTATTTGCACCCCGTATCGTCACCTTTATGATTAACCCAGAAAAAATTAGGGATGTAATTGGTAAAGGCGGAGCTACTATTAGGGCATTGACGGAAGAAACTGGTACCACGGTCGAAATACAAGATGACGGTACGGTACAAGTGGCTTCAGTGGATAAACTAGCAGGGGATGAAGCGCGTAGGCGCATCGAAGAGCTCACTGCAGAAGCTGAAATAGGCAAAATTTATAAAGGCGTTGTGGTTCGCTTAGCAGAATTTGGTGCTTTTGTAAATTTCTTACCAGGCAAAGATGGCTTAGTGCATATTTCGCAAATTACGCATGAAAGAGTAGAAAATGTCAACGATTTTCTACAAGAAGGCCAAGAAGTTGAAGTAGTCGTGTTAGAAATTGATAGGCAAGGCAGAGTGCGTTTAAGTATGAAAGTAGTTGAAGAATATAGGAACGACATGGAATTATATTAATAATATAGTTAAAAACTAATAATTTTAAAATATTAAGGTGTACTCTTGATTGGGTATACCTTATTTATTTTGCATGCGGTTGCTAAACCGTTTTACGTCGACGCTAAAAAACTAAAGCGCGTTTTATCAAAATGCAAAACTCGTCAAGCTAATAATTTTTTTACTAAAATATTTTGTAAATTTACATAATTTGGCAAACCATTTACATAAGGAGGATAAGCTTCCCCTTGTATTAATGGGCTTAAATAATTACGGCAAGCAGCAGTAATATGAAAACCATCGGCAGTTATATAATCACGAGGCATTTTACGTTCTATATTGGCAACGTCTTGTAAAGCCACTTCTCCTATATGCCACGAATAAGGAATATCAGTGGTGCGTACTATAGTAGGCATAACAGCATTTTTATTATCAAGCGCAAACTCTACTGCGGCTTTTCCTAAAGCATAAGCTTGAGAAACATCGGTTTGAGAGGCAATATGGCGAGCGGCTCTTTGTAAATAGTCACATACCGCCCAGTGAATTTTCAGTTTACATTCAGTTTTAATTAAATTGGCTAAATAGGGAGCAATGCCTCCTAACTGAGCATGCCCAAAGGCATCTTTGAGTCCGCTTTCTGCTAAATGAGCCCCTGCTTCATTTTTCACTCCTTCAGATACTACTACTGTACAATATCCCCATTGATGAATGGATTGTTGTACTGCTTGTAGAAAGGTAGTGGCATTAAAAGGGATTTCAGGGAATAAGATAAGATGGGGAGCCTGGCCTTCTTTTTCGCATGCTAAGCCACTGGCAGCTGCAATCCAGCCGGCATGGCGGCCCATAACTTCCATAATGAATACTTTAGTTGAGGTATGAGCCATAGACGCTACATCAAGCCCTGCTTCACGAATAGAAACGGCTACATACTTGGCAACCGAGCCAAAACCTGGACAGGTATCAGTAAAGGGTAGATCGTTATCAATAGTTTTTGGAATACCAATACAGGTAAGGGGATAGCCTAATGTTTTACTTATTTGAGAAATTTTATAGGCAGTGTCTTGGGAGTCTCCCCCGCCATTATAAAAGAAATACCCAATATTATGTGCTTTACATACTTCAATAATACGTTCGTATTCAGCTTTATGCTCGGTAATATTTTTTAGTTTATAGCGGCAAGAACCAAATGCTCCAGCAGGAGTATATTTTAACGCGGCAATGGCTGCATCACTTTCAAAGGTAGTGTCAATTAACTCTTCGTGTAAAGCGCCTAATATACCATTACGGCCTGCATATACTTTACCGATTTTTTCTGGGTGGAGCCGAGCTGTCTCGATTACGCCACAGGCAGAGGCATTAATGACTGCAGTTACCCCACCGGATTGTGCATAAAAAGCATTTTTTATGGTCATTATTGTTTCCTTGTACAGTTTTTCTAGACTTTGGATAAACATTACACTATTTTAGAACAGCTGGCCAATCGGTCAAAATAATTATTTTGTTAGTTGGGTAAATTTTTTTATGAAATTATATGATTGGGTATATACTTTTTATAATGTTTGCATATTTAAAAAAGGGCCGCAAGATGTGCCTTATTCTACCTATGCATTACAATTTTTAACAGGTAGTATATTTATAATTTTTTGTGCTTTAACTAATTATAAATTAGCGTTACTCAATGTGATCATTCGTTTTGTTTTTGTGAGGTTGTTATTATTAGCTTATAAAAAACCTGCTCGTTATGTACAAGTAATGACTACGTTCTGGGGGGTTGATTTAACTTTTTTATTTATCCAATTAAGTATCAATAGTGTTTTATTGAACCTAGGTATTACCGCGCCGGACATCTTATTATATATTGAAATAATTTGGGTTTTTGCAATATATACTTATCTTATAAAAAATAGTATAAATATTAATTCCAGTGTAAGTTTTTTATATGTTTTATTGTTATTCTCAATTTTTAATGTGATATTAAGGGGATTGATATAATGCATGTGCATATCTTAGGGATTTGTGGGACTTTTATGGGCGGGCTTGCTTTATTAGCACGTGAACAGGGGTGTACAGTAAGCGGGGCTGATAAAAATGTTTATCCCCCTATGAGTAACCAATTGCAAGCTGCTGGTATTGAGTTAATAGAAGGATATGAAGTAAGCCAAGTACCGGCAGAGTGTGATTGCATAATTGTAGGAAATGTAATGACCCGTGGTAATCCCATAATAGAGCATATCTTAAATAAAAAAATTCCATTTATGTCCGGCCCAGAATGGTTATATAAAAATATATTACATAATAGATGGGTTTTGGCGGTTTCGGGCACTCATGGTAAAACTAGTACCAGCAGTATGTTAGCTTGGATCTTAGAATATGCAGGCCATACGCCTGGTTTTTTAATTGGTGGTATCGCCCATGATTTAGGGGTATCCGCAAGGCTTGGTGTGGGAGAATATTTTGTAGTAGAAGCAGACGAATACGATAGCGCTTTTTTTGATAAACGCTCAAAATTTGTACACTATAGACCTAAAACATTAATTATTAATAACATCGAATTTGACCATGCAGACATTTTTCAAGATATAGCAAGTATTCAACAACAATTTCATCATTTAATACGAATTGTACCCAGTGAAGGGAAAATTATTTATAACAAACAAGACGTCAATATTCAAACGGTATTAAATAAAGGGGTGTGGAGCGAATTAGAAACTTTTGGTATAACAACAGGGCAGTGGCAGGCTGCTACCGTTATGAGTGGTGGGCAGCAATTTACTATCTCTAACAATCAGGAAACGATAGGCACTTTGCGATGGGGCCTTTTGGGTGAGCATAATGTGCTCAATGCCCTTGCTGCCATTGCAGCGGCATATCATGCTGGGGTTGCCCCTACTGTAGCTATGGAAGCTTTACAAAAATTTAGCGGTATAAAACGCCGTTTAGAATTAAAAGGCGAGAAAAAAGGAGTAAAAATTTTTGAAGATTTTGCTCATCACCCTACAGCCATCCACAGTACCATGCAAGGTTTGCGGGATAAGTATGGGCAGGATTGCCGCATTCATGTGGTCGTTGATATTCGTTCTAATACTATGAAGTTAGGGCATCATCAAGAAACTTTGCCAGGTGCCTTGCAATTATCCACTTCATATAAACTATTTTATGACTCCAGCATGAGTTGGGATATTAATGTCGTATTACATAAAACTCAAAATAGTCTGGGGGCATATACCGAAAAAACTAAGTTGTTTACAGCCCTAGCCAAAACACTAGAGCAGGTGGATATTATAGTCATCATGAGTAATGGGGCATTAAATGCAGACGAACTCTTGGAATTTCTTAATCTAACTTAGGGCCGTAATGTTTATCTACTTCTTCATTGCATACTATTGCCTTAACGGGTCGTCTGCAATTTCTAAAAGTAAACAGCATGACATTGGTTGTTTCACTAACATTTTTTTTGACTTGATCTTTCATGCGCAATAAAAAAGATAACAGAGTAAACATATAAATTATTAGATCAAAAAAAGGATGATTGACAACTTTAGGGGTAGCTTGACTATTATTGGTGTTATTATTCATCCCGCTATCACTATAATCTATATTCTCTGGTATTTTTATTAGTTCAAGCACTTCTTGGTAACACCTATCTTGTAGTACATTATCGTTTAACAATCCTTGAATAATTTTTTGATAGGTATTTTCAACTTTTTTCTGAGCTGCTTTTTCGCGAATATGGTTCATTAATTTTGTAACCTCGCTTAAGTTTTTGCTAAGCAGAAATTCTAATGAAAGATTAGGGTAAGAAATAGAATTAAGATTAAAATCGTTTATAAACTGGGTATACAAACCATTATTCATTAAAATCACAGTTTTATCTGGATGGATAAAACGTGATAATGCACCCTTTTTGCAAGGGTTTTGAATAAAGTCTTTAAAAAATTTTTGTTCCGCAGCATTTAAGCAACGATATAGCCCTAAAAACTTCCCAATATTAATTTTTTCGGCATGTGTTAATGTTTGCCACATTTTGCTCATTTTGATAATCCCCTACCATTTTAATAATTAAATATTTTTTTGATGCAGTATTAAAACATAAATAAAGAAGGATGGGCAAGTATTATATTGATTTGAATAATGGTGTAAGCGCTCGCTTTGTTTGCGAGGAGAGAAGCGGCAAAGTAAATAGTATTATTTCGAATAAGTATATTGGCTATGCAGGGGGTGAAAATTTAAAAAGTGTAAAAAAAATCAAATTTTATTTAATTCTCTGTGGCGCACTTGCAGATTTTTAAAAATAGTTTTTAATTGACTGGCTATTGCTTCGGTTACATATACCGAGCGGTGTTGCCCGCCAGTACAGCCTATAGCAACTGTCAAATAGCTTCTGTTATCTGCTGCAAAATTAGGCACCCATTCTTTTAGAAAATTATTAATGTCCAGCACCATTTTTTTTACTTTTTCATCGGCTTGTAAATAAGCAATAACTGCCAAATCTTTTCCGGTTAAAGCCCTTAGTTCTGGTTTCCAATAAGGATTATTGAGGCAACGAATATCAAAGACAAAATCCGCATCGGGTGGTAAACCATATTTAAAACCAAAAGATTGTATCAATATTTGTAAGCTATGACCTGAATGGTGTGCTATACGCTCGCGTATTAAATTACATAATTCATGGATGCTTAAAGGGGTGCTATCTATTACTAAATCAGCAAGGCTTGCAATAGGCGTTAATAAGGCATGTTCCTGGCGAATGGCCTCTCGTAATGATATTTGCTTATTGCTTAAGGGATGTTTTCTTCTCGTTTCACTAAAACGCTTCATTAAGGTATTTTCATCAGCGTCTAAATAAATTATTTCGCAGGTATGGGCAGACTCTTGGAGTTGTAATAAAATATTTTTAAAATGACTTAAATCTGTGCTTAAATTACGCGCATCAATGCTCACTGCAATTTTAGGATGCATCGCGCCAATTTGTTTTTCTAAATCTGGTAATAGGCTTAAGGGTAAATTATCAACACAATAAAAGCCTAAATCTTCAAGCGTATGTAGGACGATAGTTTTGCCAGAACCAGAGCGTCCACTTAAGATTATTAAACGCATAAAAAGCTTACTGGGATTATACTAGGTTTCATCAGAATCAAAAGGTTGCTCCTCGTGAGAATGTTCGCCATGATCCTTTAGTTTTTCTTTATATTTTGTAATTTGCTTATGTAATACATCTACTAAGCGATCTATAGTATCGTACATATCTTTTGATTCAGCATGCGCAGATAATTTACCTTTGGCGAGTTGCACATTGGCTACTGCTTTATGAGATAAATGTTCTATGCTAAGGGTAATATGAATTTCGGTAATATTGCTAAAATACTTGGTTAGTTTGCCTACTTTTTCATTAATTTTAGTCTTCATTGCCTCTGTAACTTCTAAAGGATGATGGCCTGTGATTAAAATATTCATATTGTACTCCTGTCTTTTAAAGCTTTGTTTTAAAATAACACTTTTCTTTCATTGGAAGGCGGAATTGCCAGCATTTCTCGATATTTAGCTACGGTACGTCGTGCGACAGTAATGCCCCGCTCAGATAAAAAATGAGCAATCTTATCATCACTATAGGGTTTCATAACATTTTCATGTTCTACTAACTTACGTATTAACGCTTGAATGGCAGTAGATGAACACTTGCCGCCGTTCGTTGTAGTAACGTAGCTTGAAAAGAAGAATTTTAACTCAAATATCCCTTTAGGGGTATACATATATTTTTGAGTTGTAATTCTGGATATAGTAGATTCATGGAGTCCTACTTTTACAGCCACCTCTTGTAGTACTAAAGGTTGCATAGCTTCTTCCCCTTGTTCAAAGAAAGCTTTTTGATGTTCGACAATACAAGTAGCTACTTTTAATAGGGTTTCGTTTCTATTTTGTAAACTTTTTAAAAACCATTTAGCTTCTATGAATTGCTCTTTTAAAAACTGATTATCACGACTGCTATCAGCTCGACGAATAAGGGCAGAATAATTAGGATTAACCCGTACCTTAGGCATAAACTCAGAATTTAATTCCACCAATAAAGAATTATTTTTAAAACTAACTAATACGTCTGGAATAATATATTCTTCTTTATTATTTTGCAAAGAAATACCAGGTTTAGGATCTAAAGTTTGTAAAAGTTTAATAACAGCTAATAAATCATTTTCATCCACTTTTAAACGACTTTTTAAACGCGGATATTGTTTTTTAGCCAGTAAATCCAAATAATGATTTACTAACATTTTTGCTTTATCTAAAAAAGGAGTGTCTTTAGGCTGGGCATGTAATTGTATACTTAAACATTCTTTTAAATTTCGAGCGGCGACCCCCAGGGGGTCGAACTGTTGAATGCGAGCTAAAACTGATTCTGCTTTATCTAGACCAAGCTTAGCCGTTTGTGGGTAAGAATCCATAATTTCTGGTAAAGAGCTTATAAGATATCCAGCTTCATCAATGCTATCAATAATGAGGGTAGCTATTAATTGCTCTTCTTCGCTAAAGGGAGCAATTTCTCGCTGCCAATTAAGATGATCTTTCAAGCTTAGCTCTTTAGAATTTTGGTTTTCTAAGTCCGCAAATTCAGAGTCTTGATTATAATTATAGGTATTGCTTACATCAGGGTAGGTCTCATCCCAATTGGTATCAACTGATAAATCGCTAGTGATAGAAATTTGGTTTACATCTAGATTTTCTGCTTCATTGTCCTCTTTGAGCTTATTTTCTGTATGACTATTATTGAATATTACTTCATCAAACCTATCCATATCAGTCGATGATTCAGGAGGAAGCTCAGATTCCTCAGAGATTTCTAATAAGGGGTTAGAATCAACCGCTAATTGTATTTCAACTTGCAAATCAAGGGTCGAGAGCTGCAACAGCTTAATAGCTTGCTGCAACTGCGGCGTCATTGTAAGTTGTTGTCCTAACTTTACTTGTATTGAAGGCTTCATGCCATATTCCTTTATGCTTACTCTTTTAATATAACCGGAAAAGTCATTAAAGACATCTTTTATGATATAGTTGCTAACGTAAAAGGGATGGATATTTGTTAAATAACCACCTTAATTTTTTATTTATGAATAAAGTGAGTAACTCATGTTAAAGAAATTATTTTGCTTACCATTATTAAGTGTTATAAGCCCCAATCTTTTTGCGGAAGGATTAAGCATGCAGGCGGGGGCTGCCTCTCCTATAAGCCAAAGTTTATTAATGACGTTTTTGATGGCCGCTATTTTTTATTTAATGATTTGGCGCCCACAAAGCAAAAAAACCAAAGAACAAAAAAATTTAATGAATAATTTAACAGTGGCGGATGAGGTAGTAACTAGTTCTGGCATTTTAGGTAAAATTATTAGGCTTTCTGAACAATTTGTAGTGCTTGAAATTAGTCCAGGTGCCGAAGTAAAATTTCAAAAACAAGCCATAGCTCAAGTATTACCTAAAGGATCTTTAAAAGAAATGAATAAAGCCCATTAAAAACAGGAAGTTAGCATGTTAAACACCTTTCCCCGCTGGAAATACGCTTTATTAGCATTATCACTAATGCTGGGTTTAGTCTACGCCCTCCCTAATTTATATGGGGAAGAGGTAGTGGTATTGTTGCAACGTAAAGCAGACGCCTTACAAGCTGCTGATCTACAAGCGCGTATCAAAGAAAATTTGCACCAAGCACAATTACCTTACAAAAAAATACAAGAGCAAAATGATAAAGTAGTCATTAGTTTTTTTGATGCAGAAACTCAATTAAAGGCTAGTTCTCATTTAGAACAAGCCTTTAATGCAACTCATCAGGTTTCTCTTAACTTACAGTCTTTAACCCCTCAATGGTTACAAAGCATAGGGGCGAATCCTATGAAATTAGGCTTAGACTTAAGAGGAGGCGTGCATTTTTTAATGGAAGTAGATGTAGGCAGTGTTATCAATCGGCGGGTAGAAAGCTATTATACCGATATTCGTAAAGAATTAATGAATGCCAAAATTTACTACACGTCTTTACATAAATCACCTGATTTAAGCAATATTATGATTAGCTTTGAAAATAGTGAAGTACTTGACAAAGGATTAAGTATCTTACGTACTGCTTTTGCTCAAGCTATTAATTTTTCTGCGGTAAGCGATACCAAAGAATATACGGTACGCGCCAGTCTACATGAAGCCGTGTTGCGAGAAATAAGGCAAACTACCGTAGAACAAACGGCTACTACTTTACGAAATCGCATTAATGAGTTAGGGGTGGCTGAAGCTTTGGTGCAAGCGCAAGGCTTGAATCGTATTATCGTTGAATTACCTGGAATACAAGATACGGCACGTGCTAAAGATATTTTAGGCAAAACAGCTACTTTAGAATTTTTATTAGAAGATGCCCATAATAGTGAGGCACTACAAAATAAAAGAGCTCCCGCCGGATCTAAGTTATTTACTTTTCATGGGCGCCCCATATTATTAAAAAACAAAGTCATTTTAACAGGAGACGCCATTAGCGGAGCAACGAGTGGCTTTGATAAGGATGGGCGAGCGACCGTAGCTATCCGTTTAAGTGGTAACAGTGCCGAAACCAGCCTTTTTAGAAAGACTACGATGAATAATATCGGTAAAAATTTAGGGGTGGTGTATATAGAAACTAAAGTAGTAGAAAAATTAGTGAATAAAAAAACAGTAAAAGAATTACAAAAAACAGAAAAAATTATAAGCTATGCTACTATTCAATCGGAGCTTGGTAATCAATTTCAAATTACCGGCTTAAAGAGCAATGAAGCTAAAGATTTAGCCTTATTGTTGCGAGCAGGGGCACTACCTGCGACAGTATCTATTGTTGAAGAACGCATCATAGGCCCAAGTATGGGGCAAGAAAACATCTCTCTTGGACTTATCTCTGCTGGCATTGGGCTTAGTCTCGTCTGTGCTTTTATGATGATTTATTATCATGGCTTTGGATTAATAGCTAATATCGCTTTACTCGCAAATCTCGTATTACTCATTGCCTTAATGTCGCTTATTGGAGCCACACTTACTTTGCCAGGCATTGCAGGTATTGTGTTAACGCTGGGGATGGCAGTAGATGCTAATGTACTTATCTTTGAGAGAATAAGAGAAGAGCTGCGCTCTAACACTGCTCCACAATTAAGTATATATCGTGGATTTGAATGTGCTTTTAGTACTATTCTAGATTCTAATTTAACGACCCTTATTGCGGCTATCATTTTATTTTCTATAGGCTCAGGGCCGGTTAAAGGATTTGCGGTAACCTTATCTTTAGGTATTTTAACTTCGCTTTTTACTGCCGTTACCGGTAGTCGGGCTATTATTAATCTTGTCTATGGCACAAAAGACACAAAAAAATTATCGGTGGGTATATAAAGAATGGAATTTTTTAAAAAAGAAACCAAAATCCCTTTTATGGGCTTAAGCAAAATCGCAGGAATACTCTCACTTATAGCCTGTTTAGGATCAATTGCACTTTTAGCTTTTAAAGGATTAAATTTTGGTTTAGATTTTACCGGGGGGACGCAAGTAGAATTGCGACTTAAACACTTACTATCTCCCGTTATTATTAAACAGGCTTTAGAAAAACAAGGATTTCACGGCGTAAGGGCACAGTTATATGGCGCTCCTCAAGATGTTTTGGTGCGTTTGGCAACTGAAGTTACAGAAGCCAAACTGAAAACTGGATTACAGACCGCTTTACAAACGATCACCCCCGATTTTGAAATACGCCGTGTTGAAATGGTGGGCTCTGAAGTGGGCCAAGAGTTAAGTGAAAAGGGCGGAATTGCCGTACTTATAGCAATATTGAGTACCATGGCTTATATCGCCATGCGTTTTGAGTATCGCTTAGCGATTAGTGCAGCAGTGGGTTTATGCCATGATGCTTTGCTTATTTTAGGCTTTTTTTCTTTATATGCTATTGAATTTGAGTTATCAAGTTTAGCCGCTATTTTAGCTATTCTAGGTTATTCTCTAAATGACACTATTGTCGTATTCGATAGAGTAAGAGAAAATTTTAGAAAAATTAGACGTGGTACCGCAAGCGAAATAATGAATGCTTCCATTAATCAAACTTTATCGCGTACTATTATGACCTCTTTGCTAACATTTTTAGTGGCATTATCGTTATTATTATTTGGTGGCGAAGCTTTATTTAGTTTTTCTCTTGCTTTATGCCTAGGTATTATAATAGGTACTTATTCTTCTATATTTGTATCAGGAACCCTGGCAATAAATTTAGGATTATCAAAAGCTGATCTTATTATCAAACCAAAGTTAGAGAGAAATGGCGAGTTGCCTTAAAGAATATAACTAAAATTTTTGTATGCCTTGGATGTGAGATCCTTCTTGTATCTACCAATTTTGGGAGAAGGATCTCACAACTTAAGCGACCTACCATTGCAGGTAACATTAATTAGCCAAGGGATCTTGCGTATCCAGCAACAAAATCTCTCTTTTGGTTACGTCATTGGCTTTAATAATTTTATACTTATTGTGTAATTGAGGATGCACGATCTTTTTGGCAAAGTCCTGTAATAGCCCTTTAGGCGATGGGCTTTCCCAATAAAATTTTACCATAGGAATGGGACGTTTTAAGGTTTCGTATCGAATAACACCCACCCACAGCGAAACATCTTGCTCTGTTTTTAAATCGGATTGCCATAATTGTAATAATAATCTCTCATTTTGGTTATTACCGGGATGTACCGCGGTCAGTACAGGCATTCTATCGCGATGGTATTCGGGTAAAGGGCTTAAATTCATAGGAGGATGTACTTCTAGTGCTGTAAACATATGGTTCCACGCAAAAGGCGGTAATATCTGCCAAGCATGTTGTTCAAGTGTTTCATGTACTTCTGGTAAACTCGCTAGCCATTGTAAATTTAATATGCAAGTATGCCTTTTGAAAGCTCCATTGCGACATAACAAATCATCTAGTTTTTTAGCTTCCCACCATTCGGTTGGTACTAAAATTTCACTGGGCCATTCTCTCATAATTTCATTATGCAAATGCGGATAATGGATATACATAAATAGGCCGTAAGCAAGGCATAAACTTAATACCCCAGGAACTGCGATAATCTTCCATTGTAGGGATTTATTTTCAAAATGGCGGTATAGCATAAAGCCCAGAGTGACGAATATGGTTCCTAATATCACCCCCGCTACCACATCGGTAAACCAATGCATATCAAGGTAAATTCTTGAAAAAGCTACAGTAAAAATCAGTAAAAATGACAAAAACCAGGTTATCAAACGATAATTTTTAGGAAGATGATATTGAATCAAGGCAGCACTTAGGCCAAAAACTAGCGTCGCCCCTAGGGTATGCATACTGGGAAAAGAATAACTATTTGCTAAGTGGTACGCTTCTGGTCGTATGATTTGCATACTGTGTTTAATTATATTGCAAGTAATCATCCCTAGGCTAATGGTACTCAACCACACTAGTGCTGCAATCTTGTTACGATAATATAATAAAAAAAGCGTAACTACTATGGAGCAGCTAAGTAATACTTTTGGCTCTGCAATACTCGTTAGAATAATAAAATATTCCATAAAATTTTCATCATAAAGTGCTCTTAATATGTGCCTTAATGGCTCATTCCAGGTAAATATTCCGGTTTCATTGCTTACTTGCATACTTAAAAGCATAAAGCTAAAAATACTAAGCATAAGAAGTAAAGCTGCACCCAATTGACCTTTGTTCGAGTTAGAAATAGCTAAAGTATGTAGTAAGGGCGGACAGAAGTTACGGTTTTTGGCATATTCCCATAGTAAATCTAGAAAATTATATAATTTATGCTTGGCCCAAGCCGCTACTTTGAATAGAAAACTATAGACTAACCAAATAAGTAGGAGAGTAATTAATACTAATAAGCCAATTTTACCGGCTGCTTCTTTAGATAAATTTCCTAATGAAGCTCCAATTAAAATACCGGGGAGGCTATATAAAGGGGCCCAAACAATGGCTGAAATAATGTTAAAGAGTAAAAAGGTACGTGGTCCCATATGCATCATACCCGCTATTACAGGTATCATAGGTCGCACTGGGCCTACAAAACGCCCAAAGACAATACTTTTACCACCGTGTTGACTAAAAAACTTTTGTCCTCTATCAAGCCATTGTGGAAATTTATTAAAAGGCCAAAATTCTCTTAGCTGCTGTTTATAATGGTAACCCAACCAATAGCTTATCCCATCACCCGCTATGGCCCCTAGAATAGCCCATAATAAAGTAAGGGTAAAAGGCAGCACCCCAGAGCCCATCATGGCTCCAATAGCGGTCATTAAAGCTACCCCAGGCACTATAAGACCAATAACCGCTAGAGATTCTGCTAAAGAAATCAAAAATACTGCTATGCCAGACCAAGTGGAATGCTCGCTAATCCACTGCAAAAAAGGTTGTAAAGTTTCGTAGGTCACAAATATTTTGCCTTCTGCATAAATAGACAGTTAAACCGCTAATTCTAGGGCTTAGCCGCTATTAATGCAAGCTTACGCCAAAGAAAAAGGCTACTTGGACTTGCATTCAAATCAAGTATTTACTATATTTTGTATAAGGCGTTTAACTTACATATGGATGGAAAATTTAGATGAGTAATTTGTCAATACGAAAAAAAGGTTTTCTTGTATTATTATCCAGCTATTGTGTTATGGGTATATTCGCGCTTTTTATTTTACTAATGCCACATTTTCATATTGAAATTTCTACTTCTGTAAGAGCTTTAGCTTTATTGATTGTTATGGGTATTAGTTTTTGTATTACCATTTATCAATTTTCTCATTCTATTAAAGAATTAGCTTTAAATTTTACGGCTTATTTTAAAAGGGTGTCGCAACATAATTTTTCTGAGGCCCTATCGGTTATCTCAGAAGATGATTTAGGGCAAATGGCAGATTCTGCAAATCTGGCTCAAGGAGAAATAGCAAAATTAATCTCTGGACTCACGGAAATTGTAGGCCAAATAGCAACGGCTGCTGAGGAACTCTCAACTACGGGGCAGCAAGCTTTGGAAGGGGTTAATAAACAAAGAGCAGGCACCGAAAAATTAGCGCATTCTATTAAGTTATTATCTAACTCAGCCCATGCGGTTTCAGCCAATGCTACCGCTGCGGCAACTTCTGCCAAAGAAGCTGACAACGAAGCGGGTCACGGTAAGTCGGTGGTAGAAGCTACCAGGCAATCAATTAATACTTTAGTACAACGGGTACAAGGAGCTGCTAACGTAATTAATCGCTTAGAAGAACATAGTAAAAACATAGGGGCTATTTTAGACGTTATTCGGGGTATAGCCGAACAAACCAATTTACTTGCTTTAAATGCTGCAATAGAGGCAGCCCGGGCGGGTGAACAAGGTCGGGGATTTGCAGTGGTAGCAGATGAAGTGCGTACGCTGGCACAAAGAACCCAGCAATCTACCCAAGAAATTCAAAATATGATTGAAAAACTACAATCCGGTGCCAGACAAGCGGTAGAAGAGATGGATAAGGGTAAGGCCGAAGCAGAAGTCTGTATGGAGCAAGCGACTAAGGCAGATGAAGCATTGGCACAAATTACTCTCGCTGTTAGCAGAATTAACGATATGAATAACCAAATCGCTAGCGCTGCCAGCGAGCAAAATGTTACTGCGGGGGAAATAAATCACACGGTCACCGATATTAGCGCAGTAACTGATGAGGCCAGTAATTTGACTCAAAAAACAGTAACCACTAGCCAGCAATTAACGGGGTTTGTGCAACAATTAAATAGTATTTCTGTAAATTGCAATATTAAACAATAATTTTTTTTGTAAAATTTTTCATAAAGTATTTATCTACTATGCCGATATTGTAAAGAGAGTGATTCTTTAAAGTTGTGGTGTATTGATGATAAATATTCATGCAAGAATATTATATATTTTTTTGATAATGATATCACCGCAATTAACAGCGGCGCAAAATCATTTTGAAGCGCCAGTTGAATCCTCAAGTTGGAAAGCCTTAATCTCACCCACTCAGTGTGAATTAAATCACACTATTCCAGGTTATGGCACGGCGCGTTTTGTCTATCAAGCAGGATTCAAGCAATTTTTTGAATTAATCATTCATTCTATCCGAATACCCCCACTCCATGCAGCGAGCGTTGATTTTCAAGCCCCAAAATGGCAACCCCTAAAGTTAGGACGAGCAGGATGGTCTTTTCAATTCAATATTACGCCCGCACAAACTTTTCGATTTGATGACATACAAACGCAAAAATTACTAGATGGGCTTTTAGAGGGTTTGGAGCCCACTTTTTATCATGCCAACAATTTATATGCCAAAGAAAAAATAAGTGCTAGCCTCTCTACGGTCAATTTTGATGCAGCTTATAAAGATTTTGTCTTGTGTCAAAACGACCTAGGTATTCATTCTTTTCAAGAGCTTGCTAAATCTGCCATTTATTTTGAAAGTGGTAGCACCCGCTTAATACCTGAAGCTAAAATTTGGTTAAAATCGGTTGCGGCTTTCGGTCGCGATGATGAAATATGGAAAATAGAACTAGAAGGCTACACTGATAAACAAGGCACACACGAAAATAATTATATTTTATCGCGTTTACGGGTTGAAACGGTAAAAAATTTCTTAATATCTCAAGGGGTGCCGAGCGAAAAGATTGTCACCACCGTATTTGGAGAGGCAAAACCCCTTGCTCAAAATAAAACAGGTATGGGGCGGGCTAGAAATCGCCATGTCAGTATTAAAATATATAGATAAAAAATGAATTCACGTAGTTTATTCCATAAAAAAATTTATCATCTTGAGCTAATGTGGGCCTATACACAGAAAAATCCTCGATAAATCTTGACATACATTACACCGCCTTGATATCCTACTCAATAAATTAATAGAGTTGGCTCACTATTGTGTTATGCTACACAATTATTAAATATTAAATATTAAATATTAAATATTAAAGATAACAAGCTAACAATATAAACAACATGAATAGGAGATGAGGATGCCCGCAATAAATGCTTATAATAAAGAAACCCCTTTTATACGACACTGTATTTTTGGAACACTAACCCAAGAAATAATCGACGAAAATCCGAGCTTGGTAAATGTGACATCTATTGATGGTTATTCACCTCTGATGTTAACTGTGCGATTAAAACAACCATTAACTTTAGATTTATTAATTAAAAATGGTGCAGATGTAAAATACAATATTTCTGGCAAAACTGCGCTATGGTTTGCCGCCTCAGAAAAAAATTGGGACGCAGTGAATGTGCTGTGTGTAAATAAAGCTTGTATAAATGCAACCCCCTTTGCCGAAGAGGTACAAGCCGGCAAAACTGCTGTATGGTATGCAGCAGTTTATGAAAAGTGGGATATATTATTAAGCCTCATAGCTAAAGGGGCAGACATTACAGTGGCGCCCATATACCCAAAATCAAAACAATTAGGCAAGACTGTGTTATGGCTTGCAGCCAAAGCAGGTAGAGTAGATGTGGTACAAATGCTCCTTAAAAAAGGAGCTAATGCTGCAGTAATCGCAGAAGCCGATGGAACTACACCTCTTTTAATAGCGGCACATCATAATAAATGGGATGTGGTAGAGCTGCTTGTGAATACAATAAATTTCCTTACAGCGCAAATTAATATGAAAGACAAACAGGGTGAATCTCTAATCTTAATAGCCGCTTTGAATCAAAAATGGAAGCTCGTGTTTAAGTTGTTAGAGCTAGGGGTTGATATTAATTCTGCAGCCATTAGTGGCCCTAATCAAGGCAAAACTATTTTATGGTATGCTGCATGTCATCAAAATATTAGTATTGTCCAAAAAATACTAGAAAAGTCACCTCTTATGGATGTATGTCCTATGGAAGGAATGGAGAAATACAATACTCCTCTTTGGGAGGCAATATATAAAAAAAATATAGAAATGGTCAAGCTTCTTATTAATAAAAAAGCTAACATAAATGTAAAAAATAGATTTGGTGATACTATGCTATGGCATACTACAGTCCATAGAGAAACAAAAATCTCTATGCTCTTATTGGATTGTGAACAAAATGATATTAATTATGCCCCCCAAGACGGAAAGAATAAAAATATTACGGTACTGTGGTTTGCAGCCTTTAATCAATATTGGGATATCGTCTTAAAAATACTTTTACAATTTCCAAACGTTGATCCAAATATACTCCCCCTAGAAAAAAAATATGCTACATGCTCGCTCCGGCAGTTAGCAAAGAAAGCAAATCAGACTGAGGTCTTATTAGCATTAAGCAATATAGAAGCTAAAAAAAATAATGCTAAAAAACTTAGTACTCCGGGAGCTATTTCTGCTGCCGCTACCGTTGTTTTGGGTAAAGAATGGCAAGCCTTACTTACGCCGCATTTGGATGTAAAGCTATTAAAGATTGATAGGGTTAAGCTTTTGAACGGCCTTTTTGCTCAATATTATAAGACAGACATTTCTAAAGATGAAAAAATGAAATTTTCCTTAAAGAATGTAAAAGAATGTCCTCAACATTTGCTTGGATTTAAAAAAGTAAAGGATGGCAGTTTCACAGTGGATGGTAAAAAAACTGCCTCCTTGCTCCTGCAGTGGGATTCAAACTTGCCTGTTAATGTAGAAGGGGCTTTAAGTGAGTTAGTTTTGCTTTCAGATGAATATATTAATTTTATCGCTTTACAAGAAACTCGCAAAAAAGAACAGGAATGCCGTGAATTAAAACAACACATTTTTGACTTTGAAGGTAAATTTAAGAACTTGCTTACCCAGGCAGAAACCCAGTTTATAAGCTCTAAAAATAGCGTAACAGAAAGTCATCAATTATTGGCCAATAAACTTGAAATTTATAAATTATCTATTACGGAGGTAATTACTCTCTTGCAGGAGCTTACGCTTGATTATAAAAAATATAGCCAAGAGGAACAAGAGTTAGCACCCAAATCCGAGTTGCTGGTAAGAGATTATAATAGTTTGGATGAAATCGTTGCTGAAATCGAAACCATAAAAATAGAGTTAATAGAAAAACTTGCCTCTAGGATAGCTTATGTTGCTAGTTTTTTAAGGGAAAGTTTTGCTTTGGATAAAGCAAAGAGTGCAATAAATACTCTTTGTAAAGATTTTGAAGATGTGCAGGCTTTAAAAAATGCAGCAGATATTTTACAAGCAAAACTCAATGAGAAATTAACTGCATGGAAAAACACAAGTGAAGATTATGTCAAAAAGACTGAAAAAAATAAAATCGCCATAAAAAAATTCCAAGAAAGCATTAAGACTAATGAGCATCACGCTCGAAGGCTTGAAGACATAAAACAAGAAGCGGCCCAGATGAGACTAGAGGTGGAACGTCAAGTACAGAGCCAAAACGATAATCTATACCACAATGCTTATAAAAAAGTTACTAAAATCTCCAATCAAAATGCAAAAAAAGAAAAAAAGATACGGTTGCAGCAAGCACCGGTCACAAAGGCAGAGGATAGGCTAAGTCCTCATATGGAAGTTTTACAGCCAGCGGTTGATAATTACAGGCCAAAAAAACGACGGCTAACCAACCTGAATATCCTGCATGATTTAATGCAAGTGCGAGAAAAAACCGAAGTCCAAGTTAACATACTTAAGGAAATGTTAAGTTATACTCCAGGCCCTGAGCGCGCTTATATATATACTAGAAATTATTCTTTATTGGTTGTTTTGGCAAGCTTTATGGAATCTTTAAAGCAGATAGATACCGAACTCTTTGCCAAGAAGTTGATTTATGACTTTCGTAATGCCGTATATCACAGCAGTGTTTTAAATTATGCGACAGATAAAGGGCAAGAACAATTTTATGAGGAACTTAAAAGTTTAAGTAGTAAACTGTTAGCGTATATGGATAAGCCCGGTGCTACTGAATATGCTAATATTGCCACCCACTCCCTGGTCATAAAATTATTAGATCCCCTAAAGAGCGAACTTAGCATTAAAGAAGTCAATAGCATTATACATTATGAGGTCGAAAATTTAGAATTATTTCATGAGAGTTATTGTTGTTTTTATAAAGATGACACCGAGCCTACCTTAGCAGATAGAAATAATTTTCATACTATTTATATTAAGGCTTGTGAATATGCTATTGCCCGTATTAGTGCGGGGCTTAATTGGTTGGCCTATAATGATATTACCCCTAATAGAGCAGAATATACTAATCAATTAGAAAAGTTACGTGCAAAAAATTCACGGGTCAAAACGATCAATAACTCTCACAAAGCCCTTAAAGTGTATAGCAAGCTAACAGGCCAAAAGATTAATTTATTCTTAGGCACTAATATAAAACAACAAGGTAATGATATTAGGCATAATAATCCTAAACGCTTAAGTCCAGAAACCTTGCCTCATGCAGAGTCCGATCTAAGCCAGAGTGTAGATACTACTTTGCCTATAAGTCCCTTGAATAAGGATAATAAGCATTCAAGCGATATACAATCACCCGGTGATAGCATTAGGATTTTATCGGTAACTAATAGTAGCAAAGCCAATACTCCAAGCCCTACTTTATGCCCTATTAAACCCCCTCCTATGGTAACCTTTGCTTCCTTCAAAACCTGTCTCAGCGAGATAATAGTAGGTAAGGTTCAGAATATTTATGTTAATAGCCCAAGCTTTATGATTGAAACTAAAAGTGGAATTAGGACGGCAACTTTAGGCACAAGCTTGAGCTACCCACAAGTTATAAGCCTAACGCAAGGAATTATACAGTCTGCCATATTAAATCATGATGATAAAGTGAATTTTGAAATAAATCTTCATTTAGGTAGCTATTTAGGCGAGCTAGAGGAGAGTGCAGGGGATGAACAAACTAAAATATTATTTAGTATAAATTCTTATTTCAAATCAAGGAATATATATGCCTATGTAAATTTATATTTTGAAAGTGCAGTATGCGACGATAGCTTTCGACCTCATAAATTGCAAGAGATATTATCGTCTTCTGATTTACCTCACAGTAAAGTACTGGCAAGTTCTGCGCCTGCGGCTATTCCTGCAAAGATAATGTTATTTTCAGCGCCGGCCACCGCAATGCATACTCCTTTAAGTTCGCAGCTAATTAATAATCCCCTTACTCCTTCTTTGGATGTTATGCCAAAGCCAGTAAGCCCCCAAGTTTTACAGGCAATAAAAGGGCTACAATATATTTTTATGGATGGATTAACCAACTATAATGAAAGACAAATACAAGAGGCGCTTGATAATCAGTTGATTCATATTGCAAAGCACGAAAACATAGTTTTCCTAATTTGTGCTTCTAATTCTTCTTCTTCAACGAGAGTGGAATCTTATAATTATGTGATTAATGCTGTGAATGATAATTATGTAATTACCTCGTCAGAATATTATTCCACTAACAATGACCTCTCGCAGGGGATCATGAGTGATGAAGATAAAATTAAAATACATGAATTATTTAGTGATTTTTGGAATTGTGAGGATAGCATAGCATATAACCCGTAATTATAATATTTGGAGAATAGACAAATGCCTGGATTTAAAGAAAACTTGGCACAATTTGCCAATGGAGAAACTAATACCATCACTCTTACCTTGGCTGAGTTCAGGGAAGGGGAATCAATGGTTGTTGCAAGAGAACAATTTGAAGCCTTGCTTAGAACCATTTTGATTCTAGGTAAAAAAAATAAAGCTAATGCAGCTAAAACCAGCTTAAGACTGGAATTGTCAGAATATTTTGACTGTATAACTCAAGAAAAAATTGCTTTAAAAAATTTGCAAATGTTGAATACAGTAATTAATGTGGTGCGAGGTTGCATAACGGTGAGAGCCAATAGAGGCAAGAAATATCCTTCTAATTGTAAAAAATTACTTAATACAGAAAAACTAAATAAAAGACTGGGATTTCAGTCTAGTAAAAAAGAAGTAACCCTTAACGCCCAAGATGCTCCTGCAGTTGCTAGCACTACTACCGCAGATAAAATTGCTGATTCTGCTCCTTTGTTAGAGTCTACAGTCACAGTAGATGACAATGCTTCAGATAAGCTTTTACCCACCGATAATAATATAGAAAATATCGAGCCCCATGATGCTCCTAACCTAAAAGCTCCCCAAAGCCCTAATAAGGTTGATAGCACTCCAAATCTTTTAGCAACGCCTTTACTTTCTGATGAAAAACTTAAAAAAGAAAATCATCCTGCCCCAAGCTTGCTGACCTTACCAAGCATTAAAAAACCGGCAACCCTTCCAATACCACCGAATTACATGCTTCATCCTACAGCAGTAAAAGCATTATGCAATAATTACAATCAACCTACAAAAGATGGCAAGGATAATTGTAAAAAAGGTGAAAATTGTACTTTTTTACATCTTTGTGAGAATTGCTGGGGCAGTCACCCACCTCACAAATGCCCTGTGGCAGACGAAGTTAACAGTGAAAAAAATATTGTAAAATTCAAAAAAATAATGAATAAACATCCAGATTTTGATGAGAAATTTGCATGTAAAATTTGTTTGTGGGCTGGTAAAAACTATACCAAGTTTGCTGTGCATATGTGTAGTTCAAGACATATAACTAATGTCAATACCCTTTCCGAAAAAGCTATTATTTTTAAAGACGAAATAAAAAATACTAACCCCATAAGTGAGCTAATTCCTATAGCAACGCCTCCTTTGACCGAAAAATCAGATGTTTTACAAGATGTACCAAAAAATGAAAATGAAAAGGATGAAAATCTCAATATCCAGAAAAGTACTGTATTACCTGTATCTAATAGTGTACAGATGGCAAGTGAAAATGAAAATTCTCCTGCTAAGGAGCTCAATATTGCTGCTAAACCTTTTGTGTCTTCCAGTTTGAAAAAAAATGAAAATGAAAATTCTTCTGCTAAGGAACTAAATATTGCTGCTAAACTCTTTGTACCTTCCAGCGTGACAAAAGATGAGCAACCAGTAGCGACTCAAAGTGTAATAACAAACCCCAAAATTGTTGAATGCAAACCTTCCTCTGCTGCTGCAGCCTCATGCTCACCTACAAACATTAATAAAGTTAATCCTACTGCGGTGCCAAGCAATGCAGGCCCTAGCATGCTTTATAATGCGGCGCAATTTAATTCAAGCCCTAGGGCTAACTTCCATCCAAGTCCAAGTCTTGCTTCTGGATATAGTTCTTATCCTGTAAATCAAGGGCTAAATTCTTATGCAAGCCCTAGTAATGCCCCTGCATATGGCGCATACCCTGTAAATCAAAGGCTAAATCATTTTGCAAGCCCTAATAATGCCCCTGCATATGTCGCATATCCTGTAAATCAAAGGCTAAATCCTTTTGCCAGCCCTAATAATGCCCCTGCATATGGCACATATCCTGTAAATCAAAGGCTAAATTCTTTTGCAAGCCCTAGTAATACCTTTGCATATGATACTTATAATGCAAGTCAATATAATACAAGTCAGACAGGTAACCTCTACGCAGCGCAAAATACTGGATATCAATACAATACTGCTTATCCAAGCCAAGAGGCGAATAGGGGATATCCAGTGACAAATTATTCTCAAAATCAATTTAATAATAATTTAAATAACCAGCATACAATAAGTCAGAATAACAATTATAATCCTAATGCAGCAGCCCCCCCATATTTTGCCAATTATAAGAGGAGAACATAACAATAAACCGATGAAGTGATCCTACCTCGTTTAAGAGACACTCATTTTTATAAGAAGAAGAGTTAAAATTATACAACTATTATCATCAATACGCTTCAAGCATTTTGAAATTTAATTGATTAAGAGAATCCACAATATTTATATAAGGAAATTTAGTTGGATCAGCTATCACGCCGTCTGTTAAGAAAAAGTCTTTAGAAGATGGAGTTATAGAGCTAAAAGAATTACTACCAATAGGCCTACTGGTCGCACTTATCACTTGATTAACTATTGCTGGAGTTAAGGCGTCTAATAAAGAATTTGTCTTTGGCGGCGGTACATAATTGATATTAACATTTGCACTACGCACCGTTACCGTTCCTGTAGCTGTTAATAATGCTAATGTTTCAGGATCGTCTAGGTACACAGCATTATCATACAGATCATTATTTATCCATACCGTCAGATTACCAATTGCATTGATTGGGCCTGCTAAATTTAAGTTAGACGTAATATTGCTTATAATTATATCCCCTCCATTTGGAGCGCCTAATAAGACAGTACCATTATAATAACTGGCGTTGCTTAAATTTATGGAAATAGGATTAGAGCCGCTGGTGACATAACTCGCATTCCCACCAACATATATTGGCCCTACATCGGCTATGGTATTCAATACATTAACATTTAAATCGCCACCAATAGTACTAGTATTTAATAATAAAGGATTTATAACTCCTACGACTGTCGCACTACCGGTACCATTTGTATTTAATGACATAGGACCAGAATAAGTACCCCCTTGGCTTAAATTAATCGTCCCATTGTTCGCACTCGTCGTAAAGCTTGAAGTGCCACCTACAATCAAAGGCGCAGTATCGCTGATATTATGTTTTGAAACTATCGTTAAATTACCTGAAAGTGGGCTTAAAGCCGGGATACTGATACTGGGTGTATTCGCGATACTTACGTTCGCTAGACTACCGAGGGAGGTAACGCTTAAATTTCCACTCATATTGTTATTAGCATTATTAATTAAAATAGATGCCCCAAGGCCATTAGCTGCAAAACTCGCATTACCACCCACTGTTAACATTCCAGGACTGGTGATATTCGAGTTACTTGTGGTCACGCTTAAATCCCCACCAATATTCGCAGTCCCTAAGGCTATGGCTGAGCTCGTACCATTGATGCTCACATTACCTGCCCCCCCTACACCCCGGGTTGTCGTAAAGAGCAAATTACCACCATAAGTATTGGCTTGGGTTAAACTAATATTTTTATCTGCAACCGTTGTTGCAAAAGTACCCGTACCCGTTATTGCTAACACACCGGTGTTAGTGATATTACCGGCTGAGCTCACATGTAAATTACCACCCACTGTGCTCGTATTTAATTGTAAAGCTAGCGTATTATTAATGAGGGTTGCATTACCTGAACCATTGGTATTTAAGTGCACGTCACCCGTATAAGCACTTGGTTCAGTTAGATTAATAGATGCGTTATTAGCAGTGGTACTAAAACTGGAAGTGCCTGCAACACTAATTACCCCACTGTCACTTATGGTATGTGCAGCGCTAATATTTAAATTACCGCCTACGGTACTAGCTCCTACATTCAATGCACTCGCGACGTTAGTGAGGGTTGCATTACCAGTACTACTGGTGTTACCAGCCCCATTCGTCGTTAAATATACCGCACCCGTATAAGTACTCGCTTGAGTTAAATTGATAGGAGCGTTATTAGCAATCGTCGTGAATGTCGCCGTCCCGCCTACACTGATTGGCCCACTATCACTAATGGTATGCGGTGAAACAATGGTTAAATTACCACCCACAGTACTCGCAGCCACATTAATTGCAGTCGTGACATTCGTTAAACTCGCATTACCTGTACCATTAGTATTTAAGCTGATAGCCCCCGTATAAGTACTCGCCTTGTTTAAAGTAATCACTCCGTTATTTGCAGTTGTTGTAAAGCTTGAAGTGCCGCCAACATTGAGTGCCGCAGTATCACTAATATTATGCTTCGATATTACAATTAAATTTCCTGAAATCACACTTAAAGCTGGAATACTAATGCTTGGAGTGTTGGCTATGCTTACATTCGCCAAACTGCCCGTAGAGGTAAGGCTTACAGTCCCGCTCATGTTATTACTAGTATTATCAATTAAAATAGAAG
>Ga0302306_10000313_pt1 | contig 33816 bp, 40 predicted proteins | sample III_Palsa_E3_1_FD_198761 | JGI IMG/M metagenome (GOLD analysis project Ga0302306, IMG submission 198761) | Peat permafrost microbial communities from Stordalen Mire near Abisko, Sweden - III_Palsa_E3_1 | ecosystem: Environmental > Terrestrial > Soil > Palsa > Peat permafrost | place: Sweden...
GAATATACTGCCATATGTGAAAAATATAATGACGACAATCGCCCTCTAAGAGCGTGGATTGGCCAATATTCATGGCGCGATTTCAATAATTGGAGGAAATTTTAAAATAATAAATGTGTTATGAAATCATTAATGAGAGTAGAGAACATTACCGATGAGCATTTGGAAGAATTGTGGCCGGTTATCGGAGGCGCTCCCCACTTGTTCGAGTATGGCAAGGATGAGCTAAGAACCGGCTTAGTTGACGGATCATGGACGGAATCCACCCTGCAAATGGACTATTACACAATGGGCTGCATGTTGAATAAGCTGCGCGAAATGGACTACGACGTGGATTTACTCATCGACAAAGGATTTGCAACCGAAAAACAATAACCACCCTAACCCCCTCAAGGGAGTAGGCCCTAATTTAACCTCTTTAAAAAATAGATTTGTTATGAGTGAAAATAAAATGACCCCTACACCTTGGTGGGAAGACGATGATAATTGTATCGCTTCAGGGTCACATGAAAGTTACATAACGATTGCCGAAGTGCTAACTGGATTAGAGGATAGGGAAGCTATATCTAAAGCCGTCAACAACACATACGGATGTGGCGTCAACCCGGAAGCTGTTCCTGATTTGCTTGAAGCGTTGAAGTTTGTGCGGGATGCTCCACAGTTCAAGCGGATGGATTGGAAATTAAAAGTAACAATCGACGCCGCCATTGCTAAAGCCAAACTCATTTAACAAATAACCCATAAAAATAAAACGTTATAAACGTGCGAACTCTCACATTTTTCGAATACTTCATTTTACAGCACATTTCAAATAAATATCAGTTGCCGGCGACAAAACAGGCTATAGCAGCCGTTGAACGGCTAGCTGCTCTAAAATTGATAAAAGGTGAAATAGGCGAATTTGTCCCCATTCTAGGTTCTACCTACAGCTATCGAGGACAAACATACACTATTCAATAACTCTTCAAACAATCAAACAATGAAAAAACTCATTATCAAAGCAGCCAAACTTTTTTTCAATGCTAACACAGTCCTTCCCATTCTCGAAGATGCCGCATTTATCGGGGACACCATCCAATGGACAGACTCAGATGTATCGCTTATTGTCCCATTTAAAAGCGGGATAACGGGAGCCATACCCACCAGACTACTGGTTAAGGGCTTGGAAATGATGGAAAACCCACAATTCAAGAACCTCAATAAGCCGAACAATCCGCCACAAGTCGAAATGAAAGAAGGCAAGGAACGTATTGTATTAGCCGGAGACATGCTGGATAATTTTCCGCGCATTCCAAACCTGAAAGGTAAGGCCGTTGGTAGCCTGCCAGCTGAGGTTATTCCCCTTTTGAAGGATTCCATCCTTTTCCAAAGCAGCAACGACCTGCGGCCCGCTATGACCTATACATACGTAGATGGACACATAGCCGCTACCGATGCGCATCGGTTGATGTTTGTCAAGTTGGATGAGCCGTTGAAGGAGGGTATTTTTCTACATGAAAAGGTGATCAAACTGATAGAGATATTCGGCGGGGACTGGATGGTTTCTTTGTCTACCGCTCATTTACGGTTGGAAAACTCTGACGGGGTGGTGATCGTATCCAAGCACCCGGATTGTCGGTTCCCTGACTGGAAAGTAGTAGTCCCCGCAGTTGACGCCAAAACTCCATGCGTTACCTTCAACAAAAAGGAGATTCAAAAGGCGCTGAAAAATGGCAAGCCATTCGCCAATCTATCAACTAACATGGGAGTTTTCAAGCTAGGGAAAACGAGCACATACAGCACGGCGGACGTAGATTTCTCCGTCTCGTACGAAACAGAGATAGGAGTATCTGTCCCCAAAGATCACGAAATAGAGATCGCATTCAATTCGAATTTTGTTAACGAGATTCTGAGCCTGTGTGGCGAGACGGTTAAGGTGAACTACTTCTCTCGGACAAAACCAGTGATCTTCGACGACAAATATCTGCTGATGCCTCTAATGCCTTGGACATTGTAGCCCCCCAGCTAGTTAAAATGGAACAAGAGGCCGAAATACTTGGGGTGACTAGCCTCGGGCATCGCTTGGGGCTGATTGCGCTGGTCAAGAATGAGCCAGGAGGAACCAAACCGCTTCCTGTAGAGATTTATTCAAGTCTCCAGTGGTTCGAGCCATTGAAAGCGCGGCGATATATTGGAAGTGCTGTGGTATCAGGGGTCTTGTTCCATGCCTTTTATTTAGACAATTCAATTGTTTAATCTTTAAAAGAAGATCTATGCTAAGAATTAAGATAACCGATGAGACAGTCTTTGCTCTCATTATGAATCCACGGACAGACGGAGAGGCAGGATTGGATTTTAATATGGTCATTGGCGACGAGGCTTTTACCAAGGAGGGGCTATGCCAATATATAGACGAAGGCCTGAAGAAAGACAACGAAATGGCCCAGCGTCTTTTGGAGATCATCGTTACGGTGGTGGAACAAATCAAAGAGGACTGGCCGGAGATAGCGGCAGCGATCAGAAAAATGCACATCGAACATTTAAAAAACCAAGCGAATGAAAAGGAGGAATAAGTATAGAAAGGTAGAGGAACTTCCGAAAGGAGCATTAGCCGTCCCCGCCTACGCCAAATCTCTCAAAGTAAAGGAGCCCTACATTTATAAACTCTGGCGGTTACACGTCAAGGAAGAAAAGCAAATCAATTTTGAGATTGTTCTTTATCAAGGGTACAATTTCGTCATCCCAAAAACATAAACCAATGTGTAATTTGAAATTACCAGCCTTCCCTGTAACCTTAACAAAAGCCGCTCATTTTAACGGTATAGCAGCTGAGGACGGATTCACTAAGTTAGAATATGCTTCTCTTATGATAGCCCAAGGATTGGTTGCCAAGTACAATCTCAAGGAGCCGGCCGATCAACGAATCATTGCCTTACTGTCGGTTGAGCTGGCAACAGAAATTTTGAATGAGACAAGCAAGTAGTAAACAAAAGCCCGGTCTTATTCAGCCGGGCTCTTGTTTATCAATTTGTTTCGTTCTATAACTGCCTGCTTAAGTCGTAAATCCAGGTTCTTTTGAAAAGTAATTTCAGGATTTACTTCAATGATCTGCATTCTTTTCCGGCTATCCTTATATCGTTCGTCGAAACTAACAAAGTGAAAACAGGTGGCTTTGGTAACCATTAACAGGAATTGGATCTGTGAATAGTATTCAATGCTATACTCCCTAAGATCGTATTGATTTTTGAATCCCAAATAATCCCAGTGAACAGCTGAATCGAGTGGACATTTAAGTTCAAGTCCCAATTGGATAATATCTCCTTCCCCCATCAATCCGTCCGGACTTCCACCACTATCTTCATTGTAGGTTAGAAACAACGGTGTTTCGGTGCCCATATACCGCATGCTGGTAATACCAGTCATCTTTTTATAATGATTGAAGGCAGGTTCTTCGTATCGTTTTCCCCATAGAAGGGACTTCACAAATTCTAGGTTTGGATTCTCCCAAAAGACGGTTTCTTTTTCAATAGCTTTCTTTTTGATATACGTCTTGGCACCGACCCCGAATAATTCACCCTTTCCATTGGATAAAAGTTTATGAATTTCTGAGGCCGTGAACTTACCCCAGCGATCAGCAAACCATTTGTCACGAGATGCATCTATATCTCCTATCATTGTGGTGGGTTGAGTGAAATGGTTATAGGTTCTTTTCGCAATGGGCACCACTCGGGACATACCACTGTGTTAGCGTCTGTTTTCCTATACTCCTGTTCTATAATAGGATGCCCACAAAGTCCGTATTCCCAATTGTAAAACGGGCAGTTTGGACAGCCGCCTATGGCGCACTCCATCATGGCTCAATAGTTAAGACGGACGGTTTAGAAAGAAAATCATCGATGTGCCGGAAGATAACACCGGCCCGCTTGGCGCACTCCTCATCCTCCGGCCTGTCCCCAACAAACAAGGAGTGATCCCAATCTACGATCCAACCGCCGTTAAAAGCGGCACACTCACAATCTGCGAGCATGCCGATCTCTGGTTTACGGTGCAATGAGCGGTGATTGTACGGCTCTACGGTGCCTCTCGGATCGTGCATACAAATCCGAATAGCGTGGAAGGGATTGTTGCCTTCAAAAAGGGCCAGCATCGTGTTCGTATCCTGCTGGCATTGCTCGGGAGTTTTGAATCCCCACGCTACCCCTCCCTGGTTACTGACCCCGAATACCAGATAGCCAGCCAGCCGATACCTCCAAATCAGTTTTGTTATGCCTGGCATTAGCTCCATATCATCGGGGCCATCTATAAATTGTTTTCCTGATTTACTCCGGCGAACGGTGCCGTCAAGATCCAAAATGAGCGCCTTTTTTACAGTGTGCATAATGGTTATTTTAGCCCGTCGATAAAAGCCCGGATGATACCGATTTTAGTCCGGTAAGGCCCGGATTTGAAAGGGGGAATGGAAATGGCTTTTATAGCCGCAACTACTTCTTCGTACCGCTGCTTGTCACCCAACAACTCCTGCCGCTCCTTCTCTTTTTGATCCGCTAAATCCTGCTGACTTTTTTCATGCAGCTTTTGGGCGATGCCCAAATCTTTCTCCCATTCTTTTTGCGCTACACTACCTAATTCGAAATCCGAAATGCCGGCATCCCCGTTAATAGCCTTGAGCATTTCGCGCCGGCTTTTCCCGACCCCTTCAATCCTGGCGTTCTCCAAATCAATCTGGCGCTGTTTTTCTTTTTGAAGATTGCGCTCCCTTAGATAGGCATCATTTTCCTTGACCAGCTCTTCGAATTGTTCATCGGAGATGCCCACTAAATCCGCTACCGTCCCCCAAATGCCTCCTTTAGCATACACCGACTGGCCATTGCTTGACCATTCTTTCAGCAGCGGCAATCGGGCTGAAAAGACTTCTCTTATCCTTTCAAGTTCTGCAATTTCTTGTTTTATTTTGTCAAGTTCCTCTTTCGCCGCATCAATAATAGCTTCCCACTCTTGGTCTTCTTTATCTTCAATATCGGATACCAATACTGTGATGCGACTGTAGACGTAAGCGGGAGGAAATCCTGACCGAGGAACTTGCTTCCTCATTCCCAAAGATTCCAATGTGGCGGACCTGGTTTGGAGCCGAAGATCCTTCAGCTGCTTCTCCATTTTTTCCTGCTTCTCCTGCAACTCCTTCTCTTGGCGTTTAACGTTCTCCTGCGCCTGTTTTAGCTCCAATTCGGCCTGTTCTGCCTTCCGCTTGGCCTCTAGCTTCTCCGCCTCGTTGAGGTTAAATTGGGCCTCAAAATCGTTATAAATGGTCTGGTAAATCTCGGGGTCAGCTGATTTGACCAAAATACTCTCATACGAAACGTTTCCTAGCACCCAACTCCCACCCTCTAAGACGACTCCAAAGCGTACCATGTGGGTAGTCCGCTCAATTCCCTGCTGCTCCAATTTTTGGGCCTCTAATGCCTTCCTGCGGTCCCTCTCCTGTTCGTAGGCAGTTTCGTCAGCATCCAGCCGGTCCTCAATGACGCTAACACGGCCGGATAGATCCTTTTCCTTTTTGATCCATTTAGCGGCCTCGGCATTGGCTTTAGCGCGCCCAGTCTTGCATATTTTACTGATCAGCACCCTGACCCCCTTACAATCCTTTCTCGCCGCCTGGACGGTCAAATAACCTTCCTTGTCATCGGGGCCATTAATTTTCAATCCCCCGTATTCAGTTTCCAGTCTCAATAAAAGAGTTTCCGTTACGTTTTGCTTGACCAAAGAGTTGTCTATCTCTGTATCAATCATTTCTTCCACTTCGGGGGGCAAGACTGTCACCTGCAATACACCGTCTTCCTCGGGGCTAATTACTTTCTTTGCCATTATACCTTAGCTTTAAATATATCATCGAAAGGGTTTACTCCTGTTTCTTCAAACTCTGCGGCTGCTTCGATATAGGCCATAGCTCTATCATCTCCAATCCCACAGAAGTCTTGCATCGGAAAGTTAGAATGGGTCTTGATGTGAATTAAGGCGGCGGCATCTCTCCAACCGTATTTATTTTTCAAATCCCAACCAATTTTCCCGGCCATGTTCACCAAATGCCCGGCGGTACACATGGGGGTATCGCAAATATGCTTTTCGTCAGTCGGTTTGTCTGGGCCCCATGTTGATTGCCTATGAATGCGTCTCTTTTCTTTAATGTCAGAAAAGAGGTGGGCATATGGCTTATCCAAGACCGGAATGGATTCCCACTCTTTAATATCGTTTTCACTGTATCCGGCGGCTATGGCGGCGCTCAGGCTGTATCCGGCGGCTCTGGCGTCGCTCAGGCTGTATCCGGCGGCTCTGGCGTCGCTCAGGCTGTATCCGGCGGCTATGGCGGCACCCAGGCTGTATCCGGCGGCTCTGGCGTCGCTCAGGCTGTATCCGGCGGCTCTGGCGTCGCTCAGGCTGTATCCGTCGGCTATGGCGGCACTCAGGCTGTATCCGTCGGCTATGGCGGCACTCAGGCTGTATCCGGCGGCTCTGGCGGCACTCAGGCTGTATCCGGCGGCTATGGCGGCACCCTTATCTATTGCCGAAAATGCTTTTTTTAATTTTGTCTTTTCCATTATGCTGGCTTATTTGGTTTCGCGTTCACTAATGATTTTAGAACTGGATTATATTTTCTCCACACCTGTTCGTTCATAAAGGCTTCGGCATCTTCCTTATACTGAATTTTCTGAAGGGTCTTGATATCCGCCGCTAGTGTTGCTTCAAATTCTTCATTACTTTTTTCAGTAGTATCAGCTACAGAAGGACCTATTGGTGGAAAGTTGTTTTTTGCTACCTTAATTGTTTCGGTGATGATCTCTCCGCGCATGGTTTCGACTTCTTTCTTCAATTCTGCCGCAGTTTCTTCCAATTCATTAACGATTTTCTTCAATACTTCCTTTCGCGTTGATCCATCAGGTATTTCTTCTTCCCCCTCAAATATTGTATCTAGGAAATTTGAGTAAATAGCGAATTTACGATGGGCTTTGGCCGTTCTCATTGTCTTTGTGAATTTTAAACTTTTCGAAAAAGTCGCCATGTTCTCGCACCCAAATCTTTTTATCCTTGTACGATTGGTAAATGACGCATGGCAACCATACCTGACCGATTTTCATTTTACTGATATAAATGACTTTGTAAATATTACCGTTGTACTCATATCTGATTGCAGCCCTATCTTTAACTTTCATTTTTGGTTGGTTGTGAGTAAGCGGGGAGCCTCTGTCACCGGGATACCCATATTAGTTGAAGGGATGTAAATAACCGTCTTGTCCTGGTTCTCCATGTTGTTAACCCATAACCATTGAATATAAGCCGTATTGTTTTGGAGTGACCCGGAGATTATCTTGATGGCAGAATCGACCCCTCTAGCCCTGATAACTTCAGCTTGTGCCAACAAAGCCGCAGATTCCATTTTTGCCTTCGCCTCGGCGACCGCCACTTGACGCGAATACTGTGCCTGCGCCAGCGTAGCTTCTCCTGATTTTTCAGAGTTCCATACTCTGTAGCGGGGGCATCCCCACATCCCCAGACAGATAATCCCCAAAAAAGCCACGATTACAAAAGAGGCAATCCCGATACCTCCAACCACCGTAACGCCTCGATCATTTCGATTGTATCCCATAAATTATTGTTTAAGTAGTAATTGACCATTTGGATTCCTGCTCTGAGATAGAGACCAAGAGTTGTGTGTGAAGATCCTTGTCATCGTACATGGCTTTAAAACGTTCGCAAAGGACTAAGCAACACGCAAGCTGAAAGGAATTTGTACACGAAAAAATTACTTTATTCACCCATGTAAAATCTGTTTCTTTTTGCATAACTTAATTTCTGTGAAAAAATAGGAGGCAACTTAAAGAAGTACCTCCGTTGCTATAACCAACCCATCGAACTCGTCTACTCTCTTTTGCAGGTACTCCACCGGGCTTTTACCTCCGATAAGCTCCCCTACGATCTTTATTTATTCAATATCTTGTAAATGATAGTGTTGAGGATAAAACAACCACACATTGTTCCTATAAAAATCCAGTATGCCGTGTTACTCCAATCGTTATTCAAACTCCTCATATCTTCGAAAGAGTACATGCGCTGTAAGTCTGGGAATCCTTCGTTCTCATCCAATCGCTCTAATTGCCTTTCGAATTCAATATGCCCATCCGTTTTGCTCATTTTATTTTCTTCAAAGGGTGATAAATATCTTGTTCATTAAAGTCATCTGGCAGCTTCCTCCTAGAGGTGAGAAACAATATTGCCAAGCCAACCACACAGAATATTAATCCGGCACCAAACACCTGAATAAAGCGAGACATTAAGAGGACTGTGTGCATAGAGATGAATTGGTAATTATATAGTTATTAAACCTGATAATTCCTGTTTCTTCGTCCGGCGCAACCGCCGCGACTCCGCAGGCCCTTCCGGCGTACCCCGCCGTGTATATTTCTCTAATCCCATTTGCTTGATGTTCTTTGCCGCATTCAAATCCCGATCATGGGTTGATCCGCATGCTTCGCAGGTCCATTCCCGATCCGCAAGTGTTAAGTCCTGCTTGATATGACCGCACGCGCTGCACGTCTTGCTAGATGGCTCAAACCTGCCGATCTGGATCAAGTTTTTGCCGTACCATTCGCATTTGTAGCGCATCTGCCGGACGAGCTCGCCGAACGAAACATCGGAAATGGCTTGGGCTAACTTGTGATTTTTCAACATGCCAGATACATTCAGGTCTTCAATCACCAGCGTATCCGCTTGGCTATCGCGGCAAAGTGCTATTGTAATTTTATTAATGTAGTCGGCGCGCTGATTAGCTATTTTTTCATGGAGAATCGCTACGCATAAGTTTGCTTTTTTTCGGTTATTGCTGCCTTTCTTTTTTCGGGATGCCCGGCGTTGCAAGCATTGAAGACGGCGTAATGAATTTTTAAGAAATCTGTTTGGCTCAAAGAATTTTCCATTGGAGGTTACAGCAAACGACTTAATCCCTATGTCAATGCCAATAGCCGTTTGTGGCTTCACTATCGGTTTGGGTGGCAACTGACTTTTATTATCTACCAGCACGGATGCAAAATACTTTCCCGTTGGTGTCCTGCTGATCGTTATAGTTTTGATCTGCCCTTCGAAGGTCCGGCTTATCGCTGCTTTTATATTCTGTATCTTAGGCACCGTGACCGTTCCCTTTTCGAAATCTACACGGCGTGTATTATTTGGGCATTGAAAAGATTGTCGACCTCTTTTGTTTTTGAATTTCGGGAATCCTTTGCCTTTGAAGAATCCTTCAAAAGCGTTGTCCAGTTTCTTTACCGAGGCTTGCACTGCTTGGCTATCCACGTCATTCATCCACGGATAGGCCTCTTTTAATTCTGGTAACTGATAGCAAAGATCAATAGCCGAAAGCCTTTTTTGGGCCGACTGCCAAGCTCTGATTTTTGTTTCCAATCCGAGATTATATAGCAGCCTGCAAACGCCTAGCGTCTTTTCAATCATTTCTGATTGACTTTTATTCGGAAATAGCTGATATTTATAGGCTCGAAGCATCTTATTTAGGTTGATTAACTATATAGTTACCCTTCATTTTCACTCTCTATTGGCTTCCTCCATGAACTTAAACAGAAACAAAAATACAGCCAACCAACTCATTACACAAAAGGCTAAAACGAAAGTTCGGTCATCTCTGCTGAATTTATCTTTAGTGTTATTTCTCTTCCACATTACCGCGTATGCTCTTATAGGAAAGTAAGCAATTATACAGCCTATTAAGTATATGAGCAAGATCATTTGATTATTCCAACTTTATATAAGGCCATAAGCACAATCCAAATTTTTTTCTCTTTCGCGTTCCCAAGTACTTCCCGACAATGGGATTCTACCGTCCGCTTTGAAATATTTCTCTTTATTCCGACCTCTACCACCGTTAATCCATCGGCTAAATCTTGAAGTATCTCCAATTGCCGGGAACTAAGTTCGGGTATCTTTACTTTCTTCATTGCTGCGTAAATATACTGGTTTAATCGATACCACCAAATAAAAAGTCGAAAAGATTTTTACATCTCTCCGACTTAAACCCCTAAACCCTATGAAAAACATATTTTTAACTGCCAAAAACAAATATCGGTAAATCTCCAAGCTCATCGACCTGCACCGTATTTGGATCGAATGTCACCCCACCAAGCGTTTTCTCGGTATGCTGCACAATCTGGAATCCTCGCACAGGCACCCCATCATCATAGTTGTAGGCCCGCCAATATGATTTTGTGGGTAAATCATAAATCTGCTGCGGGCTCATTCCCGGCTCCCATCCCACGTACAGCCCTGCGACGTATCCAGCCGCAGTGACTTCGCTTGCCCAGTTGGTAAAGTAGTCGATCACGTCCTTGGCTGCCGTCCCAGTGGCCACACTCTCGATATCGCAGTACATCGGCGATCCGGTTGGATAGCCTATTGCTTTCCCATAAGCAGCCATATATTGACCGTGAGACGTCCCTAATGCTGCCGTTGGGTACCAAGGTGGAGAATCTACGTGTTGAACCGCAGCCACGGCTAAACCGGCAGTAAGTAGAACCTGTAACTCAAGTGCGGTAAGGCAACCAGGTACGTTGGATGAATTTAAAGGAAAGTAGCGAATACACCCGACATAGCCGGCCAAAACAAATTCAGATGCCTGAGCACCAGACAACGGTTGGTCAACGTCAAATACCTTGGAACCTGCTATTGCCGCCTTAACTACCATATCATCTCCGGTTTATCCAGCAATACAATAACAGCACATCCTATAAGGATGATAACCCATAGCCAGAAGCCAAGTTGTCCGCTTTTCATTGAGCGGCATATTGACGAACTAGCGTAAGGATTGTGCCTTCTGCGATCAAGGCGAGAGCACATACTGCGATAACTTTCCACGTTTTTATATACATATCATTTAATTTTTGACAACAAGATTACAATAGCTACGATGATAAGGCAAACCAAAAAGAACAACCACACTGCTTTCCACAGGACATCTATCGGTGATTTATCTTTTTTACGAGTCATAATTTTATCACCCAAAAATCGGAAGCTAGTTCGGAAAATACGTAGTCGTAGTCCATATAGTAGTAACCATTAAGACCCCAACCAGTTCCCCAGCTATTCCGTACCTTGAACGCTTGCCGGGTATCATCGTGCCCTGCCAACATAACGCAATGGCCCCCGAGTAATTGTTCCCCTGGTGCTGGTTTATGCAAAATACCAGTTTTGGCCACTTCGTCGGATTCAAAGGCCGTATAGACGTCAAACCCGAAGACAATACCACGACCGTGCGCCAGTGTCAATTTAAAGCTATCTGCGGGGGCCCCGTCCATATTGGCGTAGGTTCCAATTTCGTTTGGTTTGGCCGCCAGATAAGCCGCCGGGGAGGGCTGCGTGAGCAATTGCGCTGGATCGAAGGGCCAGACGGTTTCCGGGCACCAACCGAATTTATGCAACCCCGAAAGCCCGTCATGGATCATTGCGCCGCCGTCCTGACTGGGATCGCCTTCGATCACACGTTCATTATAGTAGAGGAAAAGCCGGGAGGGGATGACAAGGGGTACTTTCGCGTAGCTCATCGAAGACAGGAGAGCGCCCCCAATCCCATTACCCGTGCAACTTGAGGTGCTTAATTGATCAAAACATGGAGGCAATACAGGCTCCAAATCCGATGTAGCAGGTATCGTAACCCCGGATGGAGCGACCATCCCGAATTTCAGATCCTCGAATCGTTTTGGGGCGCGAACCCAGTTATATACTCGTTTCATGGCGGTTAGTTAAAAAGTATTCCGATTGATGCCAATGCACCAAATTTAAGCCCTTTCGGAGCTGTGGGGTTATAGTCTGGGCCTATTTGAATTTCAGAATTTCCGAGTGGAATAGGATTATGAAAACCGAAGGTAGCCCCCACGGTTGAAAGATTAGAAAAGGAAATAGGCTGAGATGTGTTGATTGGGAAATACGCAATGTTGGCGCTATATCGAACGGTAAGAAGCTGCGTAGTATAATTATAACGCTGCCATTCGTATCCCCACTCAATCCCGGATAAGTCGGAAGAGATGACTTTTCCGCCAGATGATTGTAAATTATAAGCCGCAATATTAGCAGAAAATCTCCAAGCACCAAAAAGGCTATCTGGCTGCACAGTTGCCCCAAGTCTAAATTCCGGTCTGGCGGCTGGCTTCGGTTCCGATTTGAATGGAGATTGAGCACTGGCGCACAATCCGATAAATAAAGTAAAAAGAGCAATTAATAGGTATTTCATTTGAGTTTATTTAGCTGCTGGAATAGATGTGATGGCCTTTCCGTCTGTGGTAGTTTTTACGGCCCCTGTAGCAATTTGCTGGTTCTTTGATTTGCTTAACATGCTTTGAACGAGGGGGGCGAGTGCTGTTACCAAACCTAAGATAGCGGTGAGATTGTCGCCGGATAACATACCACCGGAAACAAATAATCCGCCAATGGCAGTAACAATAGAACGTACAGCACTTTCAACGCTTTCAATCGTGGCGGTCTTCGAAGCAATCCCCCACCATGTCATCACTACGGTAGTCACCGACCCCGCTATAATCTGCCATGTGGATGAATCAATGGCGTGACCGAAAACGTTTTTACCTACAAAATAAGACCCGGCCAGAATCAGTAAAGCCCTCAGAGCACTGAGTGCGTTTTGAAGGGCCATGCTTTGCGGGGGAGGTGGAGGGGTTGGCGTTGTTGTTGCCATATTTTTTAAGTTTTTGTTTACGGTCGAATATCAATTCCGTGTCCACCACCACCCAGGAAGAAATAGTTGATGATGAAAATGAGAGCAAGTAAAATAAGAATGACCCTGATAATCATTACTACATTGGGTGGGATGGCTATACCCAGCTTAGCAAACACCCACAAAATCAGATACACAAGTGCAACGGCTATACAAAGCCAAACGAGCGCCCAAAGCACTGAGGTAACACTGATAGCTAAAAGTAACATATGATTAGTTTTTATTTGAGTGATCGGCTTGAATAGTTTCCACTTTGGTAAGCCTCATTAATAGGTCATCTATTTTCCTGGATTGTTCAGCATTTACCTGATTTACACCTTGAATAGCACTTGAATTTACATTGATCAATGGCATCATACCAGCAACTTCAGAATCTAATTGATTGACACTATACAATAGCCATCCTGATAGCCCAACGCAAATAGCTAGAAGCCAAGTGTTCAAATTCAATTGCCCATTATTGGCTCTTTTTGCTGGTTCCATTTGTTGTTCCATTCTTAAAGGTATGAATAATTGTTGGTACAAAGTGATTACTGTTTTAACCCACCGTTAGGAGGCCGACTGTCACGTTTCCCGTTCTTTTTCTTCTTAGCCAATGCCACCAATATTTCCCATAGTTCCTCAACTGAAAAGTAAGATAGGGTATCAAGGATTCGATCCATCACGTCTTTTCGGGGGGCCTTCTTCTCTTTCACGGCCTACTTTTTGAAGTAATCTAAAAGGATGGCGGCGGCAGCTATTATCCACGGAACGTATTGCGTTAACTGGCTTCTACCTTCCTGCTTTGTCTTGTAATTCTCAAGCACCTCGATTCTGGTTATTAGAGCCCCCAACGTGCGATCAAATATTTCCCTTGGTATTGACTGTTTTAAAATCTCTTGAATCCTCTCGTTGTCATTGTTCAACGTCTCCAACCTCCTTTCGTACTCTTTTGCCTGTAAAATCAATTCCCTATCCCTTGAATGGATCATTTCTTCTAGCAAATCGTATGGCGTTATCTTCTCTTTCATTTCACGTCCATGCAGTACCATTCCCTACTGTTATTTTGCCTGTGGTTGAATTATAGTACACTAAGCCTGTCGTTGGTGGTACTTCGGCCAATTGGGCGGATGTAGCCGTAGTTAATTGCAATCCGGCGGCCAATGGTGGCGTTACCGGAGGAATAGGTGCAGAAATAGGTGACAATTGAGCCACTTTTGCGTAAATATTCATTCCCATACTTGGTGAACTCCATGCAGGATTATATCCATCGCTCCAAACTGGATCACCATGTCCTGCGCCAACGAAGTCATCCCAAAATGCAGGAATCATTGGAGGCAATGATTGTATAGCCTGATAGTCTGGATACTGCATTCCGTACATACTATCGGCAGAACCGCATGCGCCATAATACAAGATAGGATTTGTCTTGAAGATAGAATAATTCTTCACTGCTGTTCCATAAGGCGGCATGTTTGGGGGATCGGCGGAGAACATAAACAGTCCTCCAATTTTAGATAAGTCTTGCCCCGGTGTCCAGAAATAGTCCATCCATTCCTGGCAACCAAGAGAAAGACCAGTAAGATAAAACTTACTTATTTTATATTGCACCGATATCGAGTTTAGAATAGCTAATGCCTCTCCGGGCTGTAATCCGTAGGTTTCGTCTGGCTGAACGGCTATCGTAATAATTGGTTGGCCAGATCCTGCATTAGCATTAAGATAAAGAAATGGCCCATGAACAAGTAACTTGCTTGTACCTGCCGTACCCGTCTCTCCCAACCCAGGAAGAAACACCAAGCAAGGATAAGCTATTGCTGCGTTGTAATTAACCGGAAGATCAACCAACGCTACTTTTCCGTCTATTGTAATTGAATTTGCACTCATTATTTTATTTTTTAATGGAAGATAATCCTTCCCCCCTGTAATGAATTTAAAACTGGTAAACTTAGACGTTGTAATATGGCTGACAAATATGCTCCGGTTGTAATTGATCCGTTGTACTGATTAGAATATACATCTCTGTAAATTCCATAAATTGACTGCGGACTTCCATTAATCGAATAAACAAAACTTAGCGGCGCGTAATTCAGATATTGAGTATTCGCATCGAATCCGGTATTTGTTCTCCAACTAGCTATAGAGCGCAATGTCCCGAGGTCGACCGAACTAAGAGTGTAAAGGCTGGCAGTTATCCCGAAAGGAACAAGATAATAATTTGAATCTATTGAGCCAAATGTAGATAGATTATTTGCGTTAGTGAAAACTTCAACTGAATAAGCTCCGGAAGCCGACGGCGTGGCATATCCGAATACATTGTACTTTGAAATAATTCCTGAAATGGTTGGCCCGCTTGCTACTTGACCCAAAAGCATTTGAGCAGACCTTGCATTTAGTACTACGTTTTTGTAATAGGTATTTGTTGGGCCGTGGTCGTAAAATCCGTAATCGACGAAGTTGATGCCGTTGCCTTGTATTAAGACTTGCTGCGTATAGTTGTCGGTGTAAATCCCGGCTACTAAGTGGTTAAGAGAACACCCTAAATTTGAGGTTTTGCTACCACCGTTTATGATAATATTGTTCAGTATTTGTCGCTGTCTTGCCCATGACCCAGAAGTTTGATAGGTATAAATAGCGCCACCATCCTCCAACGTTTGGCAGAAGTTGTAAATGAAATTACTGTCTACTGGGAATCCGCTGCCATAATCGCCAATACCTATATAGCCAATACTGTCTACCGTGCAATTCAATACAATTGACCCGCTATCCCCCGCTATGACACCAGAATATCCTTGATTAGCTCCACCTCTCCCTAATCCTGGGTGCATCCCTGCATCGTATACTATATCGTTTATGAAGGAATTATTGTAGTTATTGTTGTTTGTTTTCCATATTCCGTTGTCAGTGAAGTGGCGTAGGACGGTATTCTTGACCGTTAGGTTTCCTTCGCTTCTCAATTGAAATCCATCGAACGCATCAGTCACACTATCGGCATTGAAAGTGTTGTAGCCTGTTAATTGGAAGGCTAAAATGATATCAGCATTATTACCTCCTTGAAATCGAAGGCTATCCCATTCTTGGTAGGTGCCTTCTGAAAGTAGTGGAGTATCAACCGTTGGGATCGTCCAAGTCCCAGTTGGGGAGCCTACACTGTATATTCTTATCTGGCCTAATGTGTCCTGATATTGCCCGTTTTCATAAGGGGTAATGTTCATTACTTTCCACCCGTTAGCTCCTGTTCCGTTATAACAAGCAGGAGCAAACGTAATCACGCCGCCGCTTACATTGGATACAATAGCCGTGTCTATGGTGAATTGCGAGGACCTGATCATAATCTTTGACCCTATCGTTACCATTCCGGCATGTGTAGCATCAGTTATGGTGGTGGTGTTCATGGAGGTAGGTGTTAGCCATCCTCCTACCAAATCCGGGAAAGTAGTTTGCGTTAAGATGGTATCGTTGTGCTGTAAGATATTAGGTTGCGGACCCGTATAGACTACCTCCCAAACATTGCTTAAAACATTAGTCCATCCGGTTAAAGCAGTCCTGCCTCCAATTACAGGTAGATTCCCAGTACCGTATGGTTTGGTCACAATCGGATTACCCGATGATCCTGATACGTTGGCTACGATCTGAATAGGGAACACATCTCCTCTATTAAAATAGAGTGTATCTCCTCCTACCGCAGAAGCATACACGGTATTTACGTAGGATGGTGGACATGGTGCAGATATAGTGCAAGCCGTTCCGCTCCCGGCGGCAGAAAAATAATACCCGCTTTGTCCGACGGTAAACGACTGAGTTTCCGCCACGGTATCCCATGCATTGTCCACCAGCGTATCGGTAATGCTGTACGTTCCTGCCGGTACGCCGATGACTGATCCGGATTTACCAGCGGGCACCCCAATATTGATAGCCGTTCCGGCGGTTTGGGTGATGAAGCTGTGCGTCCACATCAGTTTATGCCCCGCATCGGTCGTAGAGGTGGCCACAGACCAGTTGAAGCCACCCGGCGTAGGCGTGACTACGAGATTACAATGGAGGTTGGTATTGGGGCGCGCGGGGCCGTCTGTGCCAAAGGTACAGGGGGTGACCCCGCTGGTTCCTGATTCGCCGTCCACGCAGCCGGGCATACTGGCTACAATACTCTGGGTCCCTATGAGGGATAATGGATCAGGAAAAGAAGACCAGTAAACGACGTTATGCCCCATGTGATAAGAACCGGCGATCCTAGTCCCGAGACTATCCGCCCAAATGATTCCGTCAGGTAAACCGGCCGCCTTATCCCGACCTGCTCCGGTAATATTTCCATTCACGTCTTCCGCTTCGATATAAAAGCTATACTGAATGCCCCCGAACAGATAAGCCCACGTTACATTAGCCCCCTTACAGATTTGTGTACATTGATTGAGGTATTGCCCCATATCAACGAACCAGTTCCACGGCTCTGGGGGGCTGCCATTGTATGGCGTAGTTCCGTTTGGTGTGGTATATAGCGGCCAAATAATCGATGGGCCAGTTCCGCAAATGCCGACTTCATTGGAGCCGCCCGTGAATAGACTATTCGTCGTGGTATTCAGGATCGCGTACCCAACGTGCGAGGCCACCATTTGGTTGATCGGGAAAATAGCGGATGGGAAATAGCTGTCTACCTGTGTGGGGGTTGTAATGGGAAGAAAAGAGGTAACGGATTGATTCTCTCCGATCCATCCATATTCTCCAAAGAAAACTAGATGCCCAATAGTTGTGACGACAAAGTTGAACGAGTTCCCTTTGCACATAAAAGCCGCCAATTGACCGCCTGGTAAAGTAACCTGCGTCCAAGTGGTCGGCGTGGCATTCACGCCGGTATTGGCCGGGTAATCATCAGTGCCACCGAGCACCCATAGCGATCCGTCGGTACAAATGGCATGACACGAACTATTGACGGCATAGATTTTCGAGACGACTTTTCCGCTTCCAAAACCGCCGACATACGTAGGAGTTGGTTTGATGCAAGAGCCTAGACCAAGATTAGTCCCGTTGCCCCAAAACCAGACCGCGTTATTCAGGGTAGATGCCGCATTATACCATTTGGTTGCCGCATAAAATGGCACCCCGCTCACCGGCCCCCACCCGGCCGACATGGCACCTATGCTATCAAATTGATTGCCGTTCACATCCGTCAAAATCTCGTAGGTGGAAGTCGGACCCGTTGTCAGGCCGTTCCCCATTTGGCAATTGGTAGCCAGACCATACATCCGGACCCTCCCGCTGTCGATGGACGCTACGCCACCGTCGTGCAGACCGGGGCAAATAAGGGCTTCCGGTTCATTAGCCGGGATAGTGACTAATAGGGCAGGAATGCCAACCGGGGGTGTCCCGCTACCCGTCTGCGCGGCCGATCCTGTTCCGCCAATGGTATTATCCGTCGTAATCGTATAGACGAGATGCGTGGGCGTATAAAGAAACGACCGCTGATATTCTCCGGGGCCCATAATGTATTTCTGGGCCTTCGACCGCGCCGCGATAAGGATCAGGAATATCGTCAGAATGCGCCTCACGGTTTTTTACTCCTTTTTTGGCGGTCAATCGCATCCTGCTGGTCCATCCAATACTTCATTTGCGACCTACGTTTTTCTGAGAGCGCGAAATAATGTACGTTCCATCCCGGATTCTTCTCGTACTTTATAAGAGAATCACGGTCTCTAGCAGCTAGTTTACGGTATTTCTTAACGCTATCCGCCGGCGTAACCGTTTTTGTCTGCCCAAAGGCCATCAACGGAAGAAATAAGAGTATAGTAAGAATGTATTTCATTTTAATTAGCTCCGCAATGGTAATACCACTTATATTGAATGGTTGATGTAAGGGCAGAGGTGCCGGAGGTTATCGTAAACTTTGTAGTGGTGCCAGTCGTATAAACCATTGTGACACCACTTAATAGGGCTGCGTTTGAATTGGCTGCGGTTAAAACAGGAAACGTATTTGTTGGAAACGCTAGAGTATATGTTATTGTAGCAACAGTTGCTGATGTAGACGGCGTTGTACCGGCAGTCAATGTTATAATTCCATCCTGATCCAACCATATGTAAAATCCATCCTGTACCAGTATTAGTAAGGATGGACTAGCTGTTGGGTCTCCATATACATTGGTACATCCTGTTACAGTACTTATTGTTGAACTAAAATTGAATTGTGCAGTTGGAATAGCTGTTACTGGCTTCTGCATTGTTCCATTACTAATGAATCTTGTTGGCTTCTGTCCAGAAGTATACGAAAAAGTACCTCCTAATTTCTGCATGTGAAAGTTTACATACTTTCTTGAAGTAGGTTGTGCTTTAATACCGAATGGAGCCAGCAAGATGAAAAGGAGGATAACGAGAAGTTTTTTCATTATTGGACTTTTATAGTATATCCAGCGGTGGATTGAATTGAATTACTGCTAGATGCGGTCCCCCATTGGCCATATGGTTGAAAATCAAGTCCGCTGGACGTGCTTATACTTGTGGTGGTACTTGATCCGGTGGTATTTTCCAGCACAACCGTTGAATTCGTTAGCTGGCCAGGGAAAGTCAGCGTCCCCGTACAAACGTATGTTCCTGAGCCGCCTGAAGTTATAATAACAACATCCAGATCATAGATGCAGACCGCATTGGTTTGAGAAGCGGGAAGTGATATAACTGTAGCAGTGATTGCGAGGGGAGCAATAGAAAAAGTGGTATTGGTCGCGCCTGTTGAATAAACGAAGGACCCGTGTACGTGAATCGTTCTTCCGACCGTCAGGGAGGTCGAAGGAACAAGTGTAACGCCTCCCCCTGATCCCGTTCCCGTTCCGCCCAAAGCGGTTGCAGCCGTCGTATTGGTGAGGGCTGTTCCGTTGGCGGTGGAGACGAAGAAAGGAGAACCTATCGCGGTAACACCACCTCCTGTTGTCATCGGAATCCATGCACTCCCATTCCATGTTGAGTTATACCCGGAATCGGTCAGATAGCAGACTGCTCCGGCGTCCGCTACAGTAATTACAGGTGTGAGGACCGCCCCTGTTCCGAAATTGCTAGCAGTAATCGTCACCGTCGCCCCCGTGAGATCGGCCCCCGGATCAAGGATCGTACAACTTATAATGACACCGCCGGAAATATTGCAGGATGCTCTTGGAGCTCTCCCTTGAGTGGTCGTAATGGTTATTTTAGGATAGTTGGTGTAGCCGGACATCGTGCCGGAAATCGTTATTCCGCTTAGATATCCGAATTTATTTCGCTGTGCCTTCGTTACCCGAGGAGGAAGGAAAGCAGATGCCGTGTCCGATACGATCATTTTTTCTCCAAGCACCTGTCCAGCCGCATCCCCCACAATGGTCCGGTAACCAACTGTATTAAAATAATTATCTCCTATATTATTTACAAATCCCAGTAATTGCTGATTGCCTAAACTAGTCGCAATGTGGTTGATCGTAAGCCCTTGAAAAAATCCATGCAAAGTAGTGGTAGTCGTATCGGCTTGTGTCTGCTGAACAACGATTCCGCCGAGTGTATCCGTTGATCCGAGACTGCTCCCATACGTTTGAGCCACCATAATACTGCTATAGTTCTTATTGCTGGAACCAGTATTATAGGCAATAGCGGTATAGGGTGTGAAAGTATACAGGTTTCCGGCTATGGTGGCCGACGCCCCTGCCTGAATATTGAAACTATTATTGTATACCCCAAATCCAAACCCCGTGGATGTTGCACTACCGTTGGCAAATTGAAAAGATCCTAATTGATGCGGAGTAGCTGTTTCCGAGGCTATGACTGAACCTGTGGTATTTATTCCGATGCCTCCTGAATTATAAACATTCAGCGCCCCGGTTAACGTAGTAGATAGATTAAGCTGATTGATATTCAATGCCGCTCCTCCTCCCCCCGAGACCAGTCTGAGCGCATCCCCATAAGCGGCTCCCGCTGATTGGGTGACGAGGAGACTCGCCACTCCATTGACGTCATTGGGCACTTGAATATGAATGGAATCGGCATTGACAAAACCGGTATAGGCTCCCCGGTAAGGGGCTTTTTGAGTGATCCAAACTTGATTGTTTGGATTATTAGTCAGGTAATAATAGATATTACTCCATCCAGATTGTACCGCACTTCCTGACACGTTGGTTGATGACGTGATAGTTATGGTTGCAGTGTCTGTTAGGATGGGAGCAGTCACATTAACGGTATCGTAGCTCTGATTCGCCAACGTGTAGCTAGTAGAAAAGGTTTGGATCCCTGTTCCGTACAGAGCTTTTCCTGAAATCGTAACTCCCGTCGGACGGTTGAAGTTGGCGGGAGGATTGACCGGATTCAGAACACTTTCAAAAACAATCTTCGTCAAAACGGGCAGTTTACATATCCGGAAAATTTGCTGGGCGACACTATCGTATCCTACTTGCGTCATGTGGATTCCGTCACCGCTGTTGACAAGACTGGAAAAGTTATAGTTGTTATTGTTGTAGCTCGATACTCCGCCGTAAGCCCCGCTATTCCAAGTACTGTTCACGTCGAACACGGTAGCTCCAAGTGCCTGTAAAACGCCTGATTGGTACCATTGATTGATGGCTGCAATCTGATTGAGTTGGGTTTGGCTGACTGACAATCCTTGTCCAACACAGTTAAGAATGACAATCGGGATTTGATATTCCATCGCCTGCTCGGCCATCCAAGTCATGTTGGCTTCTGTCTGCTGAAGGGGTACCCCATTGAAAGCATCATTCACCGTCGCCCAGAGGATAATAAAAGAAGGCTTGTGTAAAAGAACTGGAAGGGTCTTCCCATCGCCCACTACGTCATTTATCCCGATGAAGTCCCTTCTGAATCGTGCTCTGATCTGCGTTGATGTCTGACCGCCAATTCCAACATCTCTGCCGGGCATATTAGTTAGCTGGGTGAGATAATAACCTACTTGCCCGGCAGAATCTTGAATGTTGTAGTTGTTCTGTTCTAGTCCAGAGGTACGCCAGGGATGACCAGCCGGTTCTGAGTGGCCGCCAATTACGAAATATGGAACTAGAGTTTTGATCCAGCCCCCAGAAATAGTTGCCGTCATCCATCCCTGATACTCTCCCCCTAAGTATGCCCCGGTAGAATTGGTTAACGCATTGGGCATACTGTCAATATTGGCGTAACTATAATGAGTTACGGTATCCGATGCCGCAAAGCCGATTCCGGGAATCCAAATGCTAATTTGCTGAGTCGTATTAATGTCTTGATTTAAAACATGCACGTTCTGAGCGGAGGCTTTTAGCCCAATGAATACTAAAAGAAGAAGAAATATGTTTTTCATAATTGTCATGTTGTTTTATATAACGCGAAGCCATCCAGTGACAGAAATGATGTATTCATATTCAGCAGACTCTCCAGATTGCAAAGTGGTCAGCGCAGTAGGTGACGTGATGATTACTTGTCCGCTATTGGGAGCAACCGTCAAAGTGTTGATCTCATATCCCGGATAGACGATTGTTCCCCCACATCCAATCTTGACTACCTGCCCGTCTATTGGAGAAGGAGGCATTGTAAATGTGCCGGTTGAAACTGCCGACGGAAAATTAAAGAACACGCTTAGGGTAGTCGTCACATTTGTGCCTGTCCAAGAAGTCCCGGACGTGATCGTTTGACGCGTGAATGTCGATCCCCCACCTCCCGCAGTTTGCCAACTACCCGCCCCTGCTGTATTCGTTGCCGTCCATACATACCCAACTGTAGACGAAGTTCCAAGTGTGGGAGATGTGCTGAATCCCCACGCGCCAGTAATCGTTTCTGTCTGTCCAACCAAAGCGAAGGCACTGATTGGTATACTCTTTATATTCCCTGCGTTTTCTGTTAGTACCGTGTCGGATGTTTGTGATCCGGGGAAGGCATTGGCTATATAAGTAGGCCAACTCCATTGCCCTGTAGACAATAGCGACGCTTGCAATACCCCATTTTTGGCTATGTTCAGAACGGCACCACCTCCAGAAGCATAAGACAGAGCCAAACTACCGTCCGAGATAACATTTCTGGTATAATCGTACGCGAATACATGGGTTAGACTTCCTAAATCTATACTATTGGTTACGGCAGGAATAATGGAGAGCGGAAAAGCGGCGGCATTTACATCCACAGTTGGAGCGGTTAACGTTCCGCCAATATTGATCGTACTATTCGGGCTAGTAAATGAAGCTAACACACCCGAACCAATAGCCGATGAAGGAACTTTATATATCTGACCCGCTAAATTTTCTATAAGTACACTATCTGTTCCAAGTAGAGTAGCTTTATCCGGCAGACCTGTAACCAAAAACGCATACCCATTGGTAACAATCGTATCTGCCTTATAAAAGAACCCTCCTAATGCAACCGAATCTCCTGTTGTTCCTTCCACATGCAATCCTTGAACAGCTCCTATACTAATTATGGGAAACGAATATGTTCTCAACCGAAGGCTATCTAACGTAGAATAATGTCCGCTATCAATCAACCCGGCAAGAGAATGTGTCGCCACTAAAAATGTCTGCGTATTTCCACCGCTGATGGAAAGAGTATTGTTTAAGGCAAGTTGGGTATAAGTTAGCGTTTGTGGAGGGTTAATATGATTAAGTACAAAACTTTGGGTAGCCAAATTTTCATTCCCGGCTACTGTATCAGCCCCAAGTATCCCAGTTGAATAAGTAAGTGGCGCTAGTACAGTTACGTCTGCCAATGCCGATCCGGTGGAATAGACCAGCCCGGCGGATGGAACGCTGGCTTTTGCGTTCCAAGTATTATACATGGCTGGCGTTGGAAGTCCTGTATCTGCTGAATTTAGCAGCGGAATGTTAAAGGTATGCGTGACAGATGCTGAAACAATATTAAAAGAAGTCCCTCCGTACCCGACAGCAAACAATTGATTGGATGTAGTCAGTCCGTTCAAAGAAGATATGCCCCCTACACTACTGCCGCATGTTGGACAGGAAATAACCCCAGTTGCGTTATTGTAAACGATAGGAGTTGTAGCTGACAACGCAGTTAATGGGATTGGAGTGAATTCTAAAGCAGTTGTAATATCCGAACCAATAACCGGTGTAGCTCCGGTAACTAACCCCTTACCGTTCACAGAAAATTTCAAAAAAGTGTTACTCGCATATACGTTACCGTTTACGGTAGCCAGAGTGAATGGCTGACTTCCAGATCCAATTGGAGTAGTTCCGTCTCCAGTCAGTTGGGTAATTCCTGCTACCCCTGTAGCCCCAAATACGTGCTTCAGAGTAGTGGTATCAATTTTTACCGTATCATTGTTCCATATCGTGCCATACCCAAAATAAGAAGACTGAGCATTGGATACAGAAGCGGTTGGGTTGGCTATAAAAGAAAATGGTGAAAGCTGTTGTAATTTAGCCAACGTGACTACATTTGAGGAAATGGTTGGGTTTGGATATGTACCGGTTAGGTCGCCACCTGCCGTAATCCCATTAATATTTTTCAAAAAACCTTGGGCATTCATTTGAGTTGGCGTCACAAATACTATCGTGCTATCATGCCTGCGAACCCAATAATTAGAAAGACCAGCGGTGTCCACTATGAAAATACCGGTTGCCGTTATCGTTCCTCCAAGCAGGCCGTACCCTCCGATAATGCTCGTCACTGTTCCAGTCCCTGCATCTCCAGCTTTCAAAATTTCAGACCATTTATGACCCACGCCTATAACGGTATCCCTGTACCATATGTGTGCAGAGCTGTCGTCATATACAACACCACCAAGCGTATCTAAGCCTCCGTTCAGACCAAACCCATTTCCTAGATTGAACCCTCTGATATGTGGCATGTAAATATTCAGCTTAGCCGCCAATCTTGCATCTTGCGCCGTAACGGTTGGGCCTGACCTTGCAACAAAGTTTTGGCCATTAGCCAATGTTCCGATCAACAGCGACAAGAATAACAATATTTTTTTCATAGCGATGAGTTTGAGGCTATAAAGAACAAGAATACATTAGCAGAAGCGGAATTAAAACCTCCTACCAATACATTAAATCCACCGGTAACGAATACATATTCTGCCGGCAATAAAAACCGTGACGCATCGTTCCAGAAAATCAAAAAAACACCACTCGGAAGAGTTACATTGTAAGAGTGCCCATTTACCCACTCGGTAGCACCTACCCAATTCAAATCTCCTTCAAAAATCGGCATAATTCCACTCGCCCAAAAAGGACTATTCCCATCTGTAAATAATGATTCGCCACCATGACCAATTGAAGGAGGAAGCCCACCTCCGCTACCACTCCCGCTCAGATTATTGACTTGAACCCAGCTCTGATTGGTAGCTTTTGAAATGTGAATAGATGTGCGAGCAGGAATATTCGTTTGGACAGTTCCGTACTGATCAGTATAGGAGTATCCAGCTGCGATAGGAATATTTTGGCTTGTAGCATTAATGATATAATACTCGTTTTGAACATTCCCTGGCCATTGAATAGATATTGGCACTGTGGTAAACAAGGTCATTGGCGTTTGAAGCATGTACACCGTACCTGGATTCGTATTGTAGATCGTAACCAAGCTGTTGTTCACCAAATAATTTTGCAGAAATGTGGTGATACCGTTTAGGATATTGTTCCCTTCGGCCCCTGTAATGCCATTGGCTCCATTGGTAATGAAGATCGTGTTGATGTAGTTGATCAACTGCTGGATAGTCGAGAAGGTCTGATTTGGCAATGGCATTATCCTGGTTGTTTTTGCATGTTATACTGAGTTAAAAACTGCTCACGGGTGAACACTCCGTAAGCCTCTCCCAAGCCAATCAAAAATTCATCCCTCATATTAAACGGCCATTCCAATGACTGACTTGTGTCACTGTAAACGATATCGTCTCCTGCTCCAGTCTGCTCATCACCCGGTGAAGGAGTATACAAGAAGGTAGCAGTTTTTGGTTGCCGGTAGTAATCCAAAACGATCACCGTTACTTTCCTAGGCAACACTTCAAATCCACCATCTACCTGCCGCATCTTTGGCTTTTCAAATGTCGCCCCCTTCGTCTTATGCCGGTTGACCGATCCCCATTTGATACCGTCGATCAGATCTGCATCAAATTCTTTCACACTGTCGTAATACTCCTCCGATAATTCATCGTCAGTAAGGAAAGCACTTTTATTTTCCGGGTCGCCTTTTTCCGCTTTTGGATCAGGAAAACATTTTTCTTCATGTATCCTGATCCTAGCCCCTGAAAAACCACCGTAGTCTGAATCTGGTTTAAAGAACCCATATATTCCTTTTGACTTGACAATGAAATTCTTTGTTTTAATGAACGGAAGCATCTTGTCTCTCGCATCCTGACTTTTCTCAGATTCCTTCCGATACTTGTTCCAAAACTGCTTGCTCAGGTCGTTGCACTTTTGTATAAAGTCCGTCTGTGGTCGAAACCAGCCGCCCTGAAAAGTATTGACGGTGCTCTGAAAAGAATTCCAAAGGTCAAATGCGTCTATCATTACGGTACTGTTATGCTGCCAGCTCCGTCGCTGTTGGTTTCTGTGAATGCTGCCGACCAAGCCACGCTTCCAGACAATGGCATGGTAAACGTAAATGTGTTTGTGCCGTTGCTTACATTCTGATTCAAAGCCAATGCCGCTATGGTGAAGCTAAGGGTATATGTACCTCCTGGAGGTCCGCTTGCCGCTATCGAAACAGAAACGGTGGACCCAGCCGGTCCATAAATCAATCCACTTCCATTGGTAAGAGAAGCGGAATAACTGGTATTCCCAGTGATATAAGTCCCGCAAGTCAACCCAGAGTTATTGCCCAATACGCCACTCACAGAAGACAGGTTGTAAATGACATTTTGGTACATCACTAGCGAATATCCTGTTATCTGAGTGGTCAGTCCCTCATCTGTATACAGCGTAACCGATGGTATCGGAGCGCCGTTGCTGTAAAGGGTAGTTGGACCAGCTGCACATACTGCCGCTTGACTGTTCCCGAGATAATAAGTCCCAGAGATCGGCTGACCGTTAACTACAGTTACCGTAGTGGACAGTGGGCTATAAAATCCGCTCACCGCATCGCACACCGCCTGTCCATTCACCGTATAATTACCGTATACACCAGATGGTATGCCTATCGAAATTGGATTGCCATCGTTGACATAGAGTTGTTGAAAACTACCTCCATTCGGGAATTGGACAGTTATAAATACATTAGGAGCACCGGAAGGGGCTAAATAATTTATCACGATCACATTGCCTTGAATAGCCGCGCTGATTGAAGTGAGGCCAGGGCATCCTGGAGTGGTAGTAATATAGGTTGTGCATTGCCTTCCATCTGCGTAGATAGGGGTGTAATTGATCTGATATTGACCGTTAGGCAAATCAGTTGCAATATCAAATACTCCCACTCCCCCCGCCAGATTAGGTACAGTAGTAAATACCGGTTGTTGGCCGGGAGCAAGATTATCAATCCTGGCATACCTTACCTGAGTGGCGACTGCCGATGGGTGAGAAAGACTTATGGTAAGATTTATGCTCATAATTATTTTCTTTTTTTTCTTGGTGGTGTTTCAATGGCTTTTTCTATACTCCACCCTTTTTTAATTCTAAAATCCAAAGTTGAAACACCCATTCCAACATCATGAGCCCATTCTGATACAGACTTTATTTCTCCATTATGAGAAACAAATACATTATTGCTCTTTTGATTATTGTTTTCTTTAACCGTAACAAAACAACATAATTCTGGACAATATAAATCTCCAACCTTTTTGTCGGATCGAATGTCTTTATCTAATTGAAGTCCAACTTTCCATTTGTCAATAGCCCAATCATAAAAGGCTTGGAAGTCTTTTCTCCATCTTATGGAAACAGCAACTCCCCTCCCACCATATCTTGGATAATCTTTACTGTTTTTGTTGTAACACCTATCCAGCATACCGTTCCATACTTTATAAAGAGGATGTTTGCATAACCCATGTATTTTTTTTGATACTGACATTATCTCTTTCAGGAAGCATCCACAAGAGGTTGTTATACCTTTTACAATATTATTTAACTTATACTGTTTTACCACTCCGCATTCACATCTGGCCAATACTTCTCTATGCAGAGAAGGATTGCCGCAATCAATAATAATAGTTAGCCTATTATATTTCTGACCAATTAAACTAGATATATCTTTTTTACTACTCATGTTTGTACTTGTTGCAGGAAGTAAAACGCTGGACTCTCACAATTTGATGCCCCTCGAATATAATATGTCTGCCCTGGCGTCAATCCGGTTACTACCAATGGCGCTGCAAGAGTTCCGTCTGTGTTTACATTAGAACTATTGCTGATCAGTGTCCATGATGTCGCGCTGGCTAACTTATACCAAAATGAAAACACCTGCAATGCTGCCGGAGCGTTTGCGTAGTCAACTGCGGTTATGGTAAATTGAGTAGCCATTATGATAGGGTATAAATTATGCCCACGATGGGAGCGCATGCTGAATTATATGTCGTAACCATTACATCGAAGAAATTATACGGTGCACACGCCAACCCAGCCCCACACTGTTCAACAAGAGCACAAAAAGCGGTCTGTGCGTTCTGATTATTAGCACTCGCCGTCAGCATGTAAATAAATACATCCATTAACCCGCCCTGAGCACAGACACCGCCTTTCGTCATCAAAATATAATCAGTAGCCTCTATAGCATTTTCTGATACTGGAAAAGCGTTTTGAATAGTGGTACACGAAATCTGAACAGACGATCCAATGTTCTCTACAGTTTGATCCAACAGAGTTGTCAGTGTGGTTAAAAAATTGGTCAAGCTGGTTCCTGCCGGCACTATAACTGTTTCTACTCCTGATGAGCTCGCATAGGTGATAGTGTAGGCCGCAGAGGTAACCATTTGGGCATCCGTGATGCCGCACAGATAATTGATTATGTTCTGTACTACCTGATTGGCGCTGATCGGTAAATATCCAGCCGATGCCGTGGTCTGATTAGCAACATAGCTAGTCCCGGAAATGGAATAGGACAATGCGGATAGATTCGCAGCGTTTCCATTGCTAGTGATCAAAACGTTTTGACCACTCGGGTTTGTCACGGCGAAAACTCCTATCCCCAAGCTATTCAGATAACCTTGAAGAGCAGGGAGATTGGTCAAATTAAACGCAAAGCTGAGATTCTTAACCGTACCACCGATATTGATCGCTGTTATCAGCGCATTAGTGGTATTTGAAGGTATATTGGTAAGCGTGAAACCATAATTGTATGTCGATGTGTTGGTGAAAATACATTTCCCGTCCACATTCAGTTGGAGATTCGAGCCGCCAGAGCCGCCTATCAAATTCCATAAATTCACAAGGGACGGCACTGTTGGTATCAATGTCAACAGGTCTGTCGCAAATTGCGTCATGTTTATATTCAGCGTATACGTCTTCACATACCCGTTAACAGAAGGAGTAATGGTAAAAGCGGAAGTAGTTATATTGGAGGCCAGCGCGAATACATATGACCTGTCAGCTAGAAGAATTTGAATCGTGTTCCCCTGTACATTAACCGATCCCTGTATGTCACCTCCCTGTGGAACTATTTCAAATGTGTAACCGCCAATGGTAGAAGATCCAGAAGGAATAATGCCAGTTGGCGCATTGAAACAGTCACAATGGAAACCGCCGATGCGCTGAATATCTTCGATCTCTTTAGGCACATCAATCCCTGTCAACGGCTGCATAATTCCCATTACGACCAGTTGCATTTTCGGGTTGATCAGCAATAGCTTTTGATTCGCCGCATCCACATCCCCGCAGGTGCCTCGCTCAATGTCATCTATCAGTCGTTGAAATTCGCAGATGAGCGGCATCAGGTCAATGTTACACCAGACCGGGAAAGTGATATAGGCATACCCGCTTTTAGGGTCTTTCGACTGATACCGAATGTTGACGTACACATTCAAGGACAGGTTGTATTGATACACCACTTGGGTCTGAAACTGATAATTGCTGGAACTATAACTGATAGGAGCACTGGCGACAGTGAAATTATTCAGAACGAATGGAGGAGGAATGTTTCCTGTATCGTCAATCGGGTAGACCAGGCGAAGTACAGAGGAAAGGCGCGTACCTGCTATACCCTTGTAAGAAGCATTCGTATAATCCTGGAAGAAAAGAAATCCCTGTTGGCATTGTGCCTCTACGTTGGTCCAAGATACTCCGAAATAATTTTTAGACTTCTCTGTACATCCTGCCGGACGACAGATCGAAGCGTTGTATGAACTATCCACGTACTGCGCGCCCGTACTATCCGTTATGTATACTGACAATGCGTATGGTGCCCCGGACCACTCAATTTGGCCGAAAGGCATTGGCCAAGGATCAGTAATGGAAAAAGTTGTCCATGCACCAATCGCATCAGGAGTAGCAAGAGTTCCTTCGTGAATGAGAGTGCCAGAGGGAGAAGTCACCACGAACCAGTAGGTGACGTTCTGCAAATTCGGCCCCTGTGATAGATTAGTCAAGGTAATGACAGGCAACGGCCCAGAGAGGTCGAAGACAGCCTGGACCGCGAGTATGCTTATGTCTGGTGATCCTGTTATATTAGTCATTCCTTTAAATTGAAAGGGTAGCTATTCTAACGAACGCTACCCTGTTATTTAGTCCCCTAACAGGGGCATTATTTTAAGCTACAACGATGGCCCCACTGAAGCCACCACAAAACACAACTCGTCTCCGGAGAAACCTCCTGTGGCTGTTAGGGTCATTTGATCAGCGGACAAGCTCCAAACAAAAGTAGCAACCGGACTTCCCAGGTTGGTCCAGTTGGCATTCAAAAACACCAGCAGGGCCGCTATACTCGAATACCCTCCACCGGCAGCAGGCGGAAGGGCCACATTATTATACGACCCGTACGGGAAATACACATCCCCTGCTATGACTTGGGGCAACGCTGAAACCGTTATAAACTGACCCGCTGCATTCGTTTCACACATCTGATTGCATGGCGCTATCGAAATTACGCCCCCAGCGGGCTGTGGCATTGGAATGGTTGCATCATCGCAACAAGTAGAGCAAGAGTTTACAAAATCCTGCTGATTACCATAGATGTACCAAAAATATCCACTAAGTTTGTCTCTTACCCTAAATACCTGGAAGCTGTCAAAGGTTGGTGGTGCCGCAGAAAGTGCTTGTGGGATATACTGAATGGTAGTAAATATCCCCTCATCTTTAATTGGCACAGCCCAGTAATCCGGATCGTCAATGAAATCAGTTTTACAAGGAACATCCAATACCCTCCCCACAATCTGATCTCCATTAATAAACAGGGAGTTGTTCAGTTGTATAACATAACATGGGACGAGAGCATTTGGTATTTGAGCCATTCCATTGACGATTTATTACAGTGACGGGTTGATAGCAACGATCTGTGCGGCAATAATATCCGAACCACCACCAGCCGTCTCAGTTGCGATCAGCGTAATGTTGTCCGCAGACACCGTCCATACGATCGCCGTCACCGGGCTCCCGAGGTTCGTCCAGTTGGCATTCAGGAACACCAGCAGGGCCGCAATGGTAGCATACCCGGCATTTGCTCCAGCAGGGAGTGCAACTCCATTGAAATAGCCATACGGGAAATATTTCGTATCCGGGGTGAGCAATGGTGGAAGTGCAAAGAGGGCACCGTATTGATTGCTGCTGTTGATGAACTCGCACATTTTTTGATACGCTGCCGGCAACGTGGTGATAGTCGTCGGCAGAGCCGAACCACCATTATACGCTGTGATGTATTCAGCAACAGTTCCTACTATATACCAGTCATCACTTGCCAACCGGTTGTAAATCCGGAAACACTTGAATGATTGAACATTTGGCTGAACGCTTCCGATTGGGTCAGAAGCGTTGTACGGAGTGAAGGTAAAAGAAGTAAGTGCCCCTTCACCTACTGGAGTAGCCCAGCAATCAAAATCAATCACACCGCCTCCATCGGGAGTGGGGATTTCGGTTAATAGGCCGACACCCACTACGATATCGCCGCTGCCGCTTTTTTGAACGGATATGCCTCCTTCCGAAAGGTATACCTGGTTATTTCTTTGTAAGACAAGAGCTGGGATGTATGCGGACATGGTAGATGGATTTTACTGTTTAAGTTTATTTTCTTTGGCCAATTCGATTTCAAACAACAGTTCATCTTTTGCTGCTGTGAAGTCCGGGGTTTCCAGTAGATCCGCCAGTTTAGCGATCTGATCAGCTTTCGACATCGGAGCACTGCCCAAGTGCGCAACAATCTTTTCTTTTGAGGCGTATGAAACAATGTTGTCTACGATCTGTAGAACCCCAAGGCTAATCGCATGCGCAATCACGGTCATGTTGCGTTGCTCATATTTTTCGGCCCTTTCCAAGAAGTCTTTCGGGTCGAGTTTCGCCAAGGCATTCAGCGCCGTCACTTTGCCAGCCATCGTCTCGGCGAAGATGGCAAAAAGGTCAGCCAAGGCATTTATTTTCTCCTGGTTGTAAGTATACCCTTTGGCCCCTCTTTGGTAAAACTTACCGATAAACTTAATGGCATCAGCCAAATAAAGATCATACTCGTTGATTCTTTCCTCCTGTACATCCACCACCACTTCTTCGTATATCCCCTTTGCTTTCAGGCTACGATGAGGATTGGATACATTGTAGTAGGCTTCCTTGATAAACTTGAAAAGCCCAATATAGGAACCCTCGTTGACAACAGAAAAATCCCCTCGACGAATCATAATCTTATCTTCCTGGCTTGCCCTCGCTGGCTTGATGCCAAGAGAATTTTGGATCATCACGGATATTTCTGTCTGACTTTTGATGTACCGAATTTCCTCATCATAATAAATTTTCCTGCTCTTTCCGGTACGAGGGTCAGTATCCAATTTAACACCTCTGCGATATCCGAAGTTGGGTATGAAGCGCATGAGGGGAGCCGTGAGTTCTGTCTGTTGCGGGGTGCCTCTTTTCCCATCGTCGAGGATAAAACCGCTGGGACGCTGATCTACTAGCCGAATCCGGAGCACTTCCGGTTCTCCGGTTTCGATTGGCTCATCCATTTCGAGCACATCGGCATCTACTGTTTTTTTGTTCGCCATTATGCAGCCACCACGGGGTTTAAAAGGATGAAAAGATCGGGACCGTGCATGGCGAAGGCCAGCGATTGAGCGACCCATCCTTGGATCGTATCGCAACCATCGGACTGGTCCCTGTTGTCAACATAATGTTCTTCGAAATCGCCCGTCCAGCCATTCTGCCCGTACTGGTAAAACTCCATCGGAGGAATTTCTTTTCCACCTTCCCGGGCACCTTCAGCAGGGATCATCACCGCCAGATTGCTGAAATAGTTGGAGCCTGCATAGCGTTGATCCGACAGAGCTCCCCACAGCATAAAGTCAAGCTCAAAAGAGTTGTACTTGTACGAGTTGATCTTCATTTTAGCCATCCCTGTGGTATAGCCATCGTCTTTGGCTTCCAGACGTTTGTAGGCTTCCCAGACGGTGCTACCAACTTGGGTGTTGGCAACGAGTTTATTGGAACGGTCATTCTTGGTGAAATCGAAGGCAAGACCGTGGCGGACTAAGAAGCGGCTGGTCTGTTTGCGGGAATCCTGCCACAGGAACAAGGGCTCGCCGTCTGCCTCCATGTCGAAGCCGACACTCTGCGGGAAGTCGTATACGACCCCGCCACCATATATGATCGAAGGCAACATGCCGTAAAAACCAATATGATCCTGGTCGATCACGGCACCGGCTCCCGTGATGAGGGCTTGGTTGGTGGTCGGACTTCCGATCCAAGCTGCAAGATTGAGAACCATCCTCAGACCCTCCCGAGCTTCCATCGCTTCGTACACATCCCAAGAATCCATCGGGTTTCCGTTGATATCGTAAATGACCGGATACTGAATCTTATCCCGGTAAGCGCGGAGCAGATCAATGGCCACTTCCCAGTCTCGGCGAACGCGCAGGAAATTCACTTCCTGGCTGTAGCCGATGGTGGACATCTGGTTGGTCACCAACTGACAGCTCTCTCCACCTACGCGTCGGCCCGGAGTAATGAGGTATTGTGTATTGGGGAGGATGGTAGCGGTAATCGTCCCTTCCATCGGCACAGCCGTAACCTTGTTGGCATATGGAATCG
>Ga0302306_10000314_pt1 | contig 33813 bp, 52 predicted proteins | sample III_Palsa_E3_1_FD_198761 | JGI IMG/M metagenome (GOLD analysis project Ga0302306, IMG submission 198761) | Peat permafrost microbial communities from Stordalen Mire near Abisko, Sweden - III_Palsa_E3_1 | ecosystem: Environmental > Terrestrial > Soil > Palsa > Peat permafrost | place: Sweden...
GAGTTATCTTGCATCGGCGAGCTTTGCTCTCTCGGCATTACTACTCACCCTGGGAGAACTAATGATCTCGAGCCACGAATAGGGGCTGTGCGTTACTTCTTGAACCAAATGACGGATGGTCAACCCGCATATATATTATCTCGTGAAGGCTGTCCGATATTGCGTAAGGCCAAGCAAAAGGATTATATTTATAAACGTATTAGTGTGTCTGGTGAAGAGCGTTATAAGGAAGTCCCACACAAGAACTTTGCATCGCATATATCAGATGCAGAGCAATATATATTGATGGAATTTGCGGCTGATCGGATATTGGCTGATAAGGCGCCACGAGTTGAGGTTGATATGACAAATTTAGTCATGAGATGGCAGAATTAATTTAAATTAAACGGAGCACCACAATGTCAATCAAAGAGTTCAGAATAGATTTTACAGGACAACAATTAAACCCACGTTTTGGTCATCTTCACACAACCGATACTAATGCCGCAGTTGCAACCGCAGGATATCTTAATCCATTTGTGTTAAGCCAAAGCTTTTCAATCCTAACAACTGACTTTATCTTTGTAGCAGCATCAGATGGCAATCATATATATACGCCTAGCATTTCGGCTGGTGTGATTACATTAGTTCTATTGGTATAGGGTGGATGATATGGACAATGTCGAGCACACAAAGATCAAAGAACTCACGCCAGGCATTCAGAACAACCGGGAAAAGGCATCCATTCCCGGATTGGACAAGAAGGCATCTGAATTAATGAATGAAATGTTATTTTATAGGGTGCAACAAAAGTAATGCAAATAAAGATCACAATGTCACGTAATACATATGCGCCATATTATTTGGTAGTAGATTTATACAAAACAGATATTGCATATATCAACCCGTCATTACATGAAGAAGATATAGTAAATACTGTTGGCAAGATTAATATAAAGTTTGATGAAAGCGAAGAATCATACGCGATGTTGATCAAGGCAATTGAGATTCAAGTCAACCGTTGTTTGGCTGAGGTATAAGGATTATATGAGCGGCTGCTACCCACCAGAATCAGGAATATGCGAACATGGCTTCATTACAAAATTCGGCTGTGTACTATGCGATCGAGTTGATGATGTATCGCCTATCATTCAGCAAATACAGTTGTTGACAGAGATGCTATATAAGATCGAGCAGAGAGTTGAGATATTAGAATTATCGCCAGGGATAAAATGAAAAAATTACATGCATATTGGAAATACATTCACGATGATATCACTACCTGGAAGTATCTGGATTGCGCATATACCGAAGGGTTGGAGTCTAGGAAGTTCAAGAAGTGGGTATTAAATCCTGAATTCAAGTATATGTCACAGGATCCATATTATAATTATGAGCAGGTATGAGATGCTAGGTTTACATATAAAGTTGGCAAAGTTTATTGAAGATAATTCGATTATATTTTATTTAGAACACAATGATTTTGAAAGTGGCAATCTCTCAATAAATGAAGAGTTATCAGATTTAAGAGACGAGTTAGAATTAACAGTTTTAGAATCGATAGAATGTTATAGAATTCAATCAATCTGGTCAGCGAGATTTTATTATGAAGGCAATCTTCATAAGATCGCATATGCTGCAAAATGCAGCGATGTATTGAATAAGATAATTAAAATCATGGAAGAACATTATGAAATTACTTTGTAGTATTTTATTATTATTGATAATCGCATCGAATTGTTATGCTGGATTTGGACGAGGTGGATCAAGCGGAGGGTTTAGAAGCTCTAGTTATTCATCAGGCAGAAGTTATAGCGCACCATCGAGATCTTATTCAGCACCAAGTTATTCGGCTCCTAGAACGGTTGTGCGTGAGTACCATACTAATACTGTTCACACATCATCAGGTGGTGGAAGTGGTGGTATTCATCCGTTAGTAGCTGGTATGGCTGGTTACATGGTAGGAGGAGCAATGGCTAATCACAATCAAGCTCCTGCTGCATCACCTCAAGTGGTTTATGTAAATGGCCAACCTCAGCAAGCACAGCAACAACCCCAGGATTTGCCTGCACAATCAGTACAATACGCACAACAAGCAACTCCCGAAGAACACAATGAGCATGGGCTGCTATTCTGGTTTGCGTTCTTAGCATTTGCCACTTTTTGCTTTGCAACATGCGTGCATTTTATAAAAAAAAATGTATAGCATTAGATGAATCAGCTCTTCTTATGCAGATTGCAGTTATATTTGATGTTATTGAGGATTAATTATGTTTTTTGAGATATTCGTGATTGGTATTATTATCGGTTTTGTATTGGGTTATTTTATAGCCAGCTCATCTATTACAAAGAAAGTTGCGGCTAAACTGGATGAATTGCTTGAAACGAAAAAGAAATTATGACACTAAAAAAAGCATTTAAATTTATGTTAATCTATTTCGAAGGCGACTATGAGAAGACTTTGATATGGTTTGGCACAAAGGTTCCAGGTCTAGGTAATGTCGCTCCCTTGATGATGATATCGGCCGGTAGAACGGATAAACTTTGCAAGTTTATAGATGCAGCGAGCAAGGGATATAATCCATAATTAATGATACAATAAATATTAACCTATGCGCTGCGGGCTTCGAAACCCATAACTCTATGACTTGATTGTGCCAAGCACAGCGAACCTACAGGTAATTATCTATAATTTTGACAGGATGTCGAAATGGAACGCGAATCACAGGATGTGAACGTCGAAAATTTAGAGCAAGATGAACTCTTCGAAATGGAAGAACGTCGTGTTGATGCCTTGAATGAAGCAGGCATTGATGAGAAAGACGTTCTACATCATGCTACAGAAGCTCAGAATTGCTGGAATTCCTATTTTAATGAGAATATTGTTCGCGGTAAGGACGATGTTAACTTCGTTGTGCGAGACCAATGGACAGCGATAGAACGCTCTGAGTTCACCAGGCTATTCAAGCCTGCGATGACATTTAACAAATTGTACGATGCAATAAAGAAAGTAGTGGGTGAACAGCGTAAAAACAAACCAGATCTAATAGTACGATCACTAACAGGAAAAGCATCACAAGAACAGATAGATTTAAGAGCGGATTTAGTACGGACAATATCTTATCAATCACAGAACGACTTAGTTTACCAAACTGCATTTAAAAATGCCCTCATGATGGGTTTCGGTACTTTTCAAGTTGAATTAGATTATGAATCACCACGAAGCTTTAATCGAGCAATACGTTATGGATTAATCAATGATCCCACAACTTGCTCTTGGGATCCAACGGCTCTAAAGCCACACAAGGGTGATGGTAACTTCTGCTCCAGACGATTTGTATTTACGCGTGATGAATTCTTCGCAACATTCCCCTACATAACCAATCCTATATCTTTCGTCGATCCTTATATGATGCTGGATTTCCAGTGGCAGACAAGAGATACAGTCGTTATCTGCGATCATTACGCCAAAGAATGGTACCCATTGATGATCTATAAGTTAAGCAATGGGGATGTGGTGACAGAAGATGAGTGGTTAGAACGTGAGAAGAACTTCGAAGATAATATGGAAATCACCAAAGATTCCGTGGTTGGTGACATCATTAAGCGAGAGATACCCAGAATTATAGGCAAGAGACAAACCCAAGATTACGAAATCATGCATTATCGTATGCTGCGTGACCAGATTATAGAATTCTCCAAATGGCCCTCCAAGTACCTTCCCATACCTTTTGTGGATGGTGATAGTTATTACATTGAAGGCCGTCAATACACGAAATCATTTATCCATGAGGCCCGTGATGCGCAAAAGTGTGTTAACTATTTTAATTCGGAAATTGCGGCTGAGATTAAGAATCGTCGGCGTGAGCAGTGGCTGGGGACTCCTGACAATATTATTGGTTATGAACAGGATTGGCGAAACCCTGAGTTGCAGATGGGCATACTCCGAGCGAAACCTGACCCCAAGACGGGTGCAATGCCTCAGAAGCAACAACCCTGGGATTTGTCTCCTGCACTGATGGCGAACGCACAGCGTGCAACGCAGGATATCAATGAGATATTAGGATTCAGCGAATCAGAAGCACTGCAAGGCAAAGACATATCAGGGAAAGCACGACGAGAGCGGAAGCTAGAAGGATCGATGTCAGCATATGTGTTCTTTGATAACCTTAATCAAGCCATAGAGCAGGGTGGCAGGGTTGTTAATGATCTTCTGCCGTATGTAATAGGCGAAGATGAGCGTCACATGATGCTATCAAAGAAAGACGGCAAGACCAAGGCCATGATTTTCAATCAGCAAGATAAAGATGGCGGAATGATTAATACCCTGGATAAGGGAGAATTTGATGTTGAGATTGATACGGGTGCTTCATTCTCGGTTCAGCAAGATGTTGCATTGGAATTCTTACAGCAGACATTACAAGCCTTCCCGCAAGCATTCCCATTGGTTGCTGATCTCTATGCGAAGAACCTTGACGTACAATTCATGCCACAAATCGTTGAACGGTTTGAAACATTAGTGCCACCTGAAATATTAGCGAAGGAACGTGGAGAACCTGCGCCACCTAAGAAACCAGATCCGCAACAGATGATGATGCAGCAACAAATGCAGATGGCACAGCAAGAGATGCAGCATAAAGAGCAGAAGTTGAAAATTGATGAGCAAAAATTGCAGTTAGAAGTGAGTCAGATACAGGATAGACAAGCAGAATTGCAGATAAGGCAGCAAAAACATGAGTTAGAACGCCAAGAATTGGCATTGAAAGCGCATGAAACATTATCAAAACAACACATGGAACACAAAGATCATCTATTAAATGCAGATAAGGCTGAGATGGATTTCACAGCTAAAATTGCATCGATAATGTCAACTTTACATGACAAAGATAAGCAAAGAGCGCATGACAAGGAAATACAAAAGGCAAATCCACCTAAAACTAAGAGTGAATAACGTATAATTTAATGCAACATGTAATAACATGATTAAACTGCCTGGTATTTCCGGGTAGTTGCCATGCTTAATACATTCGATATGCCCACTTATCGCATGTAATCAGAAATAACAAAATAACACCTATCATGTTGTGACACACCGTACCGGTGCCGATGCTTATTGCCTACTAAAATAATAATATGAAATGAACGTAGAAAGGATTTTTACGGGGCTTACACGATCAAGCCTAATAGATCGGGGCATAAATGCCGGTGTGGAGATAAGCAATGGAAGCTCAGGATGTCGCCCAGGATGGGCAAGCAGAAGAAGTGTTAGATAACGTTGGTGCTTCAGAAAGTGAACAGCCTCAAGAATCAGAGGCAGAGTCTGAAGGTCATACCCAAGATCCTCTTTATGTGCAAAAGCGTTTAAAGCAACAGAAGAGGGCTCACGAAAGGGAAATTCGTGATTTGCACCAAAGGATTAATGATATGCAATCTACGGGATACGCCCAACCGAATCATACCGCTAATGATGCTTACAATCCCTATACTGGACAACCAGCACCAATGTCCGGCATGGATGAGCAAATTCACAAGGCAGTTAGCTATGCGCTACAGCACAAGGATATGCAGGAGCGCAATGCTAAAGAAGCAGAGAGCAAGCAACACCTTCATAAACAGTACTCAGAGTTGCAGCGTCATTTAGACAAAACAGCCGATAAGTACGATGACTTTGAAGATGTAGTTCGTGGGGATGATGCACCATACACCCCTCACATGCGCGATGCGGCTTTAATGCTACCGAAAAACGGCGCGGGAAGCGCTGGTGAAGTGCTCTATAAACTCGGCAAAAATCCTGATGAACTCAATCGTATTGCACGTCTTCACCCCATAGATCAAGCGTCAGAGATGGTTAAACTGTCACATGCTTTGATTAACGGTGGTGATCAAAAAGGCTCAAGCCCACGTCCGTTAGGTAACATCAAAAGCAATCCAGTTTCCAATTCTCCCGGCGTTACGGAAAAGACTTCCGTGGGTGAACTGCGGAAGAGAATGAGAGCGGGTTGGAAATAATCTGCAAAGATTAAATCCAACTCAAAACATTTTTTTCAATGGATGGAGATTGCCAGGATGGCTAATCAATTTATTACAACTCAACTCGTGTCGAATACGGCTCTTGCCATGTTCGCCAATAACGCTCCTTATGTCATGACTGGTTCTAGAATTTATCAAGATGATTTCAATAGTTCAGGTTATAAAATCGGCGATACCTTGCAGGTTCGTAGACAAAATAACTTCATTATTGGCGATGGTTCAACTGCTGTACCACAAGATATTTTAGAAGTCGTTGAAAATATCACGGTCGCTCATCAATACCATGCATTGATTGCATACACTGTTGCGGATTTATCCTTGCGAATCGAAGATTTCTCCCGCATGTTTATTCAACCTGCAATTCAAAACATTATCACCCAGATGGAACGTGATATTAGTTCGGCTGCTGAACAGCAATTGAATTATTATTCTGGTACCGCAGGAACCCCAATTAATTCGTTTGGTACCGTTGACCTTGCAGGCGCAAAACTGCTTGAACAAGGCGTTAACATATCATCTGATGCCTATCTTGCAATGACCGTACGCGATGGTTCTGCATTGAAACAAGGCTTGCAAAACAATTTCACTCCCGTATTTAACGAAGAAATTGTTAGACAATCTGCAATCGGACATTTGTCATATTTTGATGTGTTCCAATCCCAAAATATTGTTAGACACGTTGCGGGTGCAGGACCAACATTGCATGCTGGTGATACTCTAACAGTTAACGGTGCAGTAGCATCGGGTAACACAATTATTCTTGCAGGCGCTACAGGCACAGTTACAAATTACTTCTTACCAGGTGATTTGATTTCGATTGCGGGTGTTTCAAGTGTGAATCCATTGTCACGCGCATCAACTGGTCAGAACATGCAGTTTGTTATCACAGCAGCCGCAAATTCATCAGGCGGTGGCGCGGTAACAATTACGGTATCACCAACGATTATCAGTTCTACATCAAGCCCATTGCAGAACGTATCTAATGCTATTCCAGATGGTGCCGCTGTGACTGTAGTACCAAGTTATAACGTTAACGTTGCATATCCTGCACGTGGTTTAGATATCGTTTGCCCTCCTTTATATAAGCTACAAGTTCCGTACTCAAGTGTTGCGATCGATCCCGAAACTGGATTGTCACTTGCTGTAACGCAAACTGGCGATATTTTGGGTTATCAAAACTTAATGCGTCTGGATATTTTGTGCGGATTCCAATGGCATCCACAATACGCCGTTAAATTATTATCGTAAGGAGCGATACCCGATGTCTTTATGCTGTTTGTATCACAAAACTTTGCCCATGCAAGTCATGGAAGAAGAAGACGCAGAAAAGCTATTCGCATTGGGTGAATGGTTTGACCATCCTACTTTGAAGAATACGAGCTATAGACCTAATGAGGTGACACATGAAAGACCGATACGACAACAACCCAGGAAAAGAAGCAGCAATCGCAAACACACGTCAGAAGCGAATGGAATCTGAGCATTCAGCAAAAGATATGTTTGTTAAGAAACAGCAAGCAGAGTTAGCGCGATTCTCTGGCCAGCCACCTGTTTTAAAAGGTGAAGCAATGGAATTCGACGCCTACATGTGTAACAACGGTGAGCACGCACAAGAACTTGCGCGCGATCTCACAAAAGGAATGGATAAAGTTGCTTTCCCACTGAAATAATATTTATTAGGTGGCAGGATGCCGCAAGTTACACGGACTGTAAATGATTGCATTGTTAATTCATTGTACTTACTCGGTGAACTCGGAGTAGGTGAGCCTGCGGATAGTTTTATGCTATCCACGGGCCTTGAATTATTCAATGAACTATTGGATAAATTCTCATCCGATAGCATTTACATTCCGTTCTTAACGACACTTAGATCCGTATTTAATGTTGGGCAACATACCTATTCAATTTCGGATATGATATTAGGCACTAATATTACAGCAGATCGCGTTGTTGATTTATCATTTGCAAATTACGTTGTACAAGGAACTGGGTTTAACCAGAATGCGAATCCTATTACTTTTACTTATACAGCAGATACCGTATCTAATACGATAACAATTGCAGATACGACAGCATTTCCAACGGGTACCCCTGTTACATTGCAAACAACAGGTACGATTCCTCAGCCATTAGTTGCAGGGGTTACGTATTACACAATGTTCTTAGGTCCTACCACCCTACAACTATCGCTATCGTTGAGCAATGCATTTAACAATGTACCGATTGTATTGATAACAGACGGCGTTGGTGATCAAACTATTACGACTTATAATGGAAATTTAACGGCGGTTGGAACAAACCTTATTTATCCAATGCGCATTATCAATAAAGCGACATATTATAATGTTGTTCGTCAAAGCAATCTGCTTGCAAGACCTGGGTTTATCTTTTTGAACAAGCAAGCAACCGAAAGTTTTATTACGGTATACCCTGTACCGGATCAACCATACCCATTTGAATTGCAAGTTAAGAGCATGATTAATTTTCTTCGATCACAAGATACGATGAATGAATTACCGCCGAATTATTATGGATTTATGAAATATGCTTTAGCGAGGAAATTCAGATCCTATTACCCATCTGGTAATTGGAATGAAACCTCGGAAGATGAATATCAAGACTATTATCAGACGCTTAAGAACGCTAACGAAACGGATCTCACCATTAGGCCATCCGTCACATTAACTGCGCCTGAGCCGTTCTACTGGCCAAACATATTGAGTTATTAATGTGCCAACAGAAAACTATGAACTGGTTGGAAGTTACAACAATCAACAGATCACCTCGATCGACGGTGAGCGTTCGATCAATTTATATGAGTACATAGATCCTCGTGGTAAGAAACAAAGATCACTAAATAGCACATCAGGATTAATCAATACCAATTACAATCTATTAGCATCATCAGGTGGCTTTAGAGCACAGTTTGTGTTTCAAGCATTTCACTATATGGTCGTTGGAAACTCTGTATTGCGAGTTGATAGTACCGGAACCGTTATCAGGCTAGGCACATTAATTGGCACTGTCACTGGGTATGTAGGAATTGATGCTAATACCTTTCAGGTCATATTTGTTGACGGTGATGATGGGTATATATGGGATACAATTGCCGCCACATTCTCCATTATTACGGATACATCATTTCCAGCCCAACCGATTGATGTATGTTATCTAGATGGATTCTTCGTTGTAGCGGCTGGAGGAACTAATAATTTTCAACTATCAAGTTTCAATCAAGGGATGGTTTGGGGATCTGCAAGTAATGTGTTTACCACATCTTTCGTGGCATTACCAAATCAACTAATAGTAGGTGCAAGCACAATAAGTGGCGTATCTGGTACCGCAAACTTTGCAACTGGTATTCCTGTAACGCTTACATTGGGCGTCAGCGGGAGCTTGGCTGGAACTGGACTTGCGATTAGTACAACTTATTTCACAATATTTGTTGATGCAACGCATATCAAACTCGCAACGACGTATGCCAATGCTATTGCAGGAACTGCTATTGCAATTACCGCAAATGTTACGCCTACTGTTAACTTAGTAAGTGCAGGACAATTACAACAAGCCTCCATTATATCGCACCCTGGGACGATCGTTGCCTGTCGAACATTGCATAGGCGTTTATTCCTATTTTCACAATTTTATACCGAAGTATGGGAAAATTCAGGTCAAGGCACAAATTTACCATTTAGGCGCAATAATGCATTGCTAATTGAGTTTGGAACGCCGGCTATTGGCAGTATCTCTGTTGGGTTTGATAAATTAATGTTTCTCTCGCAAAATCGGGATAGCTTGGGATCGGTCCAGGAAATTGATGGTACGCAGCCAATGCCTGCCAGTACTCGTGCATTGGATTCTCAATTAGCGCAATATGCCGCCGTTAGTTCAGTAGCCGATTGTCGCGCATTCATGGTTAAAGAAAACGGCATGATTTTCTATAGAATGAATTTTACCATTGCCGATCATACTTTTGTCTATAACGTCACACTGAGTAATCCTGCTGGTGGGGATGAAGAAAAATTATGGCACGAGGAAGAAACCTATACGTTGAATAGGCATTATGCACAAACACAAGCTTATTTTAATGGATTGAATTATGTGGGTGATTACAAGTCGCCACTTTTGTATGTTCTCGATCCTAATACATATAACAATAATGGCGAAATAATACCTAGAAAGCGTATTGGAAAGCCTATTGTTCCCGCAGCATATCAGCGTACGCGAATCGATCGTTTTCAGATTGATGTAGTCCAAGGCAATGTAGCATTATTGGATTTCACACAAGTTCCAGTTGAAATCATCACAGATAGTGGATTTGCAATTGCAACAGAAACAGGCGCAATTTTGATAACAGACCAAACACAATCTGTTATTGCAGAGCAATTCCCAGAAGTCTTTTTAACTTGGTCTAAAGACGGTGGCCAGACATTTGGATTTCAACTTGTAGCGCCAATGGGTACCGTTGGAAATCGTTCATATCGCACTGTATGGCGCAAATTAGGTGTGGTTCCACGTGGTCAAGCGTTTGTACCTAAAATTGAGTATTTTAATACGGGACCATTTATTCTAATGGGCGCTTCATGGGCTTATGAAACGCTTCCGGAGTAGAACGTATGGCTGCTGATTTTGATATATTTCCGGTTTATGATGCGATTACAAAACCAGGATCGAATAAAATATCAGATATTTGGGTGAGTTTCTTTGCAACATTCTATGAAAATTTAGTCGGTTATATGGGATCATTCGGTACATTTATCCCAAATATTACAACTGCACAAAGAGACAGCATACAATCACCACAGGCTGGACAAATGATATATAATACAACTACAAATGCGCCTCAAATATTTCAAGGCGGTGTTTGGAAAACGTTTACCACTACTTAAGGATGAGTAGATTATGTTTAGTTCTAACTCAGCAGCAGACGCAACGTTAAGTGCCAAAGGTGGGCTAGGTTCCAGTCCAGGCGGTTCCGGCGGTTCAGGAATGGGCAGCTCTCTAGCGCAGTTATTTGGCGGATTGTTCGGAAATGGCGGATCTTCCTTTGAAGATGCCATGAAAGAATTCCAAAAATACATGCAGCAAGGTATTGGCGGCCTTCAACCATACAATCAAGCTGGTCAAGGTGCGATAAATCCATTTCAACAACGCTTGGGTCAAATGTCCGATCCAACAGCATTCTACAAGCAAATGATGTCGGGATATGGTGCTTCCCCCCTTGCGCAAAATCAACAACGTGAAGGTATGCAGGCTGCAACCAATATGGGCAGCGCGACTGGCATGGCTGGCAGTACGCCAATGATGCAAGCAGCACAGCAAAATGCACAGAATATTTCATCTGGCGATATGCAGAATTATTACAATAATATGTCAGGGATAAACCAAAATTACATGAGTGGATTATCTGGTCTCATGGGCAACGGATTATCGGCTGCTGGTAGTCAAGGTAATTTATATCAACAACTTGCCCAAATGATGGGCGGTGGTGCATATGGTGCTAATGAAGGTAAACAACAAGATTTTAGCAGTATATTAAGCGGATTATTTGGTGCTGGTGGAAAATTCTTTGGATTTTAATAGGTGATAAAATATGTTTGCTTCAATTCCATTGCCTGAGCACAAAAGTCTTGGCGATCGTATCATTCAAGGGATGCGCAACGCCAATGCTTTAACTGATGAAAATCTTGAAACTCGAAAGAAGAGTTTGCTCTTGCCTTATGCTGTGCCGACAGCATTGGCTGATATTGCATCTAAAAGTACATATTCAAATTTAATGGGACCTCAATTTACTGCAAAAATGCTAGGAATAGAAGGCGTTTTGCCAAACATTAAAGATGAAGATACCAGAAATGCATTGTTGAATAAGTTATTTCAAGCTGGCGCTGGTGGCGGATCGAATAATTTTACTAATCAAATTATGGCATCTATGCCTCAAAACAATCCGCAAACCTCAATGGCGGAACAAACATTAAATAAATTAAAGTCTTTATTTGGTGGGTCACAACCAAATCAACAAAGTGCATCCAATCCAATGCAACAAATGCCGTCAAATCAAATGGCAAATCCAATTGGACAAGTTACAACGCCTAATGCTGCGCCAGTTGCACAGGGTTCAGGCGCAAATTCCGGAATGGCATTTGATAGGAATGGCAATAACGTTGTTGCAAGTCCGCAGGAAGCTGAAAAGATTGCGAATAATGCGGCAAACAAAATAGTTGATAGCGCGCCTAGTACCTATGCTGAAAATACAGGAAAGTTTAAAGGAACCATCAAAGAAGGCGAGAAACAAGGTGAAATTCGTGCTAACGATATTGAAGATTTTGGTAAGCAATATGAAGAAGGATTAAATAGAAAAAATACATTTAATGAATTAATTACAACGGCTACATCGCCTGTTTTTGAAGAATTTAAAGAAAAAAATCCATTTTGGCAAAATATGCAGATGAAAGCATTAAGCAAAATAGGAAATACAGAGCAGCAAGAGGCAATTGGTAATTTTACGGCACTTGCTGGTAGGGTTGTACAAGATACATTAAATTCATTTAATGGAACCAAAATGAAAGGTGAGCTTGATACAGCTAAAGAAATGAAAGTAAGTGACAATGATACTTATCATACAATGCTTGGAAAAATACAGGCATCACATTTACTTAATGAATTAACCACGCAAAGGTCAGGTCTTGCATCAAACATCATGACTGAACAACATGTAAACAGACAAAAAGCATTAGAAATAGCTGATAAACAAATGGATGGAAAAGAAATTCGTCAACGAATTGATGAGCAATTGCATCCAAGAGCGCGAGATATGGATATAGCATATATGATGAAAGCGCACAACTTATCAAGAAAAGAAGTCATGAAAAGATTAAAAGCAAAGGGTCATTTATAATGCAGCCTAGAGACTTTTTAAGCGAAGATAATGCGTCACCTCAGACAATGACGGTGGATTCACCACGTGATTTTTTAGCGGGTGATTTTCCTGAAAATGAAAGTTTATGGACATCTATAAAAGAAGCGCCTGGCAGGATTTCCGAAGATGTTGGAAAAAAAGCCTTAGCAGGATATCAAGCTTTGCCAAAATATTATCATAAGGCTTTGCAAGAATTGCCTGCACAATTTAATCTTAGAAATCTTGTACCGCAACATCCAATAAGCGCTGGGAAGCAGGCTCTTGCAGGAACCAATGAGTTAATAAACAGCATCGCTCAAATGCCTAAAAATATTGCTGAATATGGTGCAAATAGATTGCATCTATTACCTCAAGGTGTGTCAAATTTTGTATCTAATATTTCCCCTGAAGATACAACACAAGCAATCCATAATATTTTTGGTGAGCCAAAATACCCAGGTGAGGCATTCACAAGAGGCGTTGCACGCAATATCACGCCTCTTGGTGGAACTGCTGCTCTTGGTTCAAGCTTATTAGGAAAAGTTAAAAACTTATTTAAAGAAACACCTAAGTTGCCCGAAGCCATAATGACAGGTGAATTTAATCCCAATATTTATCCTAAATCACCTTATCTTTCAGAATTAGAAAAAGATCAAGCACCTGCTGATCTTGGATTTTTAGAACAAAAACCTATGGAACATCCAGATGTGACCGCGCAAAATATCATGCAAGATTTTAGCCAAGGTAAAAGACCGCATGAAGCCGCTGCAACATTAGCTAAAGATCTGAAATCTTCTTATGAAACTGTAAAAGAAGGCGCCGCAAACGAATTTAATAAATTATTTAAAGTTCCTGTTTGGAATCAAGGAACAGTTGGCAACATTAAATTATATAACTTTCCAGATCCATTACGTGGAATTAAGCGCAAAGGTGAATATATTGATACGGTAGGAGAAGGTAAAAAACCTTACGGCAATTCTGATCTTAACGAATTGCACCAAGAATTATTATCAAACCCAACTGTACAAAAAGCGCATCAATTGCAAACAGAATTAGGTAGAAAGGTTGGAGATTTAAAATATCAAAATAAAATGGGTAATTTAGATGATGCAGGAAAAAGAGATTTATCCTTGGCATCAAAAGCTCGCATAGCTATAAGAAATGATAGCAAAACTGCTATGGGAAAAGTTAACAAAGTATTTCCAGAAGATTATGAAAAAGCTACCCAGAATTGGAAAAATGAAGTTGAACCTTATCATTCTGAAGATAACTTAAGAAAAATTGTTAACGGTGATATTCAATATCCATCACGCACTAATATTGAATCTATATTCAAGGATCCTGAAAAATCTATTCAGAAAGTGAAGAATGATATAGGACCTGATTCTGCAAGACGTATTTCATATATTGGGTTGAATAAGTTACCTGAAGAGTTCACAGCGAAAGATTTGACATCAGCTAAAAAATCTTTAGAAAAAAAGGGTTTATCATCCTATTTACACCCAGAGCATGAACAATCTTTTTCGCAATTAAATGAAAGAGTCAATGAACACAAAGCAAATGAAGAAAAAATTCAACAACAAAAAAATTTAATAGCCGACATACAAAGACAAACTAATGAGATAAATAAGCATAAAGCAAAGCTATCTTCTATTGCGCAAAAAAAATATACTGCTGCAACTAAAGAATCTAAAGGAATGCATAAAGAAAAAAAGAATGCTTTATTAGCTGAAAAAAACGAGGCCATTAAAAAACAAAATGCTTTAATAGATTTGAAAGAAGCTCGCAAACAGAAAGGTATTAACACTTTAAAACACTTGGCGGCTGCATCCATTGGTGGTTATAGCGCCTTTTTGGGTGGAAAGAACGTATATAATAGTTTAAAAGAATAATATAATATTTAATGCGTATCACAAGGAAGTGATAAATGACAATTACATCAAGCCTAGGTTTCGACCCAATATGGTCAAACTTCAATATCTTTGGAGTTTCAGCGGGTGGCGCTGCGCTATATTCATTTGATTCATTGAATCCAACTGTGCCAAAACCGATATATAGCGATGCTGGGCTTAATTTTCCTTATCCCAATCCAATCCTATTCGATGCCAACGGAAACGGCCCAGGGCCATTCTATTTCTCTTTAGATAGCACAAATCCAACGAGTTTGTACGACTTATTCCTATATGATGCTCAGGGAAATCTAATCTGGAATGTTAACGATTATTTCCCATCTAGTGGATCAGGTGGCGGATCTATTACAACAAATATCAATTTAGAAAATCTTGTTGTGAATAGTGTCATGTGGCGTCATGCTGATGGCACGCTTTCTGTATCACCTTCACCTATAGCCGTAAGTACAAATGTAACGATGATAGCGCCGGGTGCGAATACTGGTTTATCAGCTAATATCAATTCTTCACAACCTTTTGGTCCTGATATCTATTTTATTCGAAATGGCACAGGCGCAACTGATACTATTATATTCACGCCTTTTACATTAGGGCCCGTAGCAGCATTTACAGCAGCAGGTGATGTGCCGCCTGTTGAATATGTAAACTTTGCAACAACAGGTGCAGGAACTGGAGAAACCTATAAGTATTTTCAATTTCCGATCACAGCTAAAGTGCAGAACTTAACAAACCAAATTATGACAGTTTCAATTTGGGCGCAAGGAGTATCTGGAACTGAACAAATATTATTGCAGATAGGCCAGTTCTTTGGTGATGATTCAACGCCACCCGTGCCGCCATTTGTATTGTTTCCTATTCAAACGATAAACTTAACAGCAGCTTGGGTCAAATATTCATTTTCATTCACTGTGCCAAATGTTGCAGGCAAGACATTAGGTGGTTGCAATAATGATGGGATTTTCTTACAAGTCGGAATGCCATTGACAACTACATGCAATCTTAATTTTTGCAAGCCATCCTTGTATTTAGGAAACATTGCACCAGGTGGCGACTTCATTGATTACGATCAAATCGATGGATCGATCAATACACCTCGCACGGGTGATACGCGAATGACGGTTAATAATTTCGCACCATTTGGCTGGGTACCAATGGATGATGGAACAATTGGCAATCTGACATCAGGTGCTACAACACGTGCGAGAAATGATACGTTTCCGCTTTATAACTTACTTTGGAATTCTGTTAATAACGCCTGGGCTCCTGTTACTGGCGGACGTGGCGCTAATGCTATTGCGGATTATATTGCGGCCAAACCTATCGCTCTAATCAAATCTTTGGGACGTGTATTTGCTGGAACGCTAAATGTTGAAATATCTCAAACTATTACTTCATACGTTACACCCAATCTTTTATTACCTAGCGCAACAGGGTTTAATACGGGAGTTCCAATAACTTTTACAACAACAGGCGCATTGCCCATCCCCTTGGTTGCCAATACGGTTTATTACGCTATCTTTGTTGATGCAACTCATATCGCAGTTTCATTAACGGTGGGCGGAGCTGCGATAACATTAAGTGGTGTAATGAGTGGTGTTAATACGGTTTCCGTTACTCCTTACTCATTAGGTCAATTTCAAGGCGCATTATCGCAATTATTAGCAACCGGACAATTGCCGCAACATACGCACAATGCATCAGATACAGCCAATGGATTTGTGGAAGGCAATTTCGGAGGTGGCGGAACATTGGGACCATCTGGTAATTTAGTATTTAGAAATGCAACAGCAGGTATTACAAGTTATCCAGCAGCGCAAGTTGCAACAAGCATGCTACAACCGACAACGTTTTTAAATGTATTTATTAAGTTATAATAGGAGCCAAGGAAATGGCATTAGCAAATATAAGTCCAGTTTCGCCGTTTGATGTGAATAACTTCACAGCCGGCGCGCGAACAACATCAGGTTACGCACGTACATTATCTCCTTCATTAGATGTAGCATACGGTGAATCAATGCGCGGTATATATGTCGGTGTTACTGGTAATGTAAGTTATGTAAAATGGGATGGCACCACACAGATTTTAGTAGGATTGCTAGGAGGATTTTGGCATCCTATCCCCAGTTTGATGATAAATTCAAGTGGGACGACTGCAACGAGCATCGTTGTAGGTAGTTAAGCAAAGCAACAAAAGGGAATTACATTTTATTTATTAAAGGAGCTACACAATGTCGTCATCTACTTTTCAACAATATAATGTTTACGATGGTTTAACAGCTTGCCGCGTGGTTTCAACAGGCAACGTTGCCGGTACATATTTTAATGGTACCGTTAATAACGGGGTTGGGGCTACATTAACAATAGCTGCAAGCTCCTTGACTGTTGATAGCGTTGTATTAGTGGTTTCCAATCGTGTCTTGCTTGTTGGACAATCTTTAGCAAATCAAAATGGTATCTACGTTGTTTCATCGATTGGCGCAACTGTTGTGTTGACGAGAGCGCATGATATGAAAAGTATGGAACAAATCCGTACAGGACAATTCGTAACTATTGGAGCTGGCACAGTTAATGCAGGAGCCACTTACGTTATTGTTGAACCGCTTCCCGCGCAATTTGGTATCAGCAATTTTGAATGGAATGCTGCAATCACATCCGGTCTTGGAACTGCTGCAACGAAAGCGGCATCTGCAAATGCACAGCCCACCGTTGCCTCAGTCTCTGGCGCAACAACCACTGGTAATATCGTAGAATCTGCGGATACTGCCGGAACTGTTGCGGATGGTCCAGTCGCTGCAAACAAAGTATTAACCTCAGCGATTGTGACACCAGATGTTGGCGCGAACTTAATCACATTTGATGTGACCGTTGGGGAAGCAGCTCTAGCAACCGGAGGCGCTGTAACTCTGCAAGCATCTAGCGGATCTAAGCAATATAAGATTAGGTCACTAGAGCTTGAATCGGGTGGCACAAACTTTTCTGGCGGTGGTGGTGATAGATTGGGACAAGTCACAGACGGCACGACAGTTTATTCCGTGGTTCCAGCAGCAACTATGCAAGCATTAACCAATGCTCGTTGGAGTCAAACGGCTTTACCAAATGCTGCATCTGCTGCGAATAACACATCAACTGCCGCTGGCGCTGCTTTGACTTTCAAATATTCTGGCGGAACAACAGATTATACAGCAGGATCATTGCGCATTTCTGGGATCATGGAAAGAATCGCGTAAGCTTCAAGAGAAAAAGGGGTGTCAGGAGATGCCCCTTAATCAGATAAAAGGATTTATCTATTATGGTCGCAACAGTCATAATTCCAAATTTACCACTTATCACAACGCCTCAATTAACGGATGTTATACCTACCGATCAAGGTGGCGTGACATATAAAGTTACAAATGCGCAATTGCAAACATTATTTGGTTTTTCAGCAGGAATTCTCCCACTGAATATGGGTGGAACGAATGCTGCATTGGTTGCGAATTTAGGCGGTATTGTTTATTCAAATGCAACACAACTTGCGATATTACCTAATACCTCGACATCAGGAAATGTATTGCAGTCTAACGCAGGAATGGCGCCCTCTTGGTCAACGCCAACCTACCCAAGTGCTAGCGGATCGGCTGGGCAGCTATTAAGATCCGATGGCACAAACAATATTTATTCCTCATCAACTTTTCCTGATACTTTTTCGATTAATACTATTTTATATGCATCAGGTACGACCTCGATTTCATCGATTTCTACAGCAAATGATGGGCTGCTGGTCACAAGCAATACGGGCGTGCCCTCTATTCTTGCAGGACCTGGGACAACGGGACAAGTACTGCAATCTAATTCTGCTTTAGCGCCTTCATTCTCAACAGCGGCTTATCCATCAACCACGACGATTAATCAAATACTGTGGTCGAATTCTGCAAATACAATCGTTGGTCTTGCAACAGCCAATAACGGTGCATTAATTACATCGGCCGGCGGAGTCCCCTCTATAAGCTCGACATTGCCAAGCGCTGTGCAAACGAATATCACTGCACTTGGAATGCAATCCCAAGCATTGAATATGGGTGGATTTCAAATTAATAATGGCGCAACACCCACATCGTCAACTGACTATGCAACAAAAGGATACGTTGATACAACTGCATTAACTGGTACTTCGGTTTATGCTGCTAGCACGACAAATTTGACAGTAACCCAATCAGGCGCAGGGATTGGCGCTACTTTAACGAATGCAAGTACTCAAGCAACTTTCGCGCTTGATGGTGTAAACCCACCAGTAAATTCAAATGTTTTAATTAAAAATTTAGCCGCTGCAAATAATGAAGGTATTTATACAGTTACCAATGTTGGTTCCGGTTCTACAAACTGGGTTTTAACTCGAGCTACTACGTATGATGCCCCTTCGGAAATTAATAATACTGGATTAATTATTGTTCAGAATGGCAGCACACAATCTGGAACAGCTTGGTTCAACTCAGCAACCATTGTCACAGTTGACACGACAAATTTTAATTATAGTCAATTTGGAAACATTATCTTTCCTATATCTTTAGCGCATGGCGGTACAAATGCGAATTTAACAGCGTCCAATGGTGGTATATTTTATTCAACAGCTAGCGCAGGCGCAATACTTTCAGGCACTTCAACTGCCGGACAAATAATTTTATCTGGCGCTTCAACAGCGCCCACATGGTCAACTGCAACATTCGCAAGTACTTACGCTGTAAGCACTATACTCTTTGCTTCATCTTCTAATGTGGTTACAGGTCTTGCAACAGCTAACTCCTCTGGGTTGCTAACTAATGGAAGCGGGGTCCCTGCCTGGGTGACGGTTACAGGGACAGGTGCTCCTGTACTTGCAAATACTCCTTCTCTTATAACTCCTTCTTTAGGTGCAGCTACTGCCACATCTTTGACATTTTCACCAACCACAGGTGGAATTGTTGGTACGACTACCAATGATAGTGCAGCGGCTGGTAGTGTAGGAGAATACATTAGTAGTGTGGTAGCTCAGGCCAGTGCTGTCTCTTTAACTAACAATACCGCACGCTCAATCACCTCGATTAATTTATCAGGCGGTGACTGGGATGTGTATGGAAATGTTTCCTTGAGTGGCGGTGGAACCACACTTTTACAATACTACTCATGCTGGATTAATGTTGGCGCTTTTGGTATCGCTCCTGACCCTTCTTTGTGGGCTGGTCAATCATACGGTGCCACTGGTCTTACGACATTTGCTGAAAATGAAGTCGGTGATACAACACCTTTCTTGAGAGTATCTTTGGCATCACCAGCTACTGTTTACTTAGCGATTGTTGCCGGTTTCAGCACTTCAACTGCAAATGCTTGCGGCGGTATTTATGCAAGGCGGGTTAGATAAATATTTACTAAAATTCAATTACAATATATATTGCATGATTCATTAAATCCACAAGGATCAACAAAATGGCTGGAAAAAAGAATCATCACAAACATGCTGTCAAACACATGGAACTTGCAGCGCATCATCATGCAAAGGCTAAAGAACACATGTCGATGGTACACGAAGCAAAAGAAGAAAAATTGATTGGCAAGCTGGCTAAAGTCAATAAGCTTGAAGTTAAGAAAGAAAAACCTAAGTCAAAGAAATCAAAGTAATATCAAACATCCTGAGATGGCGCATATTTGGATGTGTCATCTTCGCAGAAATATCCGTACCAAACTAAATAATTATTTAGCTTAACTTCGAATTCTTCTTGGATATTCATTTTTCTGCCGCAGGCATTCTTGCAATTGGGTGATGCGCAGAAGGTTTTGTCTTTGTATGTCATTAAAGTTCACCAATTTTTTTCAATAATTCTCTGGCATTGATCGCGATTAAAGCAATATCATCTCTTCTTTCAACCAATGATTCTATTTCATTTAAACTCAAATAAGGCAAAGAAATGTTATGTATAAATATTTTCATTTCATCATGCCTAGCAATCCACGCTTTAACACAGCCGCGGCACACTAAATCTAAATGGTGATCTTCGCATTTATATTGGTTCATGTTATGGCATCGGCGGAATAGGAATTTTAAGATATAGCTTATTTTCAATGGCTTTTAAGAACCATTCAATCTTAGGCAACTCATGATAATGTTCGGAACATTTTTTTAAATCAATAATTAATGCGTTCGCATAACCCAGCAATGTAACATACGTAAAATTATCATCGCATAATTGTTTTATTCGTTCTTCTGGCATTTAATTCCTTCCTGCTCTGCAATTCTCTATCAATCAAATTTGATATTTCCATAAGAGATTCGTTTCGTAAGCTTGTAAAAAACTCTTTAAATAGAACTTCCCAAAATGTTTGATTCATTTATTGTTATCCTGAATAAACACTTTCATTGCCTTCATTGCATCTCGCCAACCATTAAGATAATCGATGCTTTTATTTTTAGATGTTCCGTTTTCAGTATAATATTTAGCTCGATACTGTGAAATTGTTGTTGATCCACCGTATTTTAAGATGTCTTTAATATTTTTAAGAGTAGGCTCAACTTTTTTCTTGATTAAAAATTCAATTGCTTTTTTAACGTCAGCATATGTAATGCCTGGTCTACCTAATTTTACAGCATTTTCTAACTTAATTTTCATTTAATCATCTCTATAAATTTTTCTAGTATATGCAAAGGAAAGTTTATTTGATTATCTAAAAACAAAGGGGATGTAATTATTATATTTTCATTCCCTCGATATGTTAAAGTTTTTTCAGTATTATTTTCATATACTATACTTAACTGCCATTCTTTAACCATTTTCATATTCCAAATAAATATTTAATAGAAAACTTAACAATATCAGCAACAATAAATACTACAGTAATAAAAGAACTTATTCCTACTAAAAATTCCACTAAATCTTCAGAATCCATTTTTATATCCTATATGGCGAAAACACCCACCGGGACGAAATTGCGCGCAACGCAGCTTCAGTTTGATGGGTGTTTCCAATGCTCTTAATGCTTGCTGGGTTCAGGTGATTCTTCTTGTGTTTTCTTTATAAAACATTCTTTCAAATGACTCATCAATCGCTCACCTTGGATTCTTTTAATTTCTTCGTTATATTCTTTCTCTGAATAATACAAAGGAGAATCTTGAATAGCAGTTTTAAGATTATATTCGTCTGCTACATCATACATGATAACCATAATGCGCATATCTAAATCAAATAACAGAACGGCTCCTGCATTGACTCGATTGCCTTATTTGTCTACAACATTTAACGCGATATCTTCATTTTGATCTAAGTCTAATTTCAAAAAAAATTGTGACTCATTGGTTTCTTGCTTTGATTCTTCTGACCATACTTTTAATTTTGTGTACATTTATTGCTTTCCTTTGTTGGTTAAAATGGAAAATCATCATCAAACCCTTCTTCAATCTTAACGCTTGGCAATCGCTTACCAAGTATAGATACTACTTTATCACCCACTACATAATCTTTAACCGCGTTCTTATCCGCATAAAATCCACCATCTGGCTTTGGTTGACCTGGTTGCACGATGATATCAACTTTGCCTTCGCGGCCTTCGCAGTCACCAGCCGAAAAAGCACCAAGGTTATACTTATCAATCAATCCGCAACATTCTGCAAAGTGTCTCAATTTGTAGGCGGCTTTTTCAAGCAAATAATCGAATATGAAATGTGAGTCACCAGCCTTATCCCATATTTGCAGCGTCAATTTGATCATCTCATTGCCCGATTTCGATATTTGATCTTCGGCTTTGGTGACACGAAAATTATATACGCCCTTCTCTAATAATGAAAAGGTGCTGATTTCATCTGCGGTCTTTGGTGAAAAGTTCATGCGACATACTCCAATAAATTATTAATAGCTTCTTGTTCGGTTTTACCAAACTCGTGAATTCCGTGTTCATTATCATCTTCAAAATAAACGCCCCAATCCCAGGATCTATTTGGGATTGGGGCGTTTATATGATCAGTTAATATTTTTCGTTGAGTCATTCTGCATTCCCTTGTATTTTGGATTTAAGACTATCAATGCATTTTTGGATAATATCAGTAGGCATTTCTTCGAATCGACTTGAGTTGGCTTTGTCTAACCATTTTTGCGTAGATTCTTCCGGTATTTTAAGCAGGTCTACCAAGCGTAATAATTCGGATATTTGATCAGGTGTTGCTAGGATTTCTGCTACTGCTTCACGCTCTAGAATGTCGCGACCATAACGCTTTGCGATTTCATCATAGCTAAATGGGAATTGATCCCCATCTGGGAATGATTCAATGCGTGATTTCTTAATAAGCCCTATACGATCTTTACCGCGTTTCTGGATTTCAAACACGAGATCGAATAGGTAATCTAATTTTTTGTAACAATCGAAGGTTTGACCTAACACCACAAGGTTGCTTCCATATTCATTCTTCGCGTGGGCTGTAATAATTACATTCATATCTAGTCTAAGCAACAAATTTAATAACTGTTTCATTTTTTTATTGGCTGATCCGTAATGTCCGCCAAACGCGGTTCCATCCGGGTCCTTATCGCTTATGCGTTCCTTTGCTGACTTGTCTAGCAGGTCGTGATATAGCGTGGTTAGAGGATCTATCACTAAAGTCTTGTATTCGTGTTTCTCGGTCAATAATGACTTGACCTCTTTCAGTAATTCATCAAAGCATGATGTCTGGAATATCGCGCCGCCATTGTCTTGCAGGATCTTGATGTACTGATCGTTCTCTGCGCCTTTCTCTGTGTCAATTAGGTATGGTGCTGCAAACTGGATGCTTGCTGTGGTTTTGCCAACACCTGCCATTCCATAAAATAATGCTTTTAACCGTTTCTCTATCTTTTCTGGTTTCTTTGCTCTTAACGCACACATATCACACCCCTACACAAATATTCGAAATCTCAATAAAACACACATAGATCGTCATGCTAATCACGACTAATAGCGCCGCGATAATCGCTGAGTCTAAAATCAATACACTTTTATGCACCTTGCTTCTCTCCTTAAAGTCGTGATTAATTAGACGGCTCATGGTGCGGCCGTCCATCGAATTTCCCCGTTATCCAGGTGTCTTGTAGGCCGTAAACCGGCCTCTATGTATTGTTCCACGCGCTTATCAGCAACGCGCTCCGCAAACAATTGATCCATCTCATATGTGAAATGTTCAACGGCATTCTTGCGCATTGTTTCTGCAAGTTCATATGCTTGAGAGTGCGAGCCTTTCAAAAGATATCGCACGAAGTGTTCAACCGTGGCTTCAAAGTTATCGTGCTCGATGATTGCGTTGTAGCAGTCTGTGCCAAGCGCTTTGAGGCATTCAGCGGTGAGAAAGTCTTTATCAACTTCTTCGAGGGTTGCGTAGGATTCATAGCCGCAGCGTATAAGTGAATCCACTAGTGCTGTAATTTCCTTGCGGTACATGTACTTAGGTATCATAATCCACCGTCCTTGATTAAACTATATTCAATCCATGGTTCAACTGACCTAAACATGCTCTTCAATTCTGCATGACTTAAATCTAGGGATTCATAATCCCAGTTTTTTGCTAATTTTAGTGACGCTATCTTGTTCACTAAATCTACAGCGCAACTATGTGCTTGCTCTGTAGATGATAATTGCTGTACTCTTTGCGTAGTCATATTTGACCTCGTCCGTTAATTTATGATAGGCCCTGAGATGTTGATGCATCTTTTGGGCCGCTGTTAATTACATAAAAATATCAATTCCAATCAAAGAAATATCGATAATTCCTATATCTTTTTTGAAATTTTTATAAAGAGCTTCAAGAAATTCATGGTCTTTTGTTCTTGCTTTGTCAGATGTTTCTAATTTTTCAATCAACTGTTGCAACTTAGGAATCAATTGGTTTAAAACATCAATCACATCTTTTTTTTCTACTATCATTTTAAATTCCTTAAATTAATTAAGCTTTTTCGTAATATTCTTTCACTCTAGTTTTAATATCTATATCATGATCAATTGCTGCACTTAATTGTCTATAAGACGCATAACCATATGTTTCAGAAATAACATCTAAACAGCATGACATTGCTAATTTGATTTCACCATCGGTATGCGCGTCTTCTCGTACACTGATTGTTTGTAATAATTCAGCTTGTTCTTTTAAGATTTCTTTTGTTAAATTGATGTGCATTTTCTGTTTTCCGTCATTGTTAATATTGAAATGCTATTATAATTTAGCATCATCAGCTTGTAAAGTAGTTTCTAAACTTTTCTTATATTTCTTCAATAACGAACACAATATAGAATTCATCGGCATTTCCACGTCAACAGATCTTTTCTTCAAGAATGACCATAATTCGATGGGAACGCGTATATTAAACGTCTTTAGATCTTCCATTGCAATCTCCTTTTATTTTAAATTGTTTTCAGTTAAACTATATTTCGCATCATATCATATATTGAAAGTTTTTCAATGGATTTAAAGGATTTTTATGCCCTACGGATATAAAGAATTTATAAAATCTGAGATGGGATATGTTTAAGATATGATTTAAAATATACAATCGAATCTCGCACCGTGTTAAGCGGCGCGAGTATAAAAACTAACCTGATTTGTCACAATCGAAGCTATAATGCATAACAACCAAATGCAATTATAGCCTGGATTATGAATAGGTCAACTCATAATTGAAAAAGGCTAACAATGAAAGAAGAAATAATTCGTTCCATTCCTGATGCATTTCATTTAGGTATTTATGTTTATTTATTAAACTATCCATCTGGTATTTCAATTACAAGAAAACATTTACAAGAACATTTTAAAGTAGGACAAGACAAGATTAACAAAACATTAAGTTGGCTCAATAAAAACTTACTAATAGAGTACATTTATGAAAAAAATTCTAATGGTAGATTTCGTGGTAATAAAATAGTTGTAAAAATTTAATTAATTAAAAGGATTTTGATTATGTCAGTCGAAAAATTATCAGATGCATACCAAGTTATTCCAGAAAATGTCCCCTTCGCGCAAATTAGTAATTTTGTTATTGAGCATATAAAAGACAATGACGCTTTTAGAGTATGGGCGTTTAGTTTTTCCAAAAGTAGAGACTGGAAAGTAATCAAAGAATTTACTCAAAAAATATGTGGAGTTGGAAAAAGAAAGGCTGATTATGTCTGGTCTTATTTAAATCGATGCGGTCTTGTTGAGTACGAAAAAATATCAGATAAGGAAACAGGTAAATATATAGAAACCCGTATACGTATTTTGAATGGTACAAAATTTAATCCTCACGAGCCATTTATTAAAGAAAAAACCACTCCCGCAAAAAACGCGGATATGGTTACAAATAGTAGTAAATCTGTGGATAAGTCCACTCCCGCGCTTTCCGCGTCCGCGGATATGTACCCACTACTAAAGAAAGATATAACCAATAAAGAAAAAGAAAGAGAGGGCTCGCGCAAAAAACGCGCTCCTCTCTCAATTTTTAAACCTGACAAAGAAAGCACTGCACTAGCCAAAGACCTGAAGCTAGATTTAACCGCCGAACTTAAAAGCTTCGAGAACCGCCACAAAGGCAAAAAGACACAGTACGAGTTTCAGCGCTGGCTTAAGTCCGCGTTCGATTACAACCAAAAATCAAAAGCGTCTGGCAGTAAGATCGAGGTCAAGAGTACTGTTCCCGAGTATGGGCCCGGGCACCCAGTATGGGAAATGAACCACGGGAAAAGGGATAGCGTCTACAATTAACCAAGCAACACGGATGTTGTATGGCAGAAAATGAAAAATACCCAGAAATCAATCTGGGTGCAGAAATTTGCAATAGACTTAAAAAGTTGTATTACCCTGAAATCGAATGGGGTGATGGTATGTCGCAGGTTATTGCAAAATTATTTACCAAATTAAAGACACAAGCTAGAATATTTTTTCCAGATTGCGCAGAAATTGAATTGTTACAGAAAATATGTAAATTTAATGATATAAGTTTTAAAGAGCTATGTGAATTATGATGGACAAATACACACCCTGCCTAAAATGCGGCTACCGCAGGTTATTTTGTCGGTGTTAATGTTTCACATAGAACCTTCAAGGATGATGATATATGCAAGAAAAGTTAGAATGGTCCCAAAGAAGCAAACGCTACAAGACAAAGTACTTTGCAGAACTAAAAAACCTATATGGAGAAGCCAAGGATGGCGCTGCTCAAGAAGAAACCAAGGATAGTAAACCTACATCCAACCGAAGACCAAGAGCAGACCTTGCTAGTAACTTGGCTTGAGAAGAACCGCATATTGCACTATGCAATTCCGAACGGTGGTAAGCGCTCATTTACTGAAGGCTGCAAATTAAAGCGTACAGGCGTCAAGGCTGGTGTCCCTGACTTGTGCCTCCCTGTTCCTACAAAATGCCACCACGGGCTTTATATCGAGCTTAAACGGGTATCTGGTGGGATATTGTCACCTGCGCAGCGAGATTGGCTGGTAAAATTAAGAAATCAAGGTTACGCCGCGGAATGTTGCTTAGGATTTGAGCATGCAAAACAAGTTGTCATCGAATATCTCAACATGTAGACTGGTAAGTGATTTGATAAATTGTATATTTTTACATTTTCCTGTTCTACTCCTTGTTTGTGCAATATCGTCGTTTTAATCCCAACTTAAAACGTTGGGATTTTTTTATGTAAAAATTCATGGAAGATTTTTAGTAATGATCGTTAGTAATTGTTGCTCACAAGATGTGGAAGTTGTCCTAGAACGATTTGTATGCCTACAATGTGGCAAGCCTTGCCGAACTCGATTTTCTTTACAACTCATGGATGATACGCATGACAATTCCGAGCACGATGCCAGATCAAACTTTTGTGAAGCTCAAGCGGTCATTGACACTGCATGAAGGCCGTGAGAACTTCTGTTATGTCGATACTACGGGCCGAATCACGATCGGAATTGGATATAATTTGTCCGAACGCGGTATTGGTAATACTTGGATTGATCAACAGTATTCTGATGATGTGCATTATTTATATAGCTGTTTCGTAAGGGATTACCCTTGGTTTATGCAGCTTAATGAAGATCGCCAGATTGCACTGGTGGATATGAGCTTTATGGGATACAAGAAGCTTCAAGAATTTCACACAATGCTTGAAGCCCTGGCTAGCCATGATTACGCGGGAGCGGCTAAAGCTATGTTGGACTCCGAATGGGCGCGTGAAGTAAAAGGGCGCGCTGCTACTTTGTCTAACGCTATGTTGACAGGATCCTACGATGTTTAAAGAAATCCTAGCTGATGCTTTCCCGATAATTGAGAAGTTCGCGCCAATAGTTGCGACAGCCCTTGGTTGTCCAATACCCGCAATAGCATCCGTTGCGCTTAATTTGGTTTCAAGTGCGTTCGAATGCCAGAAGAAAGATCTTCCTTCGCTGATACAGACAATTATTGCGGATCCGAATGCCGAAGCTAAGTTAACGCAAGTTGCCGGTAGCTTGCCGAATATTTCAGAGCAATCAATATCAAATATGATTAGATTGCCTACTGATTTTGAGATTAACGTAAAGATACATTGGGATGCTACTAACCACATCGACAACTAGAGCATATACTTGAAATAAAAATAAATAACCCTGCAATAAATAACAAATATGGGTTGGTGAAAATAATCCATATCGCTAATATAATTCCTGACCAGCATAATAAACTTACAATTGCATCCTTTATTATTCCAAATTTATAAAATATAAATATAATTATTAAAACACTTGTGATATTTTCTAGCATTATTTGTACTCCCAGCCACCGGACGGCCTGAACTCTATACGGTGGCATATGTTAAAATTCGAAAATCCGACCAACGGCCGGTACTATTACATCTCACTTGAGAAAGACATGTTCGATGCCCCAATCATCGTGCTGCATAAAGGCGGTAACCAAAAGAACATCATTAAGAAACATCATTTTGTTTCAGAATGTGAACGCCAGACTCACTTACAAGTGATGATAAAGAGACGTCTATCGAACGGGTATGTTCAACTGAGTTAAACACGGGATGTTGGGTTTGCGTAACCCATTCGTGCATAGCATTGATACAAGTTGATATGCTTTGCGTGTAGTTTTCACCCCAAAAATCCATTAAAAATTTTAATTGAGATTCTGATTTTTTGGTTAGGTTTATATTAATCCGTTTGGTTGTTGATTTCATTTTATCCCTTTGTACAAGTTTCACATTCCGAAATTGAATATTCACCACATGAACTACAGCTTGGTAGTTCTGGCCACATTCTTGGTGTTCCGCCTGGGCAGCATTCTATCCAGCCTTGGCCGTCACATTCTTCGCAATCTTTATCATTCACTTTCAAGTACCTTTTCTTTAATAATTCTTATAAATTTTTCTTTACAATCTTGAAATCCTGCCTCATATCCGTGATCGAATCCGCTTGCAAAACCTTGCCTATATAGTTCATCATCTTGTTTTACGTATTTTATTTTTTCTGTCATTTCTATTACTCCCATCAAGAAAATATTTCTTCAAATTGCCCAGCGCATTGTTTTGCATGTTCTAAATCATCAAATCCTTCTTCAACTATTTCTTTTGTCATTCGATCTTCTACGTATATCCAGCCGTTTATGTCTTTTGCTTGGTATCTCATGCCTACACGCTCGATTTAATAAAATGTAACAAAGTAATTAGTCCGCAGATTAATCCCGTAGTGCTAATCAAACACTTCACGATAAATGCCTGAAGTCTTATTTCCATTATTGCTATGTCACTTTTAAGAAGCGCAATATCAGATTTAGTAGCTACGTTTGAATTAATAAAATTAGATTGTTCTTCCGCTATTGCTTCAGCTCCACGTGGTTCTATGCCTGCTTGTTTAAGTTTGTTAGCGTAGGTTATTGCATTGAATGTTGATGATGTCATCTCGTTTTCCTCAGTTGTTATAATTATTCTATTAATTCAAATATTTCTATTTCATGTTCGGCACATTCGTCAATCATGTCTTGCGCATCTTTTTGATGTTTAAAAACTGAATGTACGCCGTTTTCGTTTATTACTACGTAGACTTTCATTTTATTCCTTATTACATAACTCACAATATGAGATAGAGTGTTCACCGCATGCGCTACAACATGGTAACTCAGGCCACATGATGGGTGATCCACCTGGGCAGCATTCAATCCAACCTTTGCCACCGCAATCTTGGCATTCATCATTCGTGCTCATCTTCATGTACATAATCGCCATATTCTTCGTCGTCTGGTTCTCTTTCATTTATCATGGTCGTACTCTATATCATTACTTAAGAAAATTTTTTTATTAGGATACTTATCTATTTTTTCTCTATAAATAACAAATGCTAATGCTAAATCTTTAGATGAGCTTGTCAGTGTAGTACTTGTGTCTTTCAATCCTGACTCATGTTTTACTGTTACTGTAAATGTCATTTTAGTTTCTCCAATTCTTCTTCTAAAAATTTGTTCGTCACTTCCTGAATAGCTCTAATTAGAGTAACGATTGAATCTGAAGCTAATTTGTAAACATTACGCTGTCCTTCATAATAAGAGCCTAAATTCATCTTAGTTAATTCTTCATGAGTCATAGTTATTTCTTTTGTTTCAAAGTTGATGCCGCATATCTTGTGCTGTATCTTTGTATCATAGTGTCCCCTCGCTATCTGGTTGTTGTTTATTCAAACTATTAATAGCATTTAAACCAGCGCCTGCACCGTTATCTCTATCGTATAATCTAAGACATAATTCATTTTCAGAAAAATCGATTTTTAAAACGGTTCCATACAAATAATCAAAATAATTATATTCTTTTAATAATTCTTTAGCGTGTTCAATTGTTAATTCTTTTTTAGGTTGTAATAATCCCATTCCTTGCTGCTTTGAGTTATCATATAAAGCTTTTAAAACTTTTGCTTTATTCATTTTTGATATATCAATAGTATTCATGGTGTTCTCTCTTAGTTATTAAAAATAAGGATAAGCTTTTAAATCATTCGTAAGCTCTCGTTTATAAGCAATCATCAATCTTTTATCGAATAAATTGCATGATTCACAGTCATCATTAATACCAATGATAGATTCAAAAGATTTTATATTTTTAATTTCTTGGCATTTATAGCAAACTTTATTTTTAGTCATAGTGTCCCCTCGTTAGTTAAGCCCCCGAAGGGGCGGATTATTTAGTGAAACTGTACTGGCATACCTTTGCGCTTTCGTCCGTTAATCATGATCCAAACATCCCCATCGTTGCAGTATCCTATTAATATCCCTGTTGCTGATTTGCAGTTTCCAGCGTTTGTTAGATATTCGATTGTTACTTTTTGAAATGTTACTTCGATCATTTTTAATTCCTCGTTGTTGTTGACTTGATAAAAGTAATTATACTCGTATTTGAGTGTTATGCAACTATTAATTTAACTATTTGCAAAATAATTTATTGGGTGCATAATATATGCAATTAGCAAAGGATTTGCATTGATGGACGCCAAACCCTACAAAATTCCTGCCCCATTTCATAAGCTATCAAAGAAGCTTATCGATAAGATTGTTAAAGACATCAAGCTTGGATCAACTAATAGACTTGCATCACGTGCTAATGGCATTACTGAATCAATATTTTATATTTGGTTGCAGCAAGGTAAATTTGATTTAGAAACTCGCAGTGAAACCCTATGTGCCTATCTCGTTGAGTCTCTCGCGAAAGTTAATCAAGATGAAGTCCAAGAATGCAGACAATTAGCACGTCATTCAGAAGATGGGCATCGTGGCGCACAATGGACATTAGAGCGTGCATATCCTCGTGACTTTGGAAACAATGCATTGGCATGTGAGTTGCTCGACAAATTAGACAAAATGAATTTAGACAAGGAGCATCGTGATGCCATTGAAAAAGTCATCGAGTAAAAAGGCCGTTGGTATGAATATCAAAGCCGAAGAAAAAGCGGGACGCAAGCCTAAGCAAGCGGTTGCAATCGCCTTATCAATACAGCGCAAAGCAAAGAAAGGGAAGAAGTAATGGATTTTAAGCTATGCGAAGAATGCAGCAAAAGACACCCCGCAGCTAATATGTGTGAACAATGCCATATAGCATATGCTTATAGTTATAAAAGATCTTTTGTGGGTTTAATTGAAGAATTTACTGGATGATATATGGCTACCATCACCACTGCCAAACGCAAAAAGATCCCTAAATCAGACTTCGGCATGCCTGGTGAAAAGAAATACCCAATGCCAGATAAAGCACATGCAGCCAATGCCAAATCTCGTGCATCGCAGATGGCAGCAAAAGGCAAGTTATCTAAAAGTAGCGAAGCAAAGATAGATGCCAAGGCCGACAAAAAACTAGGCAAGACAGTCACAGCTAGCAGAACTCTACGAGGGATAAGACGATGAGAAACTTAAGAGATATGGATATGCGCATGACGCCTGGGATGGAAATGGCGAATGGTCTATTAGATCCATCATACCCACAGAAATTTGAATACTCACCTATTAGCCCAGTGCGTCACGGTCAAACCAATAGCGCGGCTAAGGTCACCAATGGCTCCCGTATTATGAGTGCAGTATTAGAGAGCAAATAATTTGGAATGCATATTCTGTAGCTATCCTACCACCAAGGTATTAGATACTGATCCTACGCGTGACGGATCAGTTAGACGCCGAAGAGAATGCGAAGATTGCAACAGTCGGTTCACGACACTTGAACAACTAAAACCACCTAAAGAATCTAAACATGCTTAGTGCTGCAAAGCTACGAATAGAAGCACTTGAGAAACAGATGCGTCAGCAAACTATTACACATATCAATTTCAAAAATAGCGAAGAGACAATCATATATGGATCAGATCAAAACAAATTATATATTCCCACTTTTACTGGTAATGACTTTCATAATGGTAGCGATTTTGTGCGTCTCGTTATGGGGCCTTATGGATCAGGAAAATCAACATTGTGCATTAATGAAATCGTTAGACGAGCATGTAGTATGCCTAATTGGTCTCACGGGCAAAGAAGATCCAGATGGTTAGTAATACGTAATACTTCAGGTGAGTTATATAGCACGACATTACAAACCTGGTTAGCGTGGTTTGGTGAGCTGGGTGATATCAAGAAGCGACAAAAGCCATTATTGACATACGAGCACACATTCAATGATGGCGAAGGCATTGTCGTATTAGAGTTAATCTATATTGCATTGGATCGTGAAGATGATCTACGTAAACTGAAATCATTAGAAGCAACAGGTGCATACATCAATGAATTATCAGAAGTGCCACAAGGTGTACTCTCGCATCTTAAAGGTCGTGTTAATTATCGTTATCCTAGTCGAAACTTTTGTCCTAGCACTTATTGGAGCGGCATTATTGCCGATAGCAATTATCCTGATGTGGATCATTGGATTTTTAAGCAATTTGATGAAAAGCCTGTTGAAGGGTATAGATTATATAAGCAACCGCCAGGACTATTGAAAGATGAAAATGGTAAATGGTATCAAAATCCTCGCTGTGACAATTATAATAACATTGCTCATGATTATTACACTAAGCTTGCTACTGGACAGACCGAGGCATTCACCAAGGTGTATTGTCTTGGAGACTATGGGTCAGTGGGTTTTGGTAAAAAAGTCTATCCCGAATATAATGATGATATCCACAGCGTAGACAAGATACATGCGATACAAGGCGATCCGATACATTTAGGATGGGACTTTGGATTGACACCAGCGTGTATTGTTATGCAGATATCGCCGCGTGGTCAAATTAGGATACTAAAGGAATATACCAGTGAAGATATGGGGATTAGAACGTTTGCAAAGAATGTTGTTTTGCCTGCCCTTTCCATTGACTTTCCGTACAATAAGATTGGGATTTCTCGTGGTGATCCTAGTGGCGTTGCTGGGGATGATATTATGGAAGAGTTATCTTGCATCGGCGAGCTTTGCTCTCTCGGCATTACTACTCACCCTGGGAGAACTAATGATCTCGAGCCACGAATAGGGGCTGTGCGTTACTTCTTGAACCAAATGACGGATGGTCAACCCG
>Ga0302306_10000324_pt1 | contig 33106 bp, 36 predicted proteins | sample III_Palsa_E3_1_FD_198761 | JGI IMG/M metagenome (GOLD analysis project Ga0302306, IMG submission 198761) | Peat permafrost microbial communities from Stordalen Mire near Abisko, Sweden - III_Palsa_E3_1 | ecosystem: Environmental > Terrestrial > Soil > Palsa > Peat permafrost | place: Sweden...
CGGATATGCATATCGTTCAAATAGAGATTGACTCGCCTTGTCCAACAAGTCTCGACACACTGCTGTCAACCGCACGGAGAAACGCGTCCTCCCCGCCCATGAACGCCACCCACTCGGCTAGCGCGTCGAGTGCCTCTTGCCGCGTCCCGTCCGATAGCTCCCTTTCCCGCAGATCGCCACCCGAAAGGTCACCGCCGGGCCGCGTTTGTCCCGGTACTCGGGCAGCACATACGGCATCCCTAGTATTGATGTGACGTTCATGGTGTTTTTAACCGAAGGTTATTCGTCAAATCATTGACGAGTTCAGTAACTTGCTCAAACCACGTGAACGTCATCTCGGCCTCCACGACATCCATCACCAAGTACCATGACCCGTCCCGATAAAGCCCCGTGTCAGCGTCACCTGTCTCATATTTGGCTCGAAGCTGGCTTTCGACACGCTCTCGCCTATATTCTTCCTCGATTTCGAGGAAAGGTATCTGCGGTGTGCTCATGATTAATGTCCTCTTTATAAGGTTGGCGACTATCTGCCATCTCGCGTGGCTTTATTTAATGACCGGTGTTGGGATCTTCCTGCGGCAGCGGCCGTCTTGCTCGCTGCTTTTGCCAGCGTGGCGGCATCCTTGATTGCTTTCTCGGCGATCAACTCGGCGTATCGCGCGAGGACGTCCTCGGCGGACGTGCATGACACTTGGAGATCGAGCTCCGCCGCTACGCCCCGGCGGATCTCGGCGAGGAGGGTGGCCTCTTCGAGGGTCGGCATGCTGGTTGGCCACCCTTTCGTATACAAGAGATGGCTCGGGATGCGTGCTTCGAGGTCCTGGCGCCGCGCCGCCCGTTGTTTTGCGATGGCGATGCGCTCGCGCAGCTCGGCGGGCAGCAAATGCGGCGCGGCATCCGCCAACCAGCGGTGCCCCTGGAAACCATACGTCGAGTGGGCTTCCAATTCGACCATCTCGATGTAGATCGCCTGGTTGTCCCCACAGCCGGCCGCCGCCCGCAAGTCACTTTCGCTGCTCATGATGCAATAGGCGCAGGAGACGCGTGAGGCCCGGTATTTCGTGTAGGCCTCGTGCAAGCGCAAGCCGGCCTGGTCGATGGCCGAGAACACCTCGTCAATTTCCCATTCGATGATCGCGTTCCACGTCAGGCCAGCACTCCCTTTTCGCATCAGCTTCGCTTGTTCGGCCGCCACGGGCATCTTGCGGCGCGTCGCGCTTTCTTCCCGCCGAATGCCGGCGACATTCACGATGTCCTGCCCTGGGAATCGCTTTTTCAGCGCGCTCGTAATCGGCCAAATTTTCGCATCGGACGTGCAAAAACGCATGGAGGGCGTACTCCACGGCAGGATCAATTTGACGCATGAAAGATCCCGGTACCGGGTTAGGTTGTTCTGCCACCGGCCCAACCAGCGATCCATCATGTCGCCGGCGGGACGGCGAACGACCATCAACTCGATACCGAGGTGACGCGCCAGTTCTTCGCAGACGGGCAGGCTATCCTTCCACTCGACCCGCCCCAGGTCTGCATGCACCAAGACCCGGGGCCCGGTGTGGCCGATCGCATCCAGATAAGCGACGACAGCCACCGCGCAAGCCTGACTGTCCTTCCCACCGCTTACCCCAATAGCGACGGCCGCCTGGCGGTCGAGGAGGCTTTTGACGTCGGGCGTGATCGCTACGGGCGGCACCGCGGTGCGTTGATTTGCGGTCCGCTGCACCCATCGAATTGTCTTTTCTTCGGCTTCCAGCATGATGGCCTTTCAGAGAGTCCTGCATCCGTATTTCGCGGTTGATGACGGCTCAAAGCTCGCCGCCCTCGATCATGGCGATCAGTGTTGGTATGTTTGACTTTTCAGTGCTTCGCCGCACAACATGCGCGCCAATCGCGCCGGCAACGAACATCACATAGAACACGTTTTCGCCGAGATAGTAGGCCAGAACGGAGAAAACAGTTAGTAGTATCAGTTCAGACAAGCATAGCCAAAGCTCCTTCGTCGCCGCATAAACAAGTGCGTTCGACGATGCCTGTATGTCGCGGTGAATTCGAGTATTCCAAGCGCTTGCAAACAACCAAAACGAGCAACTGCCATCGCGCCTAGCGGCGACAAGATGCCTCGGAGGCCAAATTCGCAACCAAAAAACAGGATGACGCCAGCAAGTGGGATACCTATCGAATAAAGATAGGCCGCGACGAAGAAAGAGAAAACTGCGTCACCCAACTTATTGAGCAGAACGGTCGCATACAGTGCCATGTACGAGCGCTCAAAATAGACAGTCCGTGATATTTCAACGCTCATTTTGTGTGCCCCGGCTGAAACCAATGAGGTGGTGGTGGGGTTACGATCAATGCCAGCCACGCATCGTAGCTGGCCACGTCACCGCCACTCCAGTTGGCTCCGTTATCGGTGAGCCAGCTTGCCAATTCCTCAGCAGTCTCAAATGCTGGTGACATCGGCGTACCTTCGTCGATGGTTTCGAACATCATGTAATGCGTGGCTACGCCGCTACGCCAGTAAGGCATGAACTTATCTTTGCTGGGCATTTCGAGATGTGGGTCGCGAGAAAAAAAGAACCATATGGCGCTGTCATACAGCGGTATATACATACCTCTCTCGTCCCGAGGATGCTCCCAACTTGGCGGCACTTTCCTTACTTCACGTGACATGGGTGTCGTCCTTTACCTTAACCTCATCAACCACGAAATGCCTTTTTCAAATTACGATTATAGGCATCCTAAACCGCGCGTCAACCTCATAATGATTTTTTACACATTAAATTCAACAGCCACTTTTCGAGATATCTGCGGCGTGACTCGGGTAGCCTATAAATGGCACAATTCAGTTTCATCACGCCCCACGTCAATGGCAGTAGGCTCATCCGTTCCGCTCGATATTTACGATGATTTCGTCTTGATTTCGGAAATCGACATCAACCGCTTCACGCTATCGGATTAATGAAGATCGTTTGCCCGTACCGCCGGCGGCGCCATCTCCAGCTCATGGTCCGCTTGCGCCTCCAAGTTATCGACCGCAATCGTGGCGCAATGCGCGACCACACCGCATCCAGCGCCCTCGCGCACAGGGATCTCAAGCCGGGTCACCTCGCCGCTCCAGTACAACGCGCCATGGACCTCGAGACAGATTTCGACGTCCACGTCTTCCTTCACACAGACCAATAGCTGGGTCACTTCGCCCAGGCTGATCGTCCGCGCCGCCTGCACGTCGATGAAATCGGCATAGCTCATGGGGTACATCGACCCCTCGACGTCTTCCCACACCAGCGGGTCGCACTGCAAAAGCAACGCAAGATTCATTTCTCGGCCCGGGATCAGCGAGGCACAGAGCACCACGGTTGTCGTTACCGTGGTTTCAGCGCTCTGCAACGTCAGTTTCAAACCATCGGTTTCGCTGTGGTGGGCGAGCACTGCCAGTAACGCATTCACTTTCATCGACATCGGGTTTTACCTTGTTCGGGTTGAATTGATTTCGGCACCGGCTTGACCTCCTGGAGGGCCACAACCGGCTAGATCCTGGGCCCCGCGGCTACGGCACCTGGTCGGCCCCGCTCGAGCCCGGCATCGCGCCGCCGGCGGACAGCGTTCCCCTGCTTTGAATGAAGCCCAGGTTGCAGGCTCGCCAGATGACGTAATCGACCGTCCCGATGCGATCGCCGCTCTCGCGCACGAGTACTTCGCACATGGCTGTCGGCGTCATCGCATACCAGTCTGCGACGCGCACCAGGTGCCGGTCGGGCTTGACGGCGTCGACGCCGAAATTCTTGGCCAAGTGCCACTTCGTGATGGGACCGATCCACGGCATGGTTTCGAGAAACGAGACTTTGTCGGCCGCGGCGCCGTATCGGTCAAACCAATCATCGCGATCGCACCAGACGGACCAGATCCCGTCGCATTTGCCGGCATGTCCAAATACCGTACTCGGGTGGTGCCCCTGGTTCAGGGCCGTCATCACCCGGTCGAAGATCGCCTTCGCGATCTGGGCTTTCATGCCTGAGTTACAGACCACGAAGATGTATTCGCAGGTGAACACCATGACGTCGGCCGGCGCTTTCACCGATTCAGCCCATTCGATATCGCCGCCGTACCCGCTCGCGACGACGCTATTCCTGAGTTCCAGATATTCCGATAGTTTCATCGTGCCCTCACTCGGCTTCCTGTTGCGGTGTGTCCTGCTGGGATAGGTCTATCGCGTACTGCCCGCGGCGCAGGAGCTTGCCGGGACCACCCTGGGGTTTGGACAGATCGACCTCGGTCGGCAGCCGCATCTCCGCACGTGCCGGGTCGATCTCGGTGACGACGGCGCCGGCCGCCAGGCATTTGGCTTTCCAGTCACTCCAATCCGACGTTGGCAGCACCACCGTGCCGGGCTCGACGACTTCCAGCTCGTGGTCTGTCCGTGCGATGCGGAACACGTAGCAACCCCAGCCGATCCTTTCGGCGCCACGGTAAATACGCGACCGCGTGTTATATCCCGCTACCTCGAGGTTCGCGATCTTGTCTTTCAGACGCTCCCGATCCAGCGCGAAGACGAACTGCCCTTCGTAATGATCCTTTTTCTCGTAATGCAACGCCCCGACTCGTACCCGCGAGCGTCGAACCTGGCGTTTGCGGTTGATCTTGCCCCAGAAACGCTGGTAAATCGCGACTTCGGAGGCACGCGCTTGGTGCCAGTAGACAAACGGATGCGAGGACGTGTCATCGGCCAAGTACCGTGGGTCGAGGTCGGTACCGGAAATTTCGAACACAGTCATTCCGACGAGCGCGTCGTCCGGCTCACAGCCGGGCCAATCCTGGTGAATCAACGTATTTTCGTAGTAGGAAAACGAGAACGATTGCCAGTACCTCTCCCCCATGGCGTAGAAAAACAACTTGGCAACGCGCCGGCCAATGCACTCATTCAGGTAAGCAAGGATTATCGGTAGGCAAGTTGCCCTTTCGTGATCACGCACGATGGCCGGCCCGGCTTTGTGATCGTACGGGATCAGCACGAAGTGGATTTCGTTGCGGCCTTTGATAGGGTTGACCTCGACGCTATATGAAAGCGACTTTTCGACGGGATGGGCAAGCACGAGGCGTCGGGGCGGCAATAACTCGAGAGGTGCCTTCGCAATTGATCTCTGCGTCGGCCGGCCCGGACTCGGGATACTGTCCGTGCAGGATTCGTCCCCGTGCGGTGGTGCGTCGATCTCTACTAGCGTTCCCACCAGCTCGAAATCGTCATCGGACCCATCGTCAAGCGACGACAGCAGATCGTTGAGATACACATCGGGCCCACACTCGCGGATGTAACGCCTGATTTTCGCGATGACGTCCGGTCTCAGGTCCGCGTCCGTCACGCCGATGTCGTGCCGAAGTAGCGTCAGCCCAGTTGCGCCGCGCTGCCGCCATACCTGCATCTGGCTGATGGCTTCTTCGAAGTCCCCAGTCGGCCATTCCAACAGCTGCTCGTCCTGCGCGCCTCGGTTTTTCTGGACACCGATGACGCTGTACCCGGGCTGCCCGAATAGATTCAGGTCGCTTGGGCTCACTGCGGCGCCCTCGACAGCCCCCGTGAGCCAGTCACGATGCCGCGCGCAATGGAATTTCAGCAAGTTGGCTACCCTGACACCGGGTCCGCACTCGATGGCCCATGCCCCGTGACGCAGGATTGTCGCTGGGATGACAAACGCGTCGCGCAGAGCATCACTGGGCTTGTCCGGCCGTAAGGAGAAGTTACTCCAGCAGAACGGTGTTTCGTCCGCGATTCCTCCGATTTGTTCAATGGGCGGATACCAATACTGGTACACGGTAATGTGTGCTTCCTCCCAGTTCAACAAGGTGTTACCCGTCTGCGTTCGGGCAAGCCCCAGCAAAACGCCGGCGGGCAAATGTCCGATCGCGAAGCAGTGCTCCGCGCAGGACTCCTCGTGGATGCCCATCCCGGCCCATCCGAAGTCGACCAAAGTCATGTTGTCGTTTTGAGCCGTGAGCCCTTTGAACAGGACAGGCCCGTAGGCTTCATCGTCCTCTAACGCGTAGTTTTCTTCCTCTGTATACATAGTGGCGCCCTGCTTATCCGTTTTGGGGGAGTGTCTCGCGGCCGTACACGCTGACGTGTAGTAACTGGACGCCGTATCGGCTTTCGTCCTGTGGCGAGTCCGGCGTGCAGGCGGCCAGGGTCCGGCTACGCGGATCCCGTTCGAACAGGTGGGTGATGCCGGCATACGACGAAGTTTTGCCGCGGCCGTAGACTGGATCTGTTTTGCACCGGGTGATCAGCGCGTCGAGCCCAGCCGGCCAACGCATCCAGGTTTTCACCAGAGACAGCAGCTCCGCCTGTGTCGTCAACGAGAAACTGAACGTCCATCCCGGGCGGCCGTCGCATGCGAACTCGATATCCCTCCTCGAGCCGACCGAGGCCAAGACGGGCTCGTGCCCGGTGATGGCACGGACCTGGCCCGCCATTCGCAACACCGCGGCACCCGATAACCCGCCCTCGCTGTTGGGCTTGTCGTAACCGATATCTAGATTGAAGTCCCGTATGTCGATGCCCACGATCGCGTCACACAGGTCGGTCCCTGATAGCCATGCCTGGGCGATACCGCGCAGCGCCGCCTTGTCGGCAGTCATGCTGTGCCACACCTTCTCTTGTTTTGCCTCCCGCGCCGCCCGAAAGTAGGCTTCTCGAGCGAACTGCTCGGCCGGGATGTGTAGCTCCAGGTTCCCCGGGAGCTGGAGAAACGGTATTCTTTCGCAATCCCCACCGCTGAAGACATATTGGCGAGACATCAGGACGTCGATCGCTTGCGCTACGATGTCCTGCGCTACATCCATGGCAACCTCGGCGGATCCGCCAGAATAACCGTTGGCCAGCGTCGCATTCGCCTGGTGCGAGGTTATCTGCCAGATGAGGAAGTCATCGCCACCGCCGCTCACATCGAATTCCCACTTATTAAAATTGAGCACCCAGCGCCGGGGCTCGCCGGCGGAATAGTCGGGGCGGGGAAATAACTCGGTGACGCTGCACCAGGTGGGGGCCCGGTATCGGCCGATATCGGGATGGGATTGGCACCGAGTGATGACGGCGTGCGGCCGGCACGGCAGCGCCATCCATCCCTTGATCAGGGCGACGAGCTCGCGCCGAGCGTTCATTCGGAAACCGATGGTCCATCCGGGGTGCGGATCGTTGACGAACTCGATGCCGGCGCCGGAACACGTGAAGGTCAGCGTCGGCTCGTCGCCGGACAGCGCTCTGACCTGTGCGACCATCATCAACACCGTGGCGCCGGGCAACCCGAAGAACCCGGCGATGCTGCTGACACCGATTTCCAGGTCATAGTCGCCGATATCGACCTCTAGTAGGTCACCATCCGCCAACCAGGTGGCCACAATGTTCGTCATCTCCGCCTGCGTTGTCCGGCGTGCTTCCCGCTCGGCGATCGCCGCGGCCGCTTCGTCGGGCGAGGCCGGCCAAGTTAGAAATGAGAATTTGAGCCGCTCCGCCTCGCTGAATACGTAGCCCCGCTTCAATAGGGCGTCACGAGCTTGCTCGATAACGTCCTGGGCGTGGTCAATCCGCACGTCGCTGTCAAAATCAGACCCATCTGTCTGGTCCATCGCGTCTGGTTCAAGTCCATCCATCAGGGCCGCCAACGCAGCGGCAGTCATTTTGTCGATTTCCGGGTCCGTGAACAGATACGCGTTGTGGGACTCCGGAACAGATTCGTCGCTGCCCGGGACGGCTACGGCCGTCATTGATTCAACCAACGGCACGCATGTCATTCGACGCTCGGGCGTTGCGATCTTCACCGCGATACGATGGTTGTTAGCCCAGTGCTCGTCCGAAAAGAACGTGACACGTTCCCTTGGAAACAACAAGCTGATGCATTGCTCTACTGTCCCACGACACCGTCCGTGTTCAGGGTCCCGCTCAGCCTTCGCCAGAGTAGCGTGTGCCCGGTACTGCCCTGTCATCCAGTCCTTGAGCAAAGCCACAAGCTCACGTTGCTCCGTCAGCGGAAAGGTAAATGACCATCCGGGATGTGGATCCGTCTCGAATGTCCCTGGTCGGGAACAGCAATACACGAGCCGCGGCTCACAGCCGGTCAATGTCCGAATTTGTGCTGCCATCTCCAGGACACTGGCGCCGGCCAACCCGTCTTCGGCACCAACCCGGCTATCCCAAAAGGTGAAATCGTAATCAGTAATGTCCGCGCCAGGGATCTGCGCACCGGCCAGCCAGCGGATCGCTACATTTTGGAGTTCCACGTGCATCGCGTGATAGACGTTCGCGGCTGAATCCCCATCAGGGCATACGACACCGGCACTATTCCACGGCGCGGTAATATCCCTGGGCGAGGTGCCCCAATCTAGAAACGACCACTGGTCGCGTTCGACTGACGTAAAAAAATAACCTCGCTCCTGTAAAATATCTCGGGCCAGCCTCAAGGCGTCCTGCGCGAACTGCGTCGTTGGATGGCTGGGGTTCGTCGCTGTCGAGTCCATTGCCAGTATGAGTTCCACCAATTCGACGTTACCCATCGCATAGAGACCCTCGGGGACGTTCGGTCCTGTCGCCAAGGGCCATACGTTCCCCAGGCCATCGTTTTCCTCTGGTTGGCGGGACGCGCTGGTCGAGAATATCGAATCGTTGGAATAGTCCAGTGTCGCGTCCAGGTGTGGGTCCTCGACCAGGTCGACATCCGTGCCGGAAGCAGTAGGCGTCGAACGTTTGTTAAATAGACGGCGTAGCGAAGCGAGCATGAAAAAGTCCCTTTGCGAGTGAGTAATGGCTTGCCGCCGCGATATGGCTGGCCACCCCTCGAATTAGTGATCAGTAGAGCGCGTGTTTCACTACCTGCCATGCTGTATGCCTGGCGATGTGTTCCGCGCTACGCCTCGCGTAACCGGTGGTTTCACCTCCAAGTTCGGTGACCGGACCATCGACCGAGCTCACTTCTCCCCCCAGTCCGAGCGCTGCCTCACTGACCGGCCCCGCATCGAGTTTCTGACCAGACGGGCGAGGTGCCGGCAAATTAAACACCCGCTGCTTCGTTACGCTGTCCAGTGCGGGGAATGGGTCGATGCCAGAAATCAATATGAAGTCGGCTACTGAGATAATCGAGAAAGCATCGCCGGCAGCGTTACGCGTAACATAAACGCCAGCGCCGCGTTTCGGGTCGTAGATCGCCTTCCACATATAGTTTGGCACTTCCACTCGCCCGCCAATACGGCCGCGCGTACCGATAAACAATGGTCCGGTTACCTCGTAGATATCCCCATCGTATTTAGCCAGAGCACGGCCGGAAATTTCTACACCTTGCCATAGGTGCCTGTTGTTATCAGGATTTTGAGGCACCATATTCGCCAGGCTAAACGACTGGTACTGGCTTTCCGCAGTGGGCTGGTCACCGGACGGGCTGTTATGGCCCTGGTCCCAGCCGCTGTGTTTATAGTCTGCCAGTTCCGCCCGATCATCCGGGGGGATGTTTTCATCCGGGTGAAACGAGTCAACCCGCTTTATCGAGTGGGCCTCCTCAACTGATTCGGCCGTTAAATGTTCGGCAGACCATAAAGCCGTCCGAGTCACGCCTGAAGTCATTACCGCGTAGAAGTCGTAGCAAATAAAAGTCGCTTTATTCAGGTCGGCTTTCACCTCGATTCTCGGCCCCACACCGGCTGCGAATTTATCTTCGCATGCGGCATACGCATGGGTGCAGGCAATGGCAGTTATTACGAGGCATGCGATTTTTGCTCTCACGGATTACTCTCTTTCGTTGAACTGTCCAAAATTCGGTAAAGGCTCTGGCGACTGATACCAAGTGCCAGCGCAGCGTGGGCTTTATTCCCTTTCGATGACACCAATGCGGTTTCAACTTGCTCTAAAGTCGGCTTCACCGCGCGAGGCGTGTACCGGAAGCTCGACAGGTAAGCGTTAGATTTGGACGCCCGGCTGTGTCCCAGCGCCTCGACGACAGTCGCGGTAGCATCCGCATGGGCATCCAGGTCGGGCCGGTCATCGCCTCGCTTGACCGCCGCTGGTACTTTGGCCAACCGCGCATAGAGCTCTTGTGCAAATCCGTGGCGCAGACCGTGGGTCGTGACTCCCAAACCTGCTTTGGTGATGCCGTGCTTACGTAGGACGGTCGAGAAGCGGGTGGTCCAGGTCTTGGGCGTATAGCCAGGCGGTATCATGCTGCCGATTTCCGCGTGGCTGATCGCGTGAGCCCGCTCCAGCAAGTCGTATTGCCACTCGAACTCGATAGGCACGTTGCGTGGCCGCCCCCCTTTCGTGCCGTGGCTCACCGATAGGAATTTGTCTCCGCGTGCGGCCCGGCCCGGGCGCAGCATCGAGCCCTCTTCTCGCCTTAAGCCGAATGCGGCACATAGGCGCAACGTCATCCCGACATGGCGATCGGTTTGCTCAACGCTCTCTATCACCTCGAAGAGATCAATGCCCTTTCCGACCCACGATTTATCCTCCGTTGCGACGTAGCTCCTGCGCATGTCGTCAGCGACCCCGGCGTAATCCCGTAGTCCGCCGACCAGATCATGCTTACCCATCCAGCCCGCGATTGTCCGGAGGTAGGTCAAGTTATTCTCCATGGTGCCAACCTCCCTCTTTGCTTCCAGCCACGTTCTGACTAGGTATTCCAGATGCTTTTTCTTTAAGGCATAGGGGCTCGTGAGCTTGAATCCGCCGGCGCGGAGATCGACGAACGCTCGCGCGATGTTCCAAACCCGGCGTTGCTGTGTCTTGATCGACGCAGCCTTGGTGCTGATCCGCGATTTGGACTGAATTGCGTTCCCGTTCTTCTGAAATAGCGCCGCAAGCTCCTTTTTGAACTCCGCAGGTAGCGGCGACGATTCCAGCGCCTTCTGGTAATTCAAAATAACTGCCATTCCAACCCCGTCCCGTGGTTTACAACGCTTCGCGTATTCCCATACCCCGAGGAACGTTCGCCCGTCCCTGCGCCTTTGCTTTTTCGCGGTGGCGCTCCGCGCTTGAAACGATCCTGGTTCTTTAGCGATTACTCTACATCTCGACCTTGAGGCTGGATCAACCTCCTTGACCGTCCTGCAGCGCATTACCGCAGCGCTACGCGGCGAACTCGTCCCTAGTGATCCGCTATGGCTCGCGCCAATAGCAAACCCCGGGGGTGACGGCTTGCGCCATCTACCAAGCTCAGTGTTTTGCCCTCTTGATTTCGAGGCCGGGCGAGCCTCTCTCTGATCCATTAAGAGCGAACGCGTCATTTGCGCGTCATCGCTCCCCACGTTGAAGCCGAAATCGATCCGGCCGCAGTTTGTCGGGCCTCAATTTCATGCCCAGCTTGTGCTGAAAACGTGTGATGTAGGTACGACTGAGCCAATTCACTTCCGTCCGAGTGTCCGGTACGAAAGGTGCTCAGTGTGTCCAATTCAGCCGAACCGGCTGAGAGGTAGATGTGATCGCGTGTCCGGTGTCCTCAGTGTTGCTCACCGTAGCTTTGATTTGAAACAAAAAAACAGGGAGTCATTTTTCCCTGTGGACAGCAACCCGAAAGTCTACCTGGCGAAAGGAAGAAATTCAGGGTCCAGCACCCCTCAGAGCCGAGGGAATTTCGATGCGCAAAGGCGCGGAGATGACTGAAATCTACCCTTCCATCCAACATAATTCAAGGTCATCGCACATAAAAATGCTCGTTGCGAGTAACACCATAAAAAACACCACTTATAAGTCTTAAGCGTCGTTTCTTGGCCCCACTAAACTCTTCAGGACCGCAACCCGCTCTAGTGGGACGTAGGTCCCACTAGTCAGCATCCATATACAGAAACTCCGCATTTTGATGGGCTAGTACGACCTAGGTCGTACTACGTCTTAACTGTCTCAACCGATCATTTTTTTGGAAGAAACCATGACCACAACGCACCCAGTTTTCGCCACTGACGTCGGCTTCGGTAACACCAAATCCGCCTTTAGGCTTGGAGACCAACTCAAATTTCAGATATTCCGATCCCTCGCCACCTTAGTTGGCCCAAATAAAGGACTCGCCTCACTGAACATGGAAGGGGGCTCCCAGCGAAAAATTGTGCGTGTCACTATAGAAGGCGTGGACTACGAGGTTGGTCCCGGCGTAAACACTACTAACTCCTCAAGTGCACGAACACTCGCCGATGATTTCCCAGCCACACCCAACTACGCAGCCCTCTTGGCCGGCGCGTTCCACTTCGCGAACGTCTCATCTGTCGAAAGGTTGGTCCTTGGACTACCGATCCACACGCTATCTCGATACCACGCTCTGCTCGAGACCAAATTCAAGGGCAAGCTCGACTTCGGCACTTTCACGGTCGACGTGGGTACTGTGAGTGTCCTACCTCAACCGCTCGGCACACTACTTTCGGCGACCAAAAAGAAACTAATAAACACTGCACGCGGTGCGGCTATTCTTCTGATTGACGTGGGCTATTTTTCGGTCGATTGGGTAGTGATGAGCGATGGGCAAATTGACAAAGACCGATCAAATGGCGACCCGAGCGGCGCCTCCAAAGTCTACCGCCGAATAGCGGAGGCGTTGAGCAGCGAATTACGTAAGCAAGTTACCGGAATCGAAAGAATCGATGCCTCTCTCAGAGAAAATTTACCATTTACGGCGCACGGCAAAGAATTCAATCTTCGCCGCGACTATCTACCCCAAGCGATCTCGGTGTGCAGAGGTGCTGTCAAGGTAATCCAAAGCAGCGTGGGCAATACCGAAGATATCCGTGAGATATGGCTGTCTGGTGGTGCAGCCAACTTATATGTTCCGGCGGTTAGCGAAGCATTTGATGGCATACCAATGAATACAGTAGAAAATCCGTGTTATGCGAATGTCGAGGGATTTTTGCTCTCCGGAGAGTCCGCCCGCCGCAGAGCTACTGCTTAGGATCTACTGCAATGCAAATGTACATCCTTATCGACGAAGATACGAGCCCGCTAGTACACGCCGCGCTTATGCAGATTCCAAAGGGTAAGCGGCGGGCCGCTGCCGTTCGAACATACGCCGAATCGTTCCTCGCAATGAAGGCAGTCGGCAACACCTCCACCGCCACGCGGTCGAATGACTTCAGTGCAAATCCATCCGCGCCACAATCTCAACATACGGCCTCCGCAGCTGGCGGGTTTGACGATAATGGCGCCTCCGCAGTCGATAACCTAATGGATAGTTGGAACGCGGATGCCCTCTTTACCTCCGGGACGTGATCCCATCTTGACAACTTGCGGAATCTGGCAAACTGATACCAATAGATTCTTACGAGGTACCAAAATGTTTAACGCACGACATCGCCGGCAGTTGGAGAATTTACAAGTTATTGTCCCTGCGGATTGGTTTAACCGCTGCAATCTCTTACGCATCGTTCATGACCCACTCTCAAGCACCTACGAGTTGGTGGGCGCAACGTCAACCGGTGAGCGATTCGTAACTCTTCTAATCGATGAAAAGCGTTCTATCCAGAATAGTCTGCTTACGCGGATAATTGCATTCATAGTCGGCGCGATTTTCGCGCTTGGTCTTAGTTCATTAGAAGCCATGTATGGAATAGGATCGCAGTTGTATGCGGAATTTTCTGTCTTCGCCTTCTTAGCTATCACACTTGCATATGGATCTAATTTTTTTTCTGACGTCCTCAATAGCTGGAGGCGGAAGTAATCAAACGAGCGGCTTGGTTTTTGTGGGAAAAATGTTATCCGTATTTTGCGGTTGATGGATGAGAAATGTGTTGCCATGCACAAGACACCTGAAAAGGGAACGGCGGTGGAGGAGTCCATGACAAAGTCAATCTACGCAAGAATGCCGAGGACAATTCGGCTGGATGAAGTGTTTAAGGGAAACCCTTTTTTGGATCACCCGCAATTACGTGCTATCTGGCCGGGCGCTTATGCTCAACGCGCGGAGTCCGATACCGGTCGTTGCCTTGAGAAGCCGGAGGGACGCAAGGTATTTTTGATCGTTGGCGATGAGAATCGGATCGTCGGGATCACCGGCTATTACTTCTTCGACGAAAAGGCCCTCGGTCTGCGTTGGCACGGAGTGGTCCCATGCATGCAGAGGCACACTTATTCGAGGATTGCGACGGCGTTACTTTGCGCGCAAGCGAAGGTAGATCACCCGGACTGCGAGACGCTGGTCGAAGTCATGCCCGCTGACGCCGTTGCGCGTCTCGACAAGCCGTTCCGGCGTCATGGCTTCTTGCCGTTCGGCGAGCCAATGGAGTACGACTGGCTAATGCCCGGGCTATGGCAGGCTTACCAACGGCTTTTACCGAGCCAGGAATTGGCACAAGTTCAGGTACGTGACGGCTATCAGAAGTGGCATTACAGCCAAACTATCAAGCACGACATGTGCGTGAATCCTCATCGTGAATTGGTCGAAGATTTACAGGAAGCGGATCGGGAGCGTCGCAAACGGCACGATATGACGTGGTGATTCTGCTGCGTTGCGGTATCTCAAATCAACCGAAAAATACGGATACCCGAAAAAAAAGCCCCAGAGTAACCTGGGGCTTTTGCTATAACGATTTCGTTAATGATGCTTTTTCAGATTGACTATGCAAAACATGAATGCCTGCTCATGCGTTGCAAAGCCAGTTTGAACCGACCGATGGAAATCGTGCTTATCAGCCACGTCGAATTGATCGGCCTGCGAGTCACTGACATGTTCACGTCCACTTTCCGTGGTCCGGGAAGGAAAAACAGCAAGCTTGCCTACGATGGTTTTAGAACCCATGGAAATACCCCTTATGCGACACGTAACCGTCCGCCGCGTTGTACTTTCATCAGCCATTCATCGGCGAAGTCCGTGCCGATCTTCGATGGTCGATGCATGACGACTTTGAACCCTTTGGATTTGAGCGTCTTCGACAGATCAATGGCAGACACCATCCCGGGTGAACCGCCTGTATTTATATCGACGTGATCATAGTCAGCGAAAATGTGGACCGTGTGGATACCGAGACCCGGCGGCACAATGAAATGTGCCAGCAGGACACGATTAAGGCACGACCACACTGGCACGCCGGTAAGCATGAAAGCAGCGAGAGCTGTTTCGATACCTTCCGCCACGCCGACAACGCCGTCCGTCGGGTCAAGCAAACGAATCGCCCCCCCATGAACATCGAGAAGCGACGCGCCTTGCTTACGCGGATCTAACGGGTCGCTGCTCCCGTCGCGATACACTTCAAGCTTCGCCGACTTTGTTGGATGCAAATACGTCCGGTGTGTCGTCGCCATCTTCCCTTCAGGGTTTTGGTAACGTCCAACCATCGCGTAAAAATCTCCGAATACCTTCCTTGTGCCTGACTTCGCTTTGTCTGGCTTACCTTTGTCCGTATAGAGAAGCTTGTTCTGACGGAGGTTTTTCAATCTTTGGATATCCAGGCCTGGCACTCGCGCCAAGATATAAGACGCGACGGGACTGCCGGCAACCAACTCGTCACCCGTCTCGTAAAACGCGCGCGTGAGTTTTTCAAAGAACACCTTCTTGGTCTCATTCTTCTTTTCAGGACGAGCCGCGATTGGCGCAGTGACTTGCCGGGAGCAATCACCCATCCACTCACGGACAAAATCAAGTGCATGAACAAAGTCAAGCACCTGAAGTTCCATCACCAGGTTTATGCCGCCACCGGATGCCGGATTTCCCCCATTGTGCTTACGACATATCCAATCACCGTTTCCCTTTCGATCATCGAAAGTGAAACGGTCGTTTCCACCACATACCGGACAAGAGGCCCCGGAACCAGACAGCTGCTCTTCCGTTAGCCCAAGCGTCGCCAACACATCTAGCCACGGCACAGTGGCTAGATCAACGCGTTTAAATGCAGTAGACATAACCACTCCTCATGGGTTGATGGTCTTCGTTCGATGCCACAACGGCGGTGAACACTTGCTCAGTGGGTGGCTCGTGTGAGAGAGCCACCCACTCAGCAATCGCTCGTTCGTCTCGGAGGAAGGCACGCGAGTGCGGGTTTAAAAACTCGCCGGCGTTAGTTACGGAAAATTAGAACCACGCTGGGCAGTTCCACTGTGCAAAAGACGAAGCCGGACGGCACCGCGGTCGCACCAAATTGATGTGATCTTTCGATCCGAGGAAGAAGAGCAAAACAGTTGAAAAGAGGAGGCGCAATGCCCCCTCAGAAAAATCAATACATACTATATTGACATATAGCAAAACATCAACAAATATCAATAACAATTTGATTTAAAAGACTTTTTTATATTTTAGAACGGAATGTCGTCATCCATCTCGTCAAACCCGCCACCCGCGGCCGGCGCACTAGGACGGCTAGCGGATGCACTTGCCGAACGTCCTGCGGCCGCACCACTGCCACTGGCCACGCGGGACGGGCGCTCTGCGGCCGGTTCACGTCGCTGGTAACCGCCATCATCACCGCCCCCGGCACCCGCCGAACCGCCGCGGCCGCCGAGCATTTGCATCTGGTCAGCGACGATTTCGGTTGAGTATTTTTCGACGCCGGCTTGGTCGGTCCATTTGCGCGTGCGAATCCGGCCTTCGATGTAAACCGACGAGCCTTTTTTCAGGTATTCGCCGGCGATTTCAGCCAGACGGCCGAAGAAAGAGACCCGATGCCATTCGGTCAGCTCTTTCATTTCGCCGCTGCCCTTTTCCTTGTAGCGGTCGGTGGTAGCTAAGCGGATGTTGGAGACCGCATCACCGCTCGGCAGATAACGGGTTTCTGGATCAGCCCCGAGGTTGCCCACCAAAATTACTTTGTTAACTGAAGCCATAAAATTCCTTATTTAAGGTGTTTGATTTCCCAAATCCATTTGTCCCAAAGCTTTTGATCACCGTTCTCGTCGAGCAAAGGCTCACCGGACTTCTGGTCAATCGCAGGAACTTTTATTTTCCGAACACGGCGCACCGAAACTCGGTCGCCGACCTCGGTCTTCGTCTCGGTAATAGCTTCTTTGAGGCCTTCGCCTTGCAGAACCACTTCGCTACCTTCCGAATCCACACGCATCGCAAAGCTTGTATACGTCCGACCTCGTTTTTTACGATCGGGAAATTTTTCCTCCCCCCAACCAACAACGGATCCAATAGTTATTCCTTGGCTGTTCGAGTTTTGGGCATCCGAAGGTCTGACCTTTGTCTTACCTGCAGAAACTTCCGAACCCATATCAGTAGGAGCGTTAACTGAACTCATCCGAGCACCAGATCCACTCTCGGTTTTTCCAACCTCACGCACCTTTGCTCTACTCTCTCCAGCAGCCTGTGTTTCCACAAACTTTTCGACAGCAGCCTTCAGCTCCAGAGTAAACATGCCCACCTCCGCCCAATGCGGTACGCCGGCAGGTAACACCTTTTTTCCGAAAGGAGTTTCAACAAGATGACTCTCGAATCGTGGCGCGAAAAATTTGGTAACGCCTTCCTCACAAACGTATCTGTGAGGAAGGCCGCCGACCAAGATCTCGTCGCTCGGTATTTCCGATGCCACTTCTTCGAATATGTCGAGTTGAACCGGTGGGACAGCAGATGCCGGTGCCGTTCCACTCGCAGCGCTATCCGGCTTTGGCGCATTCGTAGGAGCCGCGATTCGCGGTGACCCCAGTAGTACGTCTACGAACCGCGACAAAATATTTTGCATATGATCTCCTACAAGAGCGAACCGAAGCAGGAGCTTCGGACCGTCTCGACATCCGTCCTAAGAAGTGCGTTGCCATATAACACGTCCTGCAGAATCTCGGGATCGATTCCGTTCCTCAGGCAGACGAATTTGTATGGAACAGCACCATCCCAATAACCCATTATCCAGCCAATGGTTGCCGCATAATCGTGCTTGTCAAAGGGGCTTCCCTTAAGACGCAGCGACAATAATTCGGCACAGTCCATCAGCGATTCTGGCATCGTGTCGCCGCGACGACTATCACATGCGAACTCGATAAGCGCATCGACCATTTTCTCCTTGACACTGTCCGACCATAAACTCGGATGTGGAAGTGGCTCGGACGTCGATACGTTGGCCTGAATGGGTATCGGGGCACCGAAAAAGTCGAGCTGGTGAGCAATGACTTGGGTTTGCATCGATTCCTCCAATGGGAACCGACCCGTAGCGGGAGAGGTTCCCGCTATTGCGTGAATGAGGATTGCTCCTCGGGGTGTGGTCTACGACCAATTCGATGTGCCAACGGACACAAAGAAGCCAGATACTTTCTAAAGCGAAACACTTTAGAAAGTACCCGGATAATCCGGGTACCAAACAAGAGCTAGTTCTTTGCCTTGTTGAACTTAGGCTTCAGAATCTGCGCCATCGGCCGTTGAGGAGCAACCACCGGTGCAAAACCCGGGACCGTCAGCCCAAAGACGGTCTCGCGCGGCGTCCTCCCTACCGGCAAACTCACCACTTTCGAAGTTGCCTGTTCCAGCGGCTTGTCCACTTTTACCTCCGACTTCGGAACCTCCACCTCAGATTTCGATGGATGCAGAATTTCGCTATCCGACGCCAGCGGTGGTTCCTTGTCATTCGAAGCACCAAACAGTTTGCTGAATGACATTTCTAAGATTTTTTTGGCAAGGAACCGTGCCTTTGCGCTAGTGCACAACAGCAGCGTTAAGAGCATCAAAAATGCTCCTAACGAATGGAAACGCACGACGCCAATGCCAAAGATGATGTATAGACCCGCCACTACCAACCAGGTAATGCCACGCAACAACGAAATCGCGTCGTGAGCCAAGGCAATCAATCCACCTTTAGATTGCTTGGCCGCCGATTCACTATCGCCTACATCCTTTTCAATAAAGGCCATGATGCTCTCCAAGATATACGCAAACGCGCAAATGATATGGTCCCTAGTGGGACAAAGTCGATGCTCCAGTGGAGCTTCGAAATCGGCTAGGCGCTTTCCTGACGTCGAGTCAGGAAAGCGTCCAGGTGGACGCTTTCTGAATGAACATTTGCTTAATTTGAAGCTCCTGATGTGACCGCAAAACCGCGCGACATTCCATCTCTCTTCAAGGTGGCCGACCAAAATCCGGAGCCGCTTCACATCGTGTGCGAAATTTAAACCGACAAATCCGCCCATGTAGTAATGGGACAAACGAAGACCCAGCTACCCCGCAATCTAACGGCGTTTTCGGGGTTCCAACATCTCGCGGACTGACCGAACCCACAGCTCAACACTGCGGACCAATTCAGGCTTGAATGGACCTTTGTTTACGGGAGTCAGATCTTGCGCTCTTCGAGCGGCATAATTTTGCCGGCGGAATAACAGTCTCCGCTCGTGTTCGGTATTTGTTTCCATGGGATTTCCATCCGAAAAAAGAAAGTAGCCTATTTACAGGCAGATTTCGATGCGCGGGCGCGCGGTCGAACGGCATTACCTGAACCTAAAAGGCTCACGTAATTGCGCTCAACCACATGGATGACGAGAGGGAGGGAGCTTTGTGGCGGATAACCAGAATTCGATGCGTCGAAGACGCGGAGATGAGATTAATTTAGACCAATCGGAAGCGTTTCTTAACCTATTACGCGGTGAAAAATAGCCTCGTTTCATTTTTCCATCTTGACTTCCCCTTTCATGGACTGAGCATGCTCAGACCGTCCTGTCGCTGGTGGAATTATTTGACTTTGGCCGAGGTTGAGTATCATTGAACCATTGGGGATCACGGAGAAAGACAATGCTGTATTGGACTGCAGTAACCATCGGCCTCTTTATTGGTGGAATAGATGCATATTTCTATGTCAAGTCCGTTCACGAGCGGCACCGCTTGGGTCTGTCGACGCCTTACAGCCGCTCGATAGACGCAAAAGCGTTCAGCGACGTTTCGGAGCACCGAGTTTACGAAGCACTGAAAGATACCTTTGACGCAATGTGCGGGCCGGATGCTTACTACCTAAGCAAAGGGCCTTTGATCCTAACCCACGCGCGTGGGCGGCCAGTACCAACTTGCGAAATCGATCATCTGATTGTGTGTTCGTTCGGCATTTTCGTCATAGAGACGAAAGGTTGGAACGGCCTCGTGTCACCAGGAGGCTCTGCCGACAGTGTAAAAGTCGAATTTCGCGATGGAAATGTCGTATCGCGCCGCTCTCCTATCGCACAGTGCGCCTCAAAAGTGGCTTTTATTAAACGATGCCAGCCGAGTAACTGGAGGGTGGAGCCACTCGCAATTTTCGCCCATCCCGATGCGCGCTTGGCGACCACCCTTCCATCCGACATGATTTGCGTGGAAAACATCGGTCGGTACTTCCAGGCCAAGCGGAAAGAAACAATGTCTGGTGAATGCGGGTATGTCGACGTACAACTTGCGCTTGGAGCTACGCTCGCTCATAGAGATCGTCGGCCAAATGCATGCGACCTGCACTTGGAAGCGATACGCCGGGCCGCCGTACACTAAACAGACCGATCTGTCCTCAGGTGAGGCAGCAACAGAAATGAAAGCATTTTGTTAGCTTATTTGTAACGAACACGTAATATTTTGATCTGAACACGTCGTTTGTTGGAGCCGAAATTAGAATGACCGGTCGGAATGTGGGATGTTATCGATAATTTTTAACGAATTTTTGCTCATAGCATAAAACATACCCGTAAAATCACATGTTATAGCTTAAGCAATGCGAATTGATCGGCTAACCTATCGTACATTCTGCCGCACGTTTTTTGACGAGAGGATTTACCGTGAGTTCCCAATCAACCGAAATGATTTTTCCGCCAGAAACGTCACAGGAATCTCAGCATAAGACGTTAACGGAAATGGTTACTAAAGCAAGCGGGGGTACGCTTGACCAGATGACGGTGGCACGAGTTGTTGCTAGCGTCGGCGAAATTCAAGCATCGAAAATGAAGATCCGTACTGAAAACCGGACAATAGCGGCGCACTTATACGAAATTAAGAGCACTCTCATTCGAGCTTTTATTGCTGCCGAAGGTGATAGCCGAGAAGTAAGTGATAGGGCAATCCGAAATTTCTATGAAATCGGCATGAAGCTTGCCGGACTGTCCAAAAATACAATTTACCTATACGTCCGGACGCACGAGCGTTTCATGGACCAGATGGACGTCCATGCTCTGTTCGCCTTCACCGACCTGGTCGAAATGTCCAGCGGAAGCATTAGCGACACAGTAGTCGCGAACGTGGTGTCAATGAAGGAGCTGAATCCACAGCTGACACGAAAACAACTCCGTGGTGCGCTGGCGGAGGGCAAAATGAATGCAACCGATGTAACACCTCCTCCTACAGATATTCACGCGATTACCGCGGAATACCAATCCGAACTTATTGCTCAAGACCGCAAAGTATCCGATCTCGAACAGGCCAAAACTCGCCTTCAACAATCACTGGACGCAGCAAATAGCGCGCTCGACAGTGCCAACAACGAAAAAGACAGACTTATTTCCCAGTTGCACGACCGCAAAGAAGCGCTGACGGCCCATGAAATGATCGTCGGGAGACTTCAAGATGAGAAAAAAGCCCTCGAGCGTGCCCGCGACGCAGCTCCTGCACCGCGGAACGTAGAGGTAGCTCCGCAAGGATATGCGTCAATAGCCGACGCCATCACGGCAGCACAACGAGAACTAGCGACGCACAACGCACAGATAATTGCCGCTCGCGAGGAAATCCTGGAGACCGAATCGAGATTAGCCACTGCCCAGCGTGACCTCCAAGCAGCTACTGAAATAGAACGAGCGTTCAGCGACTTAACAGCACTCGTGTCAAAAGCAACCGCGTCGGTCACCGGGATGAAACTGGCAGTTGTCGCCCACACCGGCGACAGATCACGGTATCAGAAATTTTTTCAGGTGCTACAAGAAACCACCTCGAAGCTATATGACGAAGTGAAAAACATAACGAATGTAATTGCTTGAGAATTGACGCGTAGCAGTACTATAAGAAGATTCGGGGGTTGTTATGTATTTGGCTAGCAGCAGTGGTATGGACGGATTCATATTTAATGACTATCTGCGCGAGCAGGTGGAATATGTAAACCGAAATTTGCTCGACTTCATTCGCGTGAACGCCCAGGCCGGCCGGTTACCCTACCATGTCGCAGGTATCACGGAACAGCAACTGACGACCTTGCATCTTCCGTCTCTGTCGAGCGAGAAACAGCGAATTTTACGCACCCCAGTGCTCTGCTTTCGACCGATAGTGAGTACAGCACGTGAGTTCGCCCTTCTGTTTGACGAGGGATCACAACTGTCCCACCGCCTGCAGTCGATAGCAAATGCGACGCCCAATTATCCCAGCAACAACGAGGCCGCGATCCGAGTCCGCTACGAGAACAAGCGATACCTCGAGATGTTGAAGACTGTCCTGGCGGTGAATCACACCGCGGCGCCGATGCTAGGACTAAGCACCGAGATTGCTGAGATGATCAAGGCCATGTCTTTGGTCAAGCTCCATGCCGGCACGTCTAAGTGGCATTTCCCGCTTTTTGAGTGGCGTTACCAGGGAGACAGCTTTTGGCATGCGGTCACAACTAACCGCCTCTCAGAGGAAGCCCTCGCACATTTCATCATGCAAACGTGCTTTGATCGCGAAACTCCGACACATCCTCCCAAGACCAACAAACGTATCGGCAAATTCCTCCAAGAGCTTTACTCCGAAGCGATGATTCGAATGGGCGCACGCCCCTCGACCATCAATGCCCTATTTCTGGTCCCAACCAACATCGCCAAACGCCGGTACACTGAGGTCCACGGCAAAGCAGCCACCACCGGTAAGATACCAACTGGGAACGCCTATTACACCCAGTCGCCCGCTCACCGCGTCCAGTCATCAACGTTCGTATGGTTGTACCGCCACGGCTTGCGCTCGTCCGAAAACGTCTACGAAGCCACAATCAGTGCCGCGAACAAGTGTTCGTTATTGTTTACCGTAAACCCACTTTTGCATTGTGATCGGGCAGCAGTATTGGCCCAAACGTTCCTCAAATTCCAAAACCTCCATCTGGCACCATGTCGAAAATGCCGTACGCCTTACGTGCTGCAATCGAGCGGAGATAAAATCGAACTTCAGGATTTCTTCAAGTGCCCGTGCTGTACCAATATGTTGAAGTACTCATCCGATGCTGGCAGCGTAAAAAAGCGAAGACGATCACGCGTATCTGCCGGAGTGGAGGATTGACGCTAGACAGCTACAACCACGTAATCGACGAAATTGGTGATCGGCGTACTGTTTACGTTCAGACGCTTGACGGAAATTGGCGCTTTGCTTGGCACGATATGACAAAAAATCTATATTTCGACGAGATAACCGGCGTCGAACTGATCAACATTGCTTTAGTTGGCAAAGCCCTTGCCCAAACCATGCAATAGCTTTAGCGAACTGTGTAGGCAAACAACACGCGGCAGGTACGAAATGTATCTGCCGCCGACGGCTAGCGCAGCAACAAGCAACGACGCAGTGCATACAGTGCGGCGACGAATCTACGCACGATCTCACTGCCCTTCCGGACAGGCCGCCCAAAAGTACAATCCGTACCCGATGCCGGCAATAGGCACCTGAACGAAGCGATTCGTTCAGATTCATTACGTCGACCGGTGCCACAATAATCTAGCCCGGCAGACTGACTGCCGCCATCATGAGCATGATCCAGTCGGTGAACCCCAATCCATATACAACTGCGATCGAGTGGTGGCGCGCGTCTAGCAGTTGTAAGTTCCAAGGCTATTTGTGAGCTGCCGCACCTTTTCCCTTTGTGCCGGTGTCGGCCACCTGCTTTCCTCGCCCAGCGCCAGCGGGGCGCATTCCTCGCTTCCTTGATAGACTCAATAACTGCCACTGCATGCCAAATCCGCAGCAGAATCGTGCCGACTAGGATCCTCCGCGATCCTCTCTGGCCATAAACGTCGGAAACTTCGACAGCCATCCTTTTTCGACACCGATTGCGTCAAGAGACATTTTCAAGAGCCTGGTCAGTTCCTGCGGAGGAGTGAAGTTGGGATATCCGCGCCGCGCAACCGACGTTCCCAACTCTGATACGCAACGGTTTACAAATTCAGTCAATTCACACTCCACCGCAGTAGAATCAGCAGGCCCAAATGTCTTGATCAATGCGCCGGAAACATCGTCGCGCCTGAGTCCGACAACTGTTGCATGACCAGGATCGAGCAACATTTCAAGGTTAAGGTGATTGCCGGCGAGATCCCCATGCTGGAACATCACGACTAGGCGGTCATCCCGCACGCGTTTGGCACGATCCTCGCGCCCGGCCTGGGTAAGCATCATGTCGAAGTAGATGAAGAAGAGAGCACGGCGATCCAGACCGGTTCGCTCGGAGAATCGTCCTAACGAAGTTCCGGAGGCCACGATGTCGACAATTAGGCAATCTGGATCGAGATAATTGGTGAACAGAGCGTCGGTCTCTCCTGAAGACAACAGACGGCGTGTCAAATCCAGCTGTATCGACTCGACCTCGGGGCACATTGCGCGAAACACATGAGAAACGTGACAGCAGTCGCGACTCACAAAGATCAGTTTGCGCCGGGGATTTTCATGTGCCAGCTGCCGCAGATAAAGTGCAGCACACATCAGGAATGTCATGTAAGGCCCGACAACACTCGCATGAAATGATTCGGCTCGCAACGGCAGGGTGCGCAGCCGAACCTCACGGCCGAGACAGGCCAGGTGAAACTGCCCCGCATTCGCTATACCCTGCTCCCAGTCTGTGAGCCGGGCATCGCCTATCAATTCAGTCGGAATCGCCAACCAAGCCGGGGTCACATGATCCGAATGGGGGTTGTCACCATGATGGCACCGCACCAGGTACTCCGCGGTCAAATGCGCCCAAATGCTTCCCTGCGCTTTCCCCCAGTTGCCCACCACGGGTGGGCGATTAATATGCATGCCACAGATGCGCCGCATGATGTCTTGAATTTGATCCGCCGATAGATACATGTCGGAGACGATCAGATCATCTGAAGCGACACGGTCGATCTGTCTGCGTATCGGCACGAGCTGATCCATCTCGATCACGATCTCGGCCGCAATCAGCTTCCGGCTAAGCTCCGCAGAGACGCCCAGATGCTCTTCCATACACTGGTAGATTTGATGAAGAGTGTATGGCTGGCGCCGCTCGTCAAGCATGCGCTGCGCCTGCTGCCTTACTTGTACAAAACCGGAAACACCGGTTTTCTCCTCCACCAGAGGGAATACCTGGCGAGAGTCTACGATAAAGCGGGCAACCAGCGTATCGAAGAAATCCCATGTGTCGATGGCGAGTTTCATTATGTATTTCGGTAAGGTAAAAAAGTTGGCTCGCAGCAACAAATGATGCGGTGTCTGCCGGCTAACGCGAAATGTCGCCTTGCATGATCCCGTCTCATCCGGTCAATTGGCGCTTGTCGAACTGACCTTACCAGGTAACAGGGTTATGTTGCGCGGCTAGTTTACCTCGTTACTGGTGATGGCCGCTTAGCGCCGGAAAACGGTTCATTATGTTCTATTGATCCGCGTTCACGCCACCACGGTCAAACCACGCGCTGATGGCAGCATAAGCTGAATCTGGGCTGTAAGAACGCCCAAAGACGAGGGGGACGGGCTCGTCAAGATCCGGTCGCCGCCAGCCCAGCCCTCCACCGGCTTGCACACACCAACTCCAGGAAATCCGGTTTTCGTTCGCCTCCGGCATCATGGCGCAATCGTAACCATCCCGCACGATGACGAAGCCGCCGCCAACTGGCTGCCATTCCTTTCTGCTCAGATCCCAGTCGTTGGCCAACGCTTCAAACCGCTGTCCTCCGTTGGAGAAATAGTTGTGCATCTCGACCTTAGGTCGGTTTGTCAAATTTCGAAATTACTGCGACATCTCTTCTCTGACAACAATGGTATACACGCGAAAATTCGGAATTGATGCGACCGTTTTTTTGCTAATAGCAGCGATGCAGTTGGAAAACTTTTAAAATAGACGCGACCGAATCTTAGTGGCAAAGCTTTCGCTCCCTAACATCTCTCCACTGGTTGAAATAGGTGACGATGTTCACGTACGTAAATTTAGGATCGTCATCCGCCACGCCACCCTCATCACTAATTTCGATCACAGCATCAGGCGCGATATCTGATAGCCGATGTCTGTCCTCTAACCAGTCGCCGTTGATCCTATTGACCATTTGCGTGATAAACCGCCCCTCGGGCCAGATAGAATCATCCGTAAGGAAAGCAACATACTCGGCACCGGTGCAACGCACCGAAAAATGCTTATCAAAAGTCATATCTCTCCTTGTTCATCGATGTCCGTGACGGCTATTTCACGACTGTCGCAACAATTTCAATAAGTCGCACCAAATACGCGCGTATTGTATCAAGCGTCCGCCCCCAAAACAGCATTGGAAAAAAGCACGCAACGAAAATATCCAAAAATGCTAGGCGAAAAAAAGCCCGAGTCTCCGATGAAAGGAGAACGCGGGCGGTTGGTCAACTACATTCTGGGACAAGGATGGTTCGACTTCTCTCCATGCCGTCAGTCGATACCTTCGGTGGGTAACGCTGATTCCGGTATCTCGCCGGCGCTAAGCGCCGCATGAAGGTCCTTGCGCATCTGTCCTATCGTTGTAGCATCGGTGTATCGCGTAGGGTACGAGGTGAAGTCCTCAAGAGCCACGGCTAGTTGAAGCAGATCCATGGCATCGATAGAGCGGTGGCCGGTGATGATAGGAAAATTAAAATTCAGGTGGTGTTTGACGCAAGACTCCAGCTCGTATCTGACATCTATTGGCACTGGCTGCAGTAACGGGCTAAAGCCTCGAAGAACCTTATCCGCCGCGGCTATTGCGGTATCGATAACCAATTCAAAACGCCCCGAGGCAAGTTGGGCTACCGGGAGCGGATCGTGATTCTGCACAGGGAAATCTCCGTGTTCGCCAGTCAACCACTTATGGAAAGCACCAACATCTTCGCCAGAAAGTTGCGACTCGCCCGTAATCATTTCAGGATAACCAGCCTGGATACATCCCCAGAACTCAAATGCAGCAGCTTCCGAAATAACAGTTGGACCTTCGTTGCCAGAAAACTCCAACATTTTCATCTCTTGATTCATCTTCAAACTCCGTTCTAAAAGCGGAGCCACCACCCAGAGGGGTGGCTGGCACCCGCAAGGTTGATGTTAAAAGTGACTTTGAAACCGCACCGAGCTACTTAGGGACACCCTGAAATCTACGCACTAGCTATTATTCGATGCCCGAATCAACTCTCAGGAGACGGTACACATGCGACCCGTATTGCCGTTATGCCACCCGGGTCGAACACGACAATCCCTATCTTTAGGCCGGCGAGGAAGTCAAAAGACTAGATACGGTTTCCCGTTAGATCGAGAACAATGCGCTCGTTACGGGTTGGTTCAGGTCCAATAACCGAGAAACCCTCCTCGACATCTTTGTCGCTTTGGGCACCTTCCAAAATGCACTGCATGGAATCGATCCACCAATCCTGTGCATCGACACACGACAGGACGATTACAGCTTGATGAATTTGCCCTGCGCATGCCGGATCTACTCGGTTAACTGGGACCATTGCGTCGGATGACCCGCTATCGTCAATGAATTGATTGGCGAGAAGCATCCCCAAGCGGGAATGACTTCCCGCTTGGGTTTAAAAAACTCTTGCAAAGCACATCTCTGCAGCAATCGGAGGGCGATGATGCCCTCTACGTCAAACACTAGGTTGGCCAGCGATGCCCAAAAAATTGACACCCGAAGCTACGAGTGTCGCTTTCACGCTTTCGTAGAACTTGCTTCCCTCAGATCCACGACCCACACGGCCGACCTCTGCAAAGTACAGGGGACGAGTGCCGTTGGGATCGAAGTTCGGATGCTTTATGATTCTCTGAAGCGCGTCGAGATCACCCGCTTGCGCGGCGACTTCGATCGGATGCATCTTGAAAAGATTGAGTCCGTTAACGTCGTCAACTTGATCATCCCACCCGTTGGTTTCGTTAAACGAAATAAGTTCGTACTGATTCGTTTTCACTTGCTGCATTTGCTTCTCCAAATAAATTGGCGAGAAGCATCCCTTACGGGAATGACTTCCCGCAAGGATTAAAAAGTGATTTTCTGCACGCTGACGCCATCTAAGGAACTTGCGGCGACCCAGTTTCAGGTCGCCTGGCCACCACTCATCTCGGCACGCGCTGCATCGAGATACTGCTGCGATTCAGCCAAACCACAGTCCGCGCCATCAACACCACAGCCAAACAGAACGGGGTAAGAAAAAATACCAGCGCAAACCCGTACCCCTGAATACAACCACTCATGGACGCTGACGTATTCGTAACTCCATGCCATATCACTTGAAAAGGTGTCAATTGTTGGATGTCAACATATGCTTGATATGCACGTAGTGCATCTGCACCATTAAGTTCGAGCAATTGGTTCTGCGCCCACACTTCATAGGCACAGCCGAAGATAACGGTCAGGACGCCAGGCAAAGCGAGCGCGACGAACACAAACATCAACTCGAACCGGGATACTTTGGAAAGGATTTTATACATGACGATCTCCAATGGAAGTACGGAGACCGTCCCTGGCGGGAAAGGTCCCCGCGAAGGAAAAGAACTGGATACTTGGCAGATAGCCAAGGAAAAGCTTTGCTGCAACTAAAACAAAACCAACCTGCAGGACCAGGTGGATTTAAAGCAAACACGGGCGTGTCGCAATGTCGATGCGCCGGGGGCGCGATAGGTGCGTTTATTGTAGTCGCCGAGAAACAACACGTAAAGAGCAAATTCTCAAAATTGGTCATCCAACGCCAGGCATTGATACGCGGAGAACCGCCGTCCACCGCGATGAGAAATGCCGACTCGCACAATAAACTCGTCGACTGAAAGCGCGTTGACCTGGTTCAGCGGAAAAATGCAGTTCTTCATCACGCACCTTCATGCAACCAGGGTGCATACCTTGTCTCGCCAGCAACCTCGGTAAATTCAAAAAGGACTGAGCGAAAAAAACCCGCATCTCTAGTGACGTCGAGTGCGGGCGGCCAGATCATTTATATGCCCGGCGACAGACGTTGATTGAAAAACCCTTCGCCCACAGGCATATTCAAAGGTTAACCGAGATCACGTAAATGCTCCGGAACCCGGTCACCGCCTTACCATTTCCAGGTCACACCGATTTGGCCGCGATAATCATGCGAGCTTGAACCCTCTTCGGCACCGACTTTCGCAAATACCGTCGTATTCCTAGACGCTTGCCAATTCACACCAACCGTCGCCACCGCCACATTCCGGTCATCGGGTGTACCGAAGACAGTGTACGGTTGCGTCGGTGCATCGCTGAATGCAGCCGACTGCGATTGCGTGGTGGCGGTCAAACGATGCTTCCACGACAAGTCGGCCTGCCAGCCGAAGGAATGACCCAGCAGTTGCGCACCGTCTTTGACAAAGCGGATACCAAGCACGCTCGAGATCGCGTTGCTGTTCTCGGCCGAGTAGTTCAAGTCGTACATGCCACCACCACCCTCGCTATATCCCTGCTGGTTGTAGTGCCCCGCCTTCACACCCGCATAGGGCTGCCAAGCGCCCTGCATCGTTTCCAGCTTGAGGCCCGTCTCGGCATAGAGAGCGACACTCGACGTGTGGAATGATCCGTTGGGCGTACCCGCCTGCGTGCCCAGGGCGACTGAGCGTGACAGCGCGTTATCCCAAAATCCCACGCCCGCGATGGCGTTCACGTATGCCGCGGTACCGCTCGGCGAGTAGGCGCCATAGAGTATCGCTTGGGCACCATTCACACGCGCATTGGCGGAACGTCCCGAAAAATCCACCGTGTCGTCGTTGATCTGGATCGCCCCGCCGACGCGTAGCGTGGGCGTGACAATTCCATCGTGGCCGACCATGAGCGCGGAAGAATCGTCCTGATAGCGACTGCTGCCGATCGCACCATTCCCTTCCACCTCGGTGTGCTGATAGTTTGCCGTAACCCACACGCCACTTTGCTCCGCCACGGTGTCCGGGTTGGCCAGTCGCTGATCGACAGCGCTTTGCGCTTGGTCGGTACGGTTCTCGGCAATCTGACGGAACACGACAGCCTCATCACCCGACAATTCAGTCAACGCGTTCGTCGCCTGAGCAATCGAGGCTGTCAGCAGGGTGTTAGTTAATGCGTTGCCGCCGGCATGACTGAGATCGGTCAGCGCATCGGCCACGTCGTTTTGGTTGATGGTCCCAGAAGGCAATGTGAACCCTGACGTCTTGAAGCCGGTGCTCGGATCAACGGAGACACTAATTTCACCGTCCGTGTAGTTCACAGAAGGCGTTACGTATGCGTAATTGGAACTGATTGTGCCGAAGGTCCCCGATTCTGTACCCGTGTACGTCAAAATCGTGTTGGTTTTGCCGACCGAGTAGGTGCCCGCCAGCGCATTCAGGTTGAGTTTCGCGTCCGAATTGATAGTCACGTTGCCGACAACGGCGGTAACACCGCTTTGGCCAGTCGCATTGATCGTCACATTGTAGGTGGACCCGCTGTCGAAGCTCAGTGCGCCATTGATGCTCAGACCCGCGCCCAGCGTATTGGCCACTAGCGTGCTGCCACTCGTCAGATCGAGGTCGGAGTTAACGGACCCTGTGCCCGTGATGATGGCCCCGGCGCCCAGCGACAGGTTGCTTGCAGTCCCGTCGATTATGACTGTCCCGGACGACACAGTCGTATCGGTTGCAGACCCGCCCGCAAGAATGTCCTCGATGCCACCGGCCAGCACTGTCGTGGCACTCGCATAACCGCCCGAGGACACCACCTGCGTCCCATAAAGCGTGGTGCTTAGTGCTGAGCCAGCGGAATCGACAGTTTGAATCCCGCCGGAACTGACGACCGTGTTGACAGCGGTGCCGCCGAACGCCACCTCCTGGGTACCTCCGCTGCTGACCATGGCGTTGTACGCGTAGCCTTCGATGAGTCCGTCAATGTATTGCAGCCCGCCGCTGCCGATCGTTGCGCTCAGGGAAGATCCACCGCCGAGAACGCTCTCCATGCCCCCACTGTTGATCGTCGTGCTCGTCGTCGAACCACCGGACGATACGACGGTGTTGCCGCCAACGTTCACCACTGTATTTGTCGAAGAGCCTCCACCCAAAACGGTCAAACTGGCCCCGGAGTTGATGTGGGTTCCTTGTGCCACACCGCCACTCGACACGGATTGCGATGCGCCGGCATCGAGCGTTACATTCGTTGCAGACCCGCCGCTCGAGACGTTCTGGATGCCTCCGGCCGAGAGCGTAGCGCTAATCGACACGCCACCTGAAAGGACGTTCTGAATGCCGCCGGATGCAATATTCGTGTCAATCGCATAGCCGCCGCTCGACACGTTTTGCGAGCCGCTGAAGTTGATTATCGTGCCGACAGCGGATCCGCCCGCGCTTACGTTCTGCACGCCGCGACTGTTGACAGTGGTGCCTGTCGCGATCCCGCCGGCGAGGACGTCCTCTTGCCCGCCACTATTGACCATCGTATCAACGGACGAACCACCGGCCAACACGCCCAGTTTCCCTCCGTTTTCGAGTAACAAGCCGGACGCCACATTGCTGGCGATCGAGAATGTGCCGGAGGCATTGGTGCCAGCGACGGTGGCCGACGTGTTGGTTATCAGCGCAGCGCCACTACTTTGCTCGATATCCGTGGCACTGCCGCCGGCATCCACGGCCAGCGTGCCGCCCGACAACACAGATGTGGCAGAAGCGTAGCCCCCACTCAATACATCTAGGTAGCTGCCGTTATTCAGCACCACGCCCAACGCGCTGTTGTTTTCAATCGAAAATGTGCTCGACGTACTGCCGAATACGTACGTGCCCGTGAGTGTTGCCGACGTCGTCGCTGTCAGCGAGACGCCCGCAGATTCGACGAACCCTGCGGCACTGCCGCCCGCGGCAACACTAAGGGTGCCACCGGCAGAGATAGTGGTCGCTGAAACCACGCCGCCACTGGCCACATCCAACGCCCCTCCGCCGCTCACCGTGGTGCTCGTGGCGATGCCGCCCGACATCACGGTTTCGCTGCCGCCGCTATTCACCGTCGTGTCGGTTGAGGACCCGCCGGCCTGAATCAATTGGGTGCCGCCGGATGCGACGTTGGTTGCAGAGGCCACACCGCCGCTTGCCACTGTCTGTGCTCCTCCCCCCTCGATCGTGGAGCTCGTAGCGACGCCACCCGATGCCACGGTTTGATTTCCACCACTGCCCACCGTGGTGTCGCTTGCCGAGCCGCCGGCCTCGACTGTCTGGCTACCGCCCGAAGTGACACTGGTTGCCGAAGCGACGCCGCCGCTCGACACAGACTCGCGGCCGCCAGCGCTCACGGTGGTGCTCGTGGCGATGCCGCCCGACGATACCACCTGAATACCGCCACTACCAACGCTCGTATCAGTGGCCGAACCGCCAGCCTGCACGGTTTGGCTACCGCCCGAGACAATGTTTGTCGCAGAGGCGACACCACCGCTCGCAATAGTCTGCGCACCACCCGCGTTGACAGTGGTGCTTGTGGCCACGCCACGCGAGGACACCATTTGACTACCACCGCTTCCCACCGTGGTATCGGTTGAAGATCCGCCTGCCTGGACCGTCTCGGTCCCGCCGGACGCCACATCGGTGGCCGAGGCGATGCCGCCGCTGACCACCGTTTGCGAACCGCCGCTGTCGATCGTGGTGCTGGTGGCAAGGCCACCCGACGACACCGTTTCGATGCCACCGCTACCCACCGCAGCATTCGTCGACGAGCCTCCGGCTTGAACCGTCTGCGAGCCGCCCGCGTTCACCGTGGTGCTGTTCGCGACACCGCCCGACGACACCGTTTGGTTACCGCCGCTACTCACCGAGGTATCGGTCGAAGTCCCCCCCCCTTGAACCATTTGGGTGCCACCCGATGAGACCTTGGTGCCCGAGGCAATACCGCCGCTCGCCACCGTCTGTACGCCGCCACCGTCGACCGTGGTACCGGCGGCCACACCATCCGACGAGACAGTCTGGCTCCCCCCGCTACCGATGGTGGCATCGGTTGCAGATCCGCCAGCTTGAACCACCTGGTTGCCGCCCGCATTCACTGTCGTACCGCTTGCCACACCGCCCGAGGCGATGGTTTCGTTACCACCACCGCCCACCGTTGTGTCGATCGAGGTCCCGCCAGCTTGCACCGTCTCCGAGCCACCGG
>Ga0302306_10000340_pt1 | contig 32288 bp, 22 predicted proteins | sample III_Palsa_E3_1_FD_198761 | JGI IMG/M metagenome (GOLD analysis project Ga0302306, IMG submission 198761) | Peat permafrost microbial communities from Stordalen Mire near Abisko, Sweden - III_Palsa_E3_1 | ecosystem: Environmental > Terrestrial > Soil > Palsa > Peat permafrost | place: Sweden...
TAAGATGAATTTAATCAGTACGAGAGGAACGTTAATTATTAACCTATGGTTTAACAATTGTTTTTACAAAAAGCAGCGTTGTGTAGGCCAAGTTAACCGCATGATAATTACTGAAAATATCTAAGTAAGAAACAATCTTAAATAATCACATCTGATTTTGTTGCAGATGATAACGTTTTTAGTTAAATATATATATTGGCCAAGACGGCATAAGTTAGATTTTCAATCTACTGGGTATAATTAAACTAATTTTAAATTGTTGTAACTTTAATATTGAAGAAGGTAAATTGATGGACAAATTTCATGTGCCCTAATGACGGAAAGGTAGACGTTTTTGTCTTAGAAACAAAATTTTGTGAGTTCAAATCTCGCTTAGGGTAAAAAATATATGAGAAAGTAATTCAATGGTAGAATATGAGTCTTCAAAACTCACAATAAGGGTTCGATTCCCTTCTTTCTTGAGCAACCTCTAATAAAAATGCATTATTTTTATTATTAAGAAGTATATTCTTTCAATGTTATTACAAGCTGCTAAATTTATTGGAGCTGGATTAGCTACTATTTCATTAGCTGGTTCTGGTGTTGGAATTGGAATTGTTTTTTCATCTTTGGTCAACTCAATTGCACGAAATCCTTCTTTAGGAAAACAATTATTTATTTATACTATTTTGGGATTTGCATTAACTGAAGCTATTGCATTATTTGGATTAATGATGGCTTTTTTGATTTTATTCGGTTTTTAAAAATTAGTAAACCAATTGGATTATGATAATTTTTAAATCCAATGCTTAAAAAACATCCTTTTGCCAATTTAGTGGTAAAAATAATGAGTTTTGTTAAACAAAATGGTATTCAAATGAGGCTATTTTTGTGGTTTATTGCCGAGCTTACATTAGCTCGATAATGCAATGTTATTAAGCAAAATTTAGATTTTGTTTTGTTGAATTATAATGAGTTTGATCCTGGCTCAGAATGAACACTATTGACTCAAGTACGTATGCAAGTCTAAAGTAAACTATTATAAATATTTTATTTGGCGACCGGGTGAAAAAAGCGTTTGAATTTTACTTTACAGTTGGGAATAAAATTCCTAATAAAAAATATAAAGATAAGTCGCTGTAAAATAAGCAAATGTCGAATTAAGTGGGTAAACAAACCCAAGCTCGTGCGGTAAAGGCGCACGATACTAACGATTCGAGAGCTGGTTTGGGAGATCGAACAGCCACATAGGAACTGAAAAAGGTACTAATTCGCGTGTATCGCAAGCGGCAGCGGGGAAGTGTTGGCAATGCACGAAAGTGTGACCGCGTTAGAGTTAATGCGTGAAGAAGGGAAATCTGTAAAGCGCTTATATGGAAAAGATGATAATGACATTTTTTTTTTAATTTAAGTACTAGCCAAGTCTGTGCCAGCAGCTGCGGTAATACAGACAGTGCAAGTGTTATTCGTCTTTATTGGGCGTAAAGGGTATGTAGGTGGTTTTTAAAACTTGGTTTAAAATGCTGGAGTTAAAACTTTAGAATGGGACTTTGATATTTTTAAACTAGTAGAGTGGAAAAGAGGTCGGAAGAATTTCTCAACTATAGAAGCAGTAAAATGCTAGCAACTGAGAAAGACTACCCTTGGCGAAGGCATCCTTCCATTTTCAACTGACGCTGAGGTACGGAAACCTAGGTAATCAACCGGATTAGAGACCCGGGTAGTCTAGAGTCGTCAACGATGCAAATTATCAGTTTGATTTTAGTTTTCTTATTGAACAGCTAACGCGTTAAATTTGCCGCCTGGGAAATACAACTGCAAGGTTGAAACTCAAAAGAATTGACGGGAGCTCTTACAAGCAGTGGAGCTTGGGGTTCAAAGGCGAAACTACACTAAAAATCTTTCCGGCCCAAAAATATTTGCTAATATTAATAAAAAGAAGTACTGTTTTGGTTTATTCGAGCAGTATTTTGAGGTTTAATTTCTTAGTAGTTAATGTAAAGCAATAATCCGAAAGGCGCTTTAATTGTACGGCCGTCATAAGTTCGTGTTGTGAAATGGATGGTTAATTCCTACAACGATCGTAACCCAAGTTTTTAATTTATTTATCAAAAACTATTATATTTTTTGAATAAGTTTAAGAATTATGCGGAGATATACGCATTAAAATTGGATTAAGACAGGTCATTATGCAAGTGGCTCAAGCCTAGCTGGCCGGGCTACACCTTGGCTACAATGGATCTTTAAATTAGTAACAAAAGAGTAATCTGGAGTAAAACTTTAAAAATTTCCTTAGTTCGGGATATTTTCTGCAATTTGAAAATATTTAAGGAGGAATTGCTAGTAATCGTGAATCACAAAGTCACGGTGAAATTGTAATGGAGCTCTGTACAAACCGCCCGTCACGTGCGGGGGGAGAAAGTCATGCAAAGCGGGTGTTCGATTTTAATGCATAAGCTTTTAAAATTAGTAGCTTGTCTCAGTGGCGCATCAATATACTCGTATGAAGTCGTAACAAGGTAATTGCACGGGAACGTGTAGTTGGAGAAATGAATTTGAAATGTTTGACATGTAATGAATTTTCATGACTTTATTTTATTTGTGCCTAACACTTTTATAAGCTCAACAAACTATGATATTTTTCCTTTTTTGGTTTTGGTTAAGCTCTAGGTATTTTTATGCGCTAGGGTTAAAAAAAATGCTTGCAAAATGCCACAAATCGATAAAGTCACAATTTTATCAGTAATTTTTTGATTAAGTATTTTATATGTTTTTCAATATTTATTACTATCAATTTCTCATCTTCAATTATTTATAAATTCGTTTAAACTAAAGCTTAGACGATTCTTATATGTAATTTATTTTAATTTAATTGCAAAACGCCAATTAAAATTAGTGCTTTTTTTTCCATGACTTTTTGATTATCATTCCGATCAAAATCTGTAATCGTTTTTTGGAAAACGCAAAATTGCGAGATGGAGGAGTGGTCGTCCTCGCCGGGTTCATGCCCCTGAGATCCTGTGTTCGAATCACAGTCTCGCACTAAGTATAACATGTTTTTCCAATGAATTGCATTGAAAGCTCGATAAAAAGCTCGGTTCATCTATAGGTTAGGATAATGCCCTTTCACGGCATCAAAATGGGTTCAAGTCCCATACTGAGCAAACTGAAAATGTGCTGGATGCATAGCTCAGCGGTAGAGCAGCGGTCTTTTAAGCCGTTGGTCCTGGGTTCAAATCCCAGTGCGTTCACATTGTTTAAATTTTTTCATAATTTTGCGCCTAACTAGCTCAGTGGTAGAGCGAAAGACTGAAAATCTTTTGGCCAGTGGTTCAATTCCATTGTTAGGCGCAAATGGAATATAACCAAGTGGTAAGGTAATGGATTTTGGATCCATCAAGCGCAGGTTCGAATCCTGCTATTCCAATTAAAAAACTTTGAGCTTGTAACTCAACGGTAGAGTATTCGCTTGATAAGCGAGAAGTTGGTAGTTCAAATCTACTCTGGCTCACGTTTTTTATTCAGTTAGTATTTTATTATAAGAGACTATTATATTGTTATATAGTATTAATAAAGGATTAATTTGTCAAAACGATAAAACGAGGAATAAAAAGTCTGTGTGCTGTTTGTGTGTTCGAACAGATTCGAATAAAATTTCAATGAAATATACTACAACAAATCGCATCTTTATTATAATGAGAAAAGTGATTTTTGGCCTTAGAGAAAAAATTAATTTATAATAACAGAAAGCAGCTTACTTAGTTTCACTATATATATTGTTTTTGTCTCTCAAATAAACAAAGCTTGCTTGGCGGAATGGTAGACGCGTTAGACTCAAAATCTAATACTTATGATTAGTGTGGTGGTTCAAGTCCACTAGCAAGTAAAAATTACCTGAGCTTATAATTCATTGGTAGAATGTGCCGCTCATGACGGTAATGTAGAGGGTTCGATTCCCTCTTGGCTCCAGCTTTTGTATCCAATTTATGTTTAAAGCACAAATGGAATGGGGGGGATGTAGTTTAGAGGTAAAATAGATGCTTTGCACGCATTTGAGAAGGGTTCGATTCCCTTTATCTCCAAACCAATAAAAGACAACTCAAATGGAAAAATCTTAAAGGTTTAAGAAACAAGCTTGCTAAGCATGTTGCTAGGGTTCGATTCCCTATTTTTCCGGATTTAATAAATTAATTTCGTAGCATATGGGAAAATAGCTTAATGGTTAGAGTACAACCTTGTCAAGGTTGGAGGTGTGGGTTCAATTCCCATTTTTCTCGAACTACAAAGTGTTTTTAATAGGGTGGTGGCCGAGCGGTCGATGGCAATGGACTGTAAATCCATGGAGTTAAATCCTCATAGGTTCAAATCCTATTCACCCTAATAATTTTTATTCAAAGGCGGTGTAGCTCAAAGGTGGAGCATTGGAATCATAATCCAAAGGTCATAGGTTCGAAACCTATCGCCGCCTCCAAAATTTTAAAGGTAATTATAGTTCAACGGTGGAACGTTTGATTGTGGCTCAAAAGGCTGTGGGTTCGATTCCCATTAATTACCCTTTTTACATAATGCATCTTGAATTTGTGGGAGAGTGGCTGAGTGGTCTATAGCGCTAGTCTTGAAAACTAGTTTATCGGGGGTTCGAATCCCTCTTCTTCCGCCATTAAAAATGCCTGTTTGGCGGAATGGTAGACGCGCCAGACTTAAAATTTGGTTCTTTTAGAGTGTTGGTTCAAGTCCAATAACAGGCATTCTGATTTTTATATCTATTTTTAACCCTACGCGAGGGTAATTAGCTCAGTGGCAGAGCAATTGGCTGTTAACCAATTTGTCGACAGTTCGATTCTGTTATTACCCCATTTTTAAACAATGTTTAATATTGTGTTTCAATTAAATTTTTTTTATGATCCTCTAGAACAATTTGCCATCGTTCCTTTATTTTGATCACATATTATGTGCCCATCTCAAATAACAAATTTAACACTAATTTTAGTATTGAATTTATTCTTAATACATTTTGTGATTGCTGAAATATATAATCGATCAGAATCTAATATTTGAATTGTGTTATTGAAAAGTTTGTATGGAGTCGTCAAAAATATAATAAAAAGCAATACAACGTTAAAGCGATATCAGTACTTTTCTATTCTACTGTTTCTATTTTTATTTATTTTTGTTTCAAATTTAGTTGGACTAATCCCCTATTCATTTACGTTGACCAGCTCTTTTGTCGTTACATTTTTTTTGGCACTAACCCACTTCATTGGAATAAACATTATAGGGTTGACGGAGCAGCGTTGAAAATTTTTTAATTTATTTTTACCAAGCGGAGTTCCTTTGGCAATAGCTCCTATTTTAATTCCTATTGAATTTGTTTCTTATTTAGCTCGAGTTTTTAGCTTAAGTATTCGGTTATTTGCAAATATGATGAGTGGGCATGCTTTATTGAAAATTTTAATTGGATTTTCGTGAACATTATTGGGATCTGGTATTTTATCGGCAGGAATTGCGCTTTTTCCTTGACTGATCGTTACGGCCATTATGTTTTTAGAACTTTTAATTGCATTTTTACAAGCTTATGTTTTTGTAATTTTAATTGCTATTTATATAAATGACGTAATTTCAATGCATTAATTCTGTACTTTTTATGTACATATTCTAAATTAATAAGGTTTTTGATGCTGGATAATCATTAAACATTTATATGCGCTATATAATATATAATGGCACTATTAAAATCAAACACCCATGTTATTAAATGATTTTATTGACAAAAATGATAAAAATACCTAGCCGGGACGAATATTGTTTGTCTAATATGTATTCTGGTTTTATGAATCAAAATCAATACAAAATTAAAATGATTTTAATTATTGTTTTTTTACCATTGTTAAGCTTTTTGTTTTCGGGATTATTGGGACGTTATTTTGGTAGTAATTGAACAAAAATCATAACTACAAGCTTGATCGGGGCTAATTTTGTGTTTGTTATGTACGTTTTTTATTCAATTTTGTTTTTGACGGAAAATTACACAGTTAGTATTGGTAATTGAATCGATAATGGTTTGTTAGTTGTCGATTGAAGTTTTTCCATTGATAATTTAACAATAGTGATGCTTATAGTTGTAAATTCCGTCTCGTTTATAGTTCATTTATATTCTATGGATTATATGGGTAACGATCCTCACATATCACGCTTCATGTCTTATTTATCTTTGTTCACATTTTTTATGATTATTTTGATTACTGGAGATAACTTCATAATGTTATTTTTGGGCTGAGAGGGTGTTGGGTTGTGCTCATATTTATTAATAAGTTTTTGATTTACGCGAATTCAAGCCAACAAATCAGCTATTAAAGCTTTAATAGTCAATCGAATTAGCGATTTTGCTTTGACGTTTGGAATAATTACTATTTTTCATGTATTTCGTTCGTTGAATTTCAATGTTGTTTTCGCATTAATACCATTTTTTGCTAATGAATCTTTCATATTTTTTGGGTTTTCATTGAACATCATATCTACGATTAGTTTATTATTATTTATAGGGGCTATGGGTAAATCAGCGCAAATTGGGCTTCACACATGATTACCAGATGCTATGGAAGGTCCAACCCCCGTATCGGCCTTAATTCATGCGGCTACGATGGTTACAGCAGGGGTGTTTTTGTTAATTAAATGTTCACCGATTTTTGAGTACTCTCCTAAAATTTTGGTTTTTATTACTTTTATCGGAGCTACAACAGCTTTTTTTTCAGCTACAGTTGGTTTAATTCAAAATGATATAAAGAAAGTTATTGCTTATTCAACTTGCAGTCAATTAGGTTACATGGTTTTTGCATGCGGGTTGTCAAATTATCACGTTGCATTGTTCCACTTGTCAAATCACGCGTTTTTCAAGGCTTTATTGTTTTTAAGCGCAGGAAGCATAATACACAGTTTATCAAACGAGCAAGATATGAGAAAATATGGTGCTTTAATAAACATGTTGCCATTTACATCTGTTATGTTATTGATTGGTTCATTATCATTAATGGGCTTTCCATTTCTAACTGGTTATTATTCAAAAGATTTAATAATTGAACTGGCATACTCTAATTATACGGTTAACGGTAATTTTTGTTTTTGATTGGGGTTAGTAACGGCTTGCCTGACTTCATTTTATTCATATCGAGTTTTTTATCTAACATTCATATATAATAATAATAGTTTTAAACAAGTGGCTTTAAATATCCATGAGCTTCCAATTAAAATGGCAGTTTCTTTGTCGATTCTTGCCATGGGTAGTATTTTTTTTGGTTATACTTCCAAAGAATTATTTGTTGGCTTTGGGACTGATTTTTGAAATCAAAGTATATTTATTTTACCACAACATAACAAACAGTTTAATATAGAATTCATTCCGCAAGCTGTCAAAATGATGCCTTTTTTAGGTAGTATTTTAGCAGTGACAGCAGCAAATGTCCTTTTTACATTAAATTTCAATTGGGTGGGCTTTCTTGGTTTTAATCTTAGACCTTTGTATTCATTTTTGTCGTACAAGTGGTACTTTGATGTAGTGTATAATAAGATAATTAATTTAACTGTATTTAAGTTTGGCTACAACACTATATTTAAAGCGCTTGACAAAGGCTTTCTTGAGCATGTTGGGCCACATTTTTTTTCAAATATTTTATTTTATTTATCAAATTCGATTCACAGGTTACAAACTGGGCTTGTTTACCGTTACGGGTATTTCATGTTGCTGTTTTATTTGGTTAACATAATCTTCACAAATGTTATTTATTAGCTCATTTAGCAATAACACTATTGAATTTGATTATTCAAGATACGTATTTTGGTACCAATTAAAGTTTGTTAATTTATTCGGCCGAATGGCGCCATTGGCTATTAAGGAATTCGTAGTAAACAGCAATGATATTGAAATAAAAACACTGGCGAAAAGCCTCGAACCTATACTTTGACTTTTAAAATATAATTCATTAACACACTTTGAGCAAAACATTGAAATAGTGGCAGCTGACGTTCCAACAAGTAATTCGCGATTTAAGGTGATTTACATTTTACGTAGTTTGTTGTACAATTCGGTCATAACAATATCATTTATAACAGCAGAAACTGATTTTAAAGCTAGTTCGATTAATTATTTGTACCGAAGCTCAACGTGATTAGAAAGGGAAGTTTGAGACATGTTTGGAATCACATTTAATAGCAATACAGATTTACGTAGAATTTTAACTGATTATGGATTTCACGGACATGCTTTACGAAAAGATTTTCCATTAAGTGGTTTTAAGGAAATTTATTATGATGATTCGTCAAAGCGCATCATTTTTGAACTTATTGAAATGGCACAAGAGCTGCGCGTATTTGGTTTTCAACGCCGCATTAACTGCTAGCACAAAATGCAATAATAGAGAATTTATTTATTGAAAAATTTTGATCCAAAATAAATAATACCTGCAAGCTCATGCTTTAAGCTTCTTGCAACATTTAAATATATACAAGTTTCGTAAAAAAGTTAATCAAAACAATGTTCTATACTTTTAATAAGGATAGTTTAGCAATTTTCGTTAACCGATGATTTTATTCGACAAATCATAAAGATATAGGAACTTTATATTTTGTATTTGGTGCGTTTTCTGGTGTAATTGGGACCTTGTTGTCATTGCTAATCCGATTTGAGTTGGCTTATCCAGGAAGCCAATTTTTGCTTGGTAATTACCAATTATACAATGTTATTGTTACGGCACATGCTTTTATTATGATATTTTTCATGGTAATGCCTGTGTTAATCGGTGGGTTTGGTAATTGATTTGTTCCTATTTTGATAGGAGGTGTCGATATGGCGTTTCCACGATTAAATAATTTAAGCTTTTGATTATTGCCCCCTGCATTAACATTATTGCTAATGTCCAGCTTTTTTGAGGTTGGAGCAGGCACTGGGTGAACTGTCTACCCGCCGTTAAGTGGAATTGATGCTCATTCAGGGCCCTCAGTTGATTTTGCGATTTTTAGCCTACATTTATCTGGTGCTTCATCAATCATGGGTGCGATTAATTTTTTAGTAACCATTATTAATATGCGTGCACATGGGTTAACATTCTACCGCTTGCCATTATTTGTTTGATCAGTTTTTATTACTGCTATTTTATTGTTATTATCGCTTCCTGTTTTAGCTGGTGCCATTACTATGTTATTGTTTGATCGAAACATAGGCACGGTATTTTTTAATCCAGCGGGTGGAGGAGATCCAGTTCTTTATCAACATTTGTTTTGGTTTTTTGGCCACCCGGAAGTTTATATTTTGATTTTACCAGGGTTTGGGATCATTAGTCAATTAGTTGAGACGTTTTCCAAAAAGCCAATCTTTGGATATCTTGGTATGGTCTATGCTATGCTATCAATTGGATTGTTAGGATTTATAGTTTGAGCTCACCATATGTTTACAGTCGGTTTGGATGTTGATACAAGGGCGTATTTTACGGCAGCAACGATGATTATTGCTGTGCCTACGGGAATAAAGGTTTTTAGTTGACTGGCGACTCTTTGAGGCGGAGTTTTACAAATGACAGCCCCTTTGTGGTTTACATTGGGGTTTATATTTTTGTTCACTTTGGGTGGGGTAACTGGAGTAATTTTGGCCAATGCTGGCCTTGATATAGCGTTTCACGATACATATTATGTTGTGGCTCATTTTCATTATGTTTTATCGATGGGTGCTGTTTTCGCAATATTTGCCGGCTTTTATTATTGAATTGAAAAAATAATTGGTTTGAAATACAATGAAACTTTAGCCAAAATACATTTTATATTATTTTTTATAGGTGTTAATTTAACGTTTTTCGTTATGCACATGCTTGGATTAGCTGGAATGCCTCGACGCATTCCTGATTATCCCGATGCTTATACTGGTTGAAACCAAATCGCTTCATGAGGATCTTTTATTTCAGTTTTTTCTACTGCATTTTTTTTTTATATTATTTTTGACATGTTCGAAACACAATATATTATTACGAAAAAAAATATTTGAAAGCATTATTCATTTTATACCAAAAAATTGGTTCCATCCAATCCACGTCACGAATCAAAAAAAAGCTATCTAATTTTTTTAACATTTGCTCGCGAATGACAATGGGGCTTTCAAGATCCCGTCACGGAAACTATGTATAAAATCATTGGCTTGCACAACGATATTATGTTTTTTTTAATTTTGATTATTGTTTTTGTTCTATACATTTTAATGGCAATTGTGGTTCGTTTTTCAGAACACAACCTTTATAATATTCGTTTTTCTTTTCAACATCATACTAATCTCGAACGTATATGAACGATCATACCTACGCTCATTTTGATTTTTATTGCTGCTCCATCTTTTTCGTTATTATATCAAATTGATAATCTACATCAGCCAGAGTTAACATTAAAAATAGTTGGACACCAATGGTATTGAAGTTACGAATTCAATTCATCAAGCGAAGTCGGAAACCAAAGTTCGATAGATTCAATCGATGAGTTGTGAAATCCAATGCGCATTGATATCAGTAATAAAAGTTTTTATTTTGATTACGTCAATAACACTGTTTTTGATACAAATTTATTTTTACAAGAAACTTGGCCATTTGGTTTAAATATGTTATCTGTTTCCGAGTCTGCCGCAAACTCTTCTTATACTTTTGATAGCTATATGGTTACAGAAGATGATCTATACGTTGGTGGATTGCGGTTATTAGAGGTTGATAATAAAATTATTTTACCAATCGAAACTTCAATTCGTTTATTGATAACTTCAGCGGATGTATTACACTCTTGGTCTATCCCAGCCTTTGGTGTAAAAATGGATGCCTGCCCGGGTCGCTTAAACCAAGTAGCCCTCGAAATCCAGTGTCCTGGCGTTTATTATGGGCAATGTTCGGAGCTATGTGGAGTTAATCATGGGTTTATGCCGATTGTTGTTTATGCAGTAAACAATTATTAAAGATTTTGATTTCTTCGAGACTAAATAAATGAAAATGAAAATGATTAAATTATTTGAAAATATAAGAAAATTTGCGTGACGCGAATATAAATTAATCGTTTTATTCTTTAAAAAATTTACAAAAAAAGACGAGATTAAATTATTTATTATGACTTTTATATATTTCTCCCTTGGGTTTATAAGCATCGCTGTAATACTCGTTGTAGCAATATATTTGTACATTAGCGACCAGCCGCGTTGGGTATGAGCTTGTATATTGGAAGTCACTGTGGTCTTTATAATGCTATACCTACATTATTTTTCAGATTGGGATTCTGATAACTTTTTTAGCGCGCTAAATGATTTGATGTACAAACCACGTTTATTTGGTCTTGGGTTTTTTGAGTTATTTATTTACACCTTGAACTTCGGATTACTAGCCTGCTTTATATATTTTTTTTAAATAATCTTGATTTGGATGTTTGAAAAGCTGCTAGCGCGATATAAGAATAAATTGGTAAGTTGTGCGGTAGAGCTAGCTATTAATAGCTTTTGAAGTGAACTGAAAAACCTATTTTGCGTGAGGCATTTTGGTTTTTTCCCCCTACGGAGATAGACCATCTAATTGAAAAAAGCGGTTGATTTTTTTATAGTTTTGTTATTGCTTCGCTTATTATTACTTTTCTGGAAGAATGTTGAATACAGGATTAAACAAGAATTTGTAAATGCAAAGTAGTGAAAATCTCGCTAATTTGGTGTTGGAATTATTTTTTCATCTTTGGTCAACTCAATTGTGCGAAATTCTTATTTAGGAAACGATAAAAGGCTTTATTCCATTGTATCACGGAATAAAGCCCCAAATGTTGTTCATCACAAATAATTTGAAATTTTTTAAAAATAAGGAAAAGCATCAATTTCATTTGGTTGAAAGTAGCTTGTTACCAGTTGTCACTGGTTTTGCCGCAATGCTCGTTGTTATGAGTTTAGTGTTTTATTGACATCCTTCGTCCGCTCCCACTGTTCTGCATTTCGATGGCTTTTTAATGCAAATCGCGTTTTTTATTTTTATGACAGTTTTGTTCTGTTGATTTATAACGGTAGTTAAAGAATCTGGTCAAGGTCATCATACAAAGGTTGTTCGGCAAGGCTTGCGTTATGGAATGGCGTTGTTTATTGTCTCTGAGGTTATGTTCTTTTTTGCTTTTTTTTGAGGTTTTTTTCATTTTAGCTTATCGCCATCCATCGCTATTGGTTGTATATGGCCCCCAAAAAGTATTCAACCTATGGATATTTGAGGGCTACCGTTGGTCAATACACTACTCTTACTGACTTCTGGTGTAACGATAACACTAGCCCATCATGCAATATTAGAAAAATCCAATTTCACATCGCACCAAAAATTTACCAAACATTTGCTTGTTACAATAATTCTCGGTATCACGTTTTTAATGTGCCAGGGGATTGAATATAAATACGGTGTTACGTTCAAATGAAAAGAAAATGTTTATGGAAGTTCATTTTTTGTTACAACCGGCTTTCATGGCTTTCATGTTACTGTAGGTACCATTTTTTTATTATTTTGTTTATTGCGCGAAATTTTAACCATTCCTAAATGAAACACAATTTATTTTTTGAGCAGCAAAAGTAATGGTGCCTTGCTTGAAAGTATTATTGGAACGATCGTTTTATTAACAAATCGCAAAGTTTCTAGAGTTGAAATGTTAAATTTGTTGCACCAATCGGCACTTAAAATAACAAAGTACTCCTTTACGAAAGAGCAACATTTTGGTTTTGAAGCGGCAGCGTGGTATTGACATTTCGTTGATGTTGTTTGATTGTTTTTATTTATTACGATTTATTGATGGGGTTCATAAACAAGTTGTAAATGCCGAACTTAATTTCGTTTAATATTATCTGAATAATCGCCAATTTAGGTTTAATTTTGATCGCTCCCCGGACGCTCCCAGACATTTGTCGATTGATAGGGCTGTTTACATCAACACTGGTTTTGTGATTTTGGATTGGTATAATGGGAAACTTTGATTTTGGTGAAATTACTTACCAATTTCAATTTTGTTTCAATTTTCTTCTGCCAAGCGCAATAAGCGAGTTTAGCGGTGGAGTCGACGGATTTGCGTTATGTTTAATTTTATTAACCGCCATTATTATGCCGATTTGTATTTATGCCGGTGGGAACGTAACTAAAAATATGAATGAATTTCTAGCTTGTGTTTTGTTAATTGAATTATTTTTAATTATAAGTTTTGTAACAACAAATATGTTTATTTTTTTTATCTTTTTTGAAAGTGTTCTAATTCCAATGTTTATCATGATAGGATATTGAGGTTCTCGTGATCGGAAAATTAAAGCCGCATATTACTTTTTTTTTTACACATTATTTGGATCTCTTTTTATGCTGTTTGGTATGTTATATATATGGAATATAACCGGATCACTGAATTATATTGTATTAATTAATCAAAAATTTTCAATACAAAGCCATATATTTTTATTTATTTTATTTTTTATTCCCTTCGCTATTAAGATCCCAATGTTTCCGTTTCATATATGATTACCCGAAGCGCATGTCGAAGCGCCAACCATTGGATCAATTATTTTAGCAAGCTTACTTTTAAAATTAGGTAGTTTTGGTTTTTTGAAATTTACTATACCTCTCTTTTGATACGGTGTTGCATATTTTTCGCTTTTTATCGATGCCCTATCAATTTTAAGCATTGTTTATGCGTCTTTAGCTACCATACGCCAAATCGATATGAAAAAAATTATTGCTTATTCGTCAATTGCTCATATGAACCTAATTGTTTTAGGGTTATTTAGTTTAAACCAACACGGGATCGATGGCTCCATTTATTTAATGATAGGGCATGGTATAGTGTCATCTGCGTTATTTTATTGTGTTGGGGTCTTATATGACCGATATCATACACGATTATTGAAATATTATGGGGGACTTGTTATTTTAATGCCATGGTTTACCATTTTTTTCTTGTTATTTACGTTAGCTAACATGAGCTTTCCTGGAACATCAAATTTTATTGGCGAATTCGTCATATTACTTGGTGTTTTTAGCCGCAACTCATTTGCGGCCCTTTGTGGAGGAACCGGAATTGTATTAAGTGCGTTATACTCAATATGATTGTTTAATCGCATTTGTTTTGGGACGCTCAAAATCAGATATATAAATAAATATCAAGATTTGAATCTACAAGAGTTTCAGATCTTATTTACATTATTTGTTTTGCAAACTGTTCTAGGTTTATCATCTAAAACAGTTTTCGATTTTATTTGGTGAAATTCTTATGCATACTAAAAAAACGCGTCTTTTGTTTCCATTAATCGTTATGCTAACCGCTCGAGCCTTAATATTAGGCTAGGTTTTGGACTAATTTAAATATATGTTTTTGTCAACTATGAAGCATTCATTATTAATTTGATTAACGGACATAAATAATTTGGCTAATTTAATTGATTATTTGTGCTTATCATATTTAGTATTCTCAATTGGGTTGTTTGGATTGATATTTAATTACAAGAATTTTTTGGTGTCAATGTTAAGCATTGAGGTTATGTATTTGGGTATAATAACAGGATTTGCGATTGTATCTATAATAACATATAATTATTTTTGCCAAATTTATGCCCTTGCAGCTTTGATTTTAGCTGCATCTGAATCAGCAATTGGGCTGGGTATTTTAATTGTGTTGTTCAAATTTGGCCGCAATGTTGATTTCACAACATATGAAGAATTAAAGGGGTAAAGAACAATAAAATGACTATTAATTCATTAAATCATTATTCAAAAACTATAAGTTTGCATTATTTATCCTCTGAAATTAACAGTCTTGTTAAAGATGATTTGATAATTATTCAAGGGGTGGAGGTAAAAACAAAAACTGAAAATTTATTCCCTGATTTTTTATATTTATTGTGGCTGACAAAGGTTAAAAGTAAAAAAAAACCATTTTCGTTGTCAGACGCTGAAAAAAAATTCCAAACCAGAATAATAAATGATTCAGTTCTCGAAACTAAAATGAGTCAAAAGCAATTTAATGTTTTTTTTTCCTATTTGTTCAAACATGTGTTTCGAGATTTTTTGAAACAGCCGAAACCAAAAACACTAATGTTATTGCAAGAACGATTTCTAATTCATATAAAACAAATTCCTTTTTTAATGTATAATAAAAACTTTTTTTTTACAATTCTTTTTCAACATACGACTTATCTGAATCTGCAACTATTAATTAAATTTAAAACGCATTCAATGCCGAAGAGATTATTGCTTACATTTTTTTATAAGGTTTTGGTATTGGAACATATAGATTGATTTAAACCTTAATTGGTTTCCGGTTTAAATTTTCTTTAGTGACGCGCAAACGGGATGTAGCTCAATTGGTGGAGCATTTGTTTTGGGGGCGAAAGGTCGTAAGTTCAAATCTTACCTTCCCGAAAAATGTTTTGTCCCCCACAAATTAAAATATCAGGCGATCATGATTTATCACCTTCGGTCGAGTTAAAAACCTATAGTTTAAATTTTGGACCTCAACATCCATCGGCTCATGGCGTTTTACGCTTAATTTTAGAGCTAAACGGAGAAGCAATTTTAAAAACTACTCCGCATATTGGATTGTTGCATCGAGGAACTGAAAAATTGATTGAATATAAAATTTACAACCAAGCTCTTCCTTATTTTGATAGATTAGATTATGTGTCAATGATGGCTAATGAGCACGCTTATTCACTAGCAGTTGAAAAAGCACTAAATTGTTCGATTCCGTTACGTGCGCAATATATACGCGTGTTATTTGATGAAATAACGCGAATCTTAAATCATTTAATGGCCATTACAACTCACGCTATGGATGTTGGTGCTTTAACACCATTTTTGTGGGCTTTTGAAGAGCGCGAAAAGCTATTTGAATTTTATGAACGAGTATCTGGTGCTAGAATGCATGCCGCGTATATACGACCAGGCGGGGTTGCTTTTGATCTTCCGCTCGGTTTATTAAATGATATCTATGTTTTTGTACATCAATTTAATAACCGACTAGATGAAATTGAAGAATTGCTTACAGAAAATCGGATTTGAAAGCAACGTCTGATAAATGTTGGGATTGTAACAAGTCATCAAGCTGAAGCTTGAGGATTCAGTGGTGTAATGGTTCGCGGCTCTGGAATTCAGAATGATTTACGTAAAAATTATCCTTATGAAATTTATGATAGTTTGGAATTCACTGGGGTTTGTGGCCAAAATGGAGATTGCTATGATCGCTATTTGATCCGGATAGAAGAGATGCGTCAAAGTTCGTTTATTATTGAACATATCATTAATAATATACCTGCTGGGCCTATTAGAACAAATGACAATGGAATTGCTAATATTTCTCGGACACAAATGAAATCATCTATGGAAAGTTTAATACATCATTTCAAATTACATACCGAAGGGTATTTGGTCTCATCGGCTGAAAAATATACGTCAATCGAAGCTCCTAAAGGGGAGTTTGGTGTTTATTTGATTTCCGATAATACAAATCGTCCTTATCGTTGTAAAATTAAAGCTCCAGGGTTTTTGCATTTGCAAGGAATGAATTTCATGGCAACACATCATCTTATTGCAGATGTTGTTACTATAATTGGTACACAAGATATTGTTTTTGGTGAAGTTGATCGATAAAAGGAATGATGCATATAGGACAAATTTGCAGTAATAATATATTTGATTATTTCGATGCCAAATTCTATTTGAGAGGTTACTTTCATTCAATGTACCGGAATAATTATTATTATAGATGGTTATCAAATGTTGAGCCTCAAAAAATAACTAAAAGCCTATTAATAGCCTATGTTGTTGCAACTTCGTTACAAATACTTTATACCAATATACCAGAAACGATTTTTTTAAGTTTTTCAATACATTTGTTTTGATTGTTCCTAAATTTAATAAATGTTTTATATAATGTATTTGTTCCGTTTTGTGCCATTTGGTTTAGTTTATCCATAATAATGTATAATAATCCAATATATTCATTGCTCGGGTTGATCTTTGTTTTTTTTAATATGATAATTATTCTAATATCGCTAAAAATTGAATTTTTGGCTATGATTTTTTTAATAATTTATATTGGTGCGATCTCAATTTTATTCTTGTTTGTAATTATGCTATTTAATTTAAAAAAAATTTATAATTTAAAAACCTTGCGAATCTTCCACTTTATTTCAATTATCGTAGCATTGTGTTGCTTTTTCAAATTTTACTATATTGTTGTAGATTGCTTTCAAATCCTTTTTAATTACGGTTTTGATAATCAATCATATCAATTTGTATATATTAGATTTTTAATGGGATCGATTACATATTTTGAAGATATTATCGCCATCGGAGCTTTTATGTATACCGCAACCAGTGAAATTTTTTTAGCAATTGGATACATCCTTTTAATAGCTATGATCGGTGCTATTATCATCGCATTAAGTACTATTAAACAAACAAGGGGCGTTTATATCAAATAAATTTTGGCTACTGATTTAGCCCAATAATAAGTGTTTATTACCGCGGATTTCAATCAACACGATTCAAAGTGGTTTTTAAATACCTTATTTTACATGTTTAAATGAAATTGCATATTATTATGAATTTCGTAGAATATATTTCAACTTATTACTTTTGCTTTACAAAAGATACATATTACACAGAATACCATAAAATCATAATGTTTTTTTTTTTAAGTTTTTTAATCTGCAATTTGTTGATCTTTTTGTCTTATATGTTTTCATTAACATTAATTAAAGACAGCGAGAAATTGAGTGAATACGAATGTGGATTTGACCCTTTTGACAATGCTACACGCCAACCATTTGATGTCCATTTCTATATTGTAGGAATTTTGTTCTTGATATTTGACATAGAAATAGCATTGCTATTTCCGTGAATTACAGGACTTCAATTCATCGGATGGTTTGGTTTTTATACTATGACAATTTTTTTGATTATAATCACTGTTGGTTTTTATTATGAATGACATCGGGGAGCTTTAACGTGACCTCAAAAGGTTGAAGGTTTTACGACCTAAACCTTATAATATAATAATTCATTTTGATGGGTCAACTTATAACTAATTATTTTATTCAATATACTGAATATGCGGTGACAAACATTCCAGAAATTTTTTTGGCGCTCATTTGTTTAATTAATTTAATAGTAATTTCAATGTCCTATTTCAGATCGAGCAGCATATGGCCGTTAAAATACAAGTTTTTTTCTCTACGGCTTTTGCAGTTTAACATTGAAGCGCTTGTAATTGTACTATTCTTGTATATATGACATATTTGAATTGATACAACTTGAATCATAAACCCATTTTTGGCGGTTGATTTGTATGTCACATTTTTTAAAATGCTAATTATTGGCACTACCTTATTTGTTTTAAGAAATTCTCATAAATACATTCTTTACCATTTGAATCCAGTGACCGAATATTCTTTTATGATGACAGCAGCATGCTTTTTTCTTGTCTTATTGGTGTCTTCAACTTCATTAATATTTATGTTGATTTGTGTGTTAGGGTTCAGTTTAAGTTTATATATTTTAGTAATGTATGATATTCCTTATAAAAAATCACTGGAGGCAACTTCAAAATATTTTTATTTAAGCACGTTAAGCGCGGCATTTATACTAAGCGGTACATTTATGGTCTATACGTGCGTACATACTAATGTATTTTGTAACATATCCTGCATTCTATTCGAAAGGGCCAATCAGAACGCCTGATTAGATTTAGCATTTATAAATGTGGGTATAACAACAGTTCTATTTGGCTTGTTTTTTAAATTAGCCGCTTTTCCTTGCCAGTTATGAGCTCCAGAAATATATGAAGGTAGTCCTAATGCTGTCATGGCATTTTTTGTTTTGCCTGTTAAAATAGCCACTCTCGCCATTTTTATTAAATTGTTTACTTCAGTATTTAAGGATTTGTATTATTTATGGAATTATGTCGTTTGATATTCGTCATGATCGTCAATGATATTCGGTTGTGTCGGCGCTTACAATGAAGATTCAATAAAAAAATTTATTGCTTATTCCTCTATGAATCAAATAGGGTTTTTATTAATTGGTATTGTTTGTGGGACATTTGAGGGTATTCAAGCTACTATTATTTATTTGTTAATATATATTGCGATGAACATGTGCTTTTTACAATTTTATTTAAATACTTTTTATGTTGAACAATCAAAGAACATTGAGTATTTAACCGAGTTAAAGCATTTTTCTAAAAATAATTGACAAATTTCGATAGGCATAGTAATCATATTTTTTACTATGGCCGGCATTCCACCCCTGGCCGGTTTTTTTGGAAAATATTTTTTATTTTTATCCGCATTTGAATCTGAAAATTACGCATTAGTTGTTGTCGGTATGATTACAAGTTTAATTAGCACTTACTACTATTTGCGAGTCATTAAAATATTGTGGTTTGAAGATTCACCATTTGATTTTATCCGCCGTTGAAAAGAGTCGCGATTAAAATCACAACTTAATACAAATGAATTGACATTGTTTTATACATTAATTATCTTTTTAACAGTGTTCTTGTTTTTTGCTAAATTTTTATTTTACTTAACAGAAATTATAGTTTTTTCATGTTAGCCACCATTGCTAATAAAAAACCTAAATACAAAAAATTTCGTCTAACTAAGAGAATGAAGCCCTCATCTTTAATTGCTTGGATTAGTATCAAATCAAGGCGTAATAAAAAACGCGTGCAATTATTTTTTTATTTGGAAATTTTTCGCCAACTAAAGTTTAACGTACGAACGGATGAAAAGAAAAAAACATTAAAAATAAAATTAAAATTTACTCGTGGCATGTTAGTCAAACAGCTAAAATTAAAAAGAAGGCGAAGCTATTGGTTCAGAAAAAAAAAGCGGTATCGATATGATAGTTATGCGGTTTTAAAGAACTATTGTTTAAGTAATTTTAAAAAAAATTACAAAAATAGGCTCGCTTACCGAAAACCTAAAACGAAAAAGAAAAAGAAGAATTATGTTAAATGTCTAAGGCGTTGATCATGAAAAAAACGTTTAAAATTAGCACGTCAGAAACTATTGTGTAAAAAAAAAAAATGTAAAAAAAAGCGGCATTGACTCAGAAAATTTATGAAAAAAGCGCCTATAAAACATAAAAGAAAAAGAATACGACCCTGATATTTTTGGGAAAAAAAAAAAGAAGTAAAGCCAATAATGTATGATTTGTTCAAGAAGTTTCGATGAAAAAGAAAATGGTATAAAAGAAAATTTTTAGGCAAGCTAAGCACATTGGCCCGAAATAGACGAATAAAAAGCCGCAATCTTTTTAGGTCTAAATCTGTTAAAAGAAACAGGTTTCGCCGAATAGTTCTTTCAAATCGAAATAATCGTGTGCCGATTGCCCAATCTGATTTGTTATTAAATTTGAAACGCTTTAAAGAAATTTACAATTTTGAATATATTTTAGCCCGCGTTTCAAACGAAATTAACATTGAAGAAATGGATGCGATTGGTTACATTAAAGAATACAGTCAAACGAGTTTGCGCTGACGTTTTAGTGGGCCGCGTGCTCAAAAAAAATATTTACCTTGGCTGCAAATTTTAATTGCAAAACGAAATTTATACCTTTTTCAGAATTATAATATGCTTCGGCGCGAAAGACCAATGCATGTAACAAAAAAGAATAAAACATATAAAAGATTTTTAATGGCGACTCACCATCGTTTTCAAAAAATTAAATTGAAGCCCGGCAAGCGCGGGGGTAATCGCTATATATGGCTAAAAACCAATTTAGTGAAATCATTTTTGCCACATTTTAATCGGCTGAAAATTAGGAATTTAGGGCGTATTTGAAACAAATTTATACGCGTTAAGTCAAAATATTTAACCCGGGATATGAAATTTTGAAATAAATTAAACTTAAACTTTTATTCATCTTCACAATTAGCCAATTGAATTCCCAATACGTTGTGGTCCAACTTGGCATCCAAAAAGGGTTTTATAAGCTTAGCCACGAATTATAATGATGAACCAAAATGATCGCGTACAAATAACTTTCCACTCTTGATCAATTCGCGTATAAATACAAATTCTAACCATCTGGTTAGAACAAACCACAAGAATTTAACATGCAACCCTTCTCGAGTTTTGCATCAAAGCGATATATTGCAAATGAGTCCATACATGAAGAGATTTTTCTGAAGCTTTTTCAATAGAAAAAGCAAATGAAATAAAAAACCAATTCATTCAAGTTTTGATCGAGGTTCAAATTATAATGCAATTATTGTAAATTTATTTACTCGCGATTTTTTTTTAGGTTTTAAAAATCGAAACGTGAAAACAAATATGAAATATTTGAGAATGACATAAAATTAATGAAAAACGTTTTCTTACCCTATTTTAACGACATTTAAAATAAATAAGCGTTGTGTGCCAATTCCAAAATTATATTTAAATTGAAAATTATATGTGTATTTAGTAATTTGTGACGAAATTCCAAGAAATTATTGGCAAAATTGGCTTTAGTCGGCTCCTCAGCATGAGGCTGCTGTGGCCAGTTTGCTATTAAAAGCAAAAATGTCTTATGTAACCAATCCAATCGCCAATCGCCTGGGAACTCAGCAAGGATGAAACAACCCCTTAATATCATTGCACTCTGGCTTAACTAATATAAGTTTTATAACTTATTTGAAATGTTATTTATTGATGCAAGAGTACTTGCGGTACAGTCAAATAAATTTAGTTTTTTTTGAGGTTAAGCCGCTGCAGAAAAACAAAAAATTAATTGATTTATTTGTCTATCAAAACATTCTGCATTTAGTAAAAAATGAATTGACTTTTGATTCTCGAAAAGAATTAACAAAGGATGGCTTTTTGCAATTAGCTTTGTATCTGCATCGGAAAAAAATAAAACTCCAGCAATTTAAGTTAAAAAGAAATTACCAGATTCGACATTATGATTATTGTAAAAAAAATGCAATAGTAAATCAATCGGCTGCTTTGCAGTTAGTTCTGAAGCGCAATTTCGTTCTAAAAAAATATTTAAAAAAATCAAAATTAAAAAAACAATTAAAGAAATTAAAAATTTTTTATCCTACGGGGTTGTCCGTTAAAAACTTTGCTATGAAAGTACAAAATATGAGAAAGTTAGTCAAATTTCGTTCGATGGCCAACTGTCGGCCTAACGGGCACAAAAATAAAAAATATTATAAAAAAAAACATGTGTCATGAAAAATTACTAAAAATCATTTTTTGAATAGCCAAAAATCAAAAAAAAATTACAAAAACAAAACAAAACGATGGTCTTGAAAACGCAAAGCTAAGCGAGGTAAGGTTAAGGCTTATAAAAATAAATGACAGCGGCACGCGTATACTCAAAATAAAATACAAACAACAAGCCCATCCAACAAACAGTTTTTGCGAGCTCAGAAATTATTGGCGCTGTCTACAAAATTGATTGGTCCAAATATAAATCTACTACGAAAAAAAATAGCTACATCAAACCTATGGCCCTTTACAAACTTCCTTAATAAAAAAGGATTGGACCTTGATAATAAAAGTGTTAGTAAAAAAAAACTGGATATGTGGAATAAACCAAAATGGTGACTCGCTAAACCGAATGCAAAAAAAAAAAACAAAAAAACGTTTCGAATACAAAATAACAATTTTACTTCTCGTTTGCAAATTAAAAAATGGATCCTCCTTAAAGATTCGTTAATTGACCGTAAACAATTACCTAAAATGCCAAGTCGTCCAAAAATTTTAAAAAATGTGTGTTATGCGTTATGAAAATACAATTTGTTTCAACCATTAATGCCTAAACTGGTCCCTGCATTGCTCCATATTAATTTCGGACCTAAAGTTTTAAGAACGTGATTATGGAAAAATTTCGAACAGAGCAAAGCGGTCAATCCATTGCAATTTTTTTTTTATCTAAAATCGTATATGGCGCGAAACATAAAGCGTACACGAAATCTAACGGCACAGAATATTCAATTTAACCGACTTGGCAGTAAACCCGACAAACTAAAATTAGTATGGAAAAATCGGGTATTGTATGATTTAAAAGCAAAAAAAAACGAAGCCTTGTATATGGAAACCAATTCATTAGCTTTCACGAGGTATATAGGTTTTATAAATACTCACCAAAATCAACAAAAACGTTCCAAGCCTACTTCTATAAAACTTGCATCTCAAAAATTAAGCGCGGAAGTAAATTTGACCAAACCTATATTTTATGTTAGCAATTTTAATTCAAAATTCCAAAAGCTGAATATCGCATTCCGGTATTTTATTGAAAAATATATACAACAATATTTAAAGTTTCCTGTTTTGGCGAAAATAAAAAATGTTAGCGATTTTATTGATACTCGATCAAATCAAAAAAACACCAATTATAGGAGACAGGGGTTTTTGAAACCTTTGGCCAGCAAAAGTTTTTTCATTCGATTATTGAATGCACTTTTAAACATTGAAAGGGTTTTTGAGCCAAAATTATTTGTCGAATTGCTTGCCACTGAAATGCAACAGACAAAGAACTATAGGAAATTGGCAAAAAATATGATTTCGATGTTCTCCGTTCTTCATTCGGAACACATTATGGGTTATAAAATTTTAATTGACGGAAAATTGGGTGGTAGTAAGGGAAAATCCGCAAAACAAATATTCAAATTGCAAAATAAAGAAAAAATACCGATTCAAACATTTACTAAAAAAGTATCCTATGCGTTAGGAGTTGCCCGAACGCCAGCCGGGTTGTTTGGTATACGGATGTGATTATATTATTAAAACAAAAAGGTGGTAAAGAACAAAAAAAAAAACTTTTTTGAAAAAAAAAATAGAAACAAGCATGCATTAATAAAGATTTCCCGCAAGACCAAATTTAAGCGCGTTCATAAGGGGTTAATAAAAGGTTACGCTAATAATATTGTAAACAGTAGTTTGCGTTATGGTATTTTTGGTTTAAAAATTTTAAAACCATGTCGCTTGAAGCAAGAGCACATTGACGCTTTTCGCGAAACCTTATCGCGAAAACGGTTATTAAAAAAAAAAATATATAAAATGTGGATTCGCGGTATATTGAATATTCCAGTTTCAAAAAAACCAAATGAAATTCGAATGGGTAAAGGAAAGGGAATCGTTAACCATTGAGTTTTAAATTTGAAACCTGGCAAAATTTTTATCGAGTTAAATCAAATGCCATTTAGTTTAGCCAAACGCGTTTTTAAGGCATTTCAAGCTTCAATTGGCGTTCCATGCCAAATGATATGTCGAATAACAAAAAACAAACGTTTCCGGTTTTCATTTTAATAGTATCCCTCTCACTTATAACATGTTTCTGAAAGCTTATATTGGTTTGTATGAAATTGATCAACTTCTCATTTTATTAAACATTCAACGTATAGACATTATATATGAATTGTTAGTGGATTTGTTGAAAATTATTCTTTTATTAGTATCTATTGCTTATTTTACGCTGGCTGAGCGTAAAATTATGGCGGCAACTCAACGCCGCCTAGGTCCTAATGTTGTTGGTTTATTTGGTTTATTACAACCTTTAGCAGATGGATTAAAATTATTATCAAAGGAACTTTTAATTCCAACGGCGGCTAATACCAGAATTTTTTTGTTTGCCCCGGTTTTAATTTTAATTTTAAGTCTAATCTCGTGAATTGTAATACCTATGGGAATTAGCGACGTGTATTCAGCTGATGACTATATGCCATTTGTGACAACTACAATAACCTTGGACATAATGCAGCTCTTGTTAGAACACAGTTTACTTCCATGAATGCATGTGGCTCATCCAGAATCTGGCTTTAATGCAATTGTTGATCAATATATTTTGCTTAAAAATATAACAGCGAATGTTTCAAATATAAATTACACTATTCTTTTTGTTCTAGCCATTTCATCGTTGAACGTATATGGTATTATAATTGCGGGATGAGCTAGTAATTCAAAGTACGCATTTTTAGGGTCATTACGTTCAGCAGCGCAAATGATTTCATATGAAGTATCAATCGGTCTCATTATATTACCAATTATTTTATTATCCGGTACGTTAAATTTCACAAAAATTGTAATGGCTCAATCTAATATGGTTTGATTTTTTTGTCCCCTATTACCTTGCGCTATTATTTTTTTTATTTCTATGTTAGCCGAAACCAATCGTACGCCTTTTGATTTGACTGAGGCTGAAGCGGAATTGGTTGCTGGATATAACACTGAGTACTCATCGATTATTTTTGCCATGTTTTTCTTGGGTGAATACAGCAACATGCTATTAATGTCGGCGTTGTTTACAATATTGTTTTTTGGTGGCTGATTAGTCCCTACTCCAGCGTATCTGGGCATCATACCAACGTATATAGCATTCAGTTTTAAGACGATTATCGTTTGCTTTTTTTTTGTTATTACGCGGGCAACTGTACCACGGTATCGCTATGATCAGTTAATGGATATTGGGTGAAAAATTTTTCTACCGATAAGTCTAGCATATTTATTTTTCGTTACAGGTTTATTATTAACGTTCAATGTTGTTCCTTTAAGCTACGAAGTGTTACTTAATTAAATTTCACTAATGAATATTAGCAGAAGAATAATGAATTGTTCTAAAACTATAGCTTCAGTAATTTCCGAACATGTTTTGTTTTATCCATCACCTATAAATTTAAATTATATTTGAAGTTTTGGTTCATTGGTTGGCTTGTTTTTCGCTTTGCAACTGGTAACTGGGATTTTTTTAGCAATGCATTATACTGCACATGTCGATTTAGCTTTTGATAGTGTTGTTCATCTTATGAACGATGTTAAAAATGGTTGGTTGATGCGTTATATGCATGCAAATGGAGCATCGATGGTTTTTATTTTAATATATTGTCATATTGCCAAAGGTTTATATTATAGATCATATTTGTATTCAAGACGGTATTTGTGGTGGTCTGGGATTATTATTTTTATCTTAATGATGGCCACGGCTTTTATTGGTTATGTATTACCTTGGGGACAAATGAGTTTTTGAGGAGCAACCGTTATAACAAGTTTAGTTACAGCGATTCCTTTTGTTGGAGAAAATATAGCTTACTGAATTTGAGGGGGTTTTTCAATATCGAATGCGACCCTTGTACGTTTTTTTAGTTTACATTACTTATTGCCGTTTTTAATAACCGCAATAATTTTACTCCATTTGGTTCTGTTACACAAGACGGGTTCTACGGAGCCTACACAATCAACCAATACACACAAATCACCATTTCATCCTTATTTTACATATAAAGATGGGTATAGCTTAGCAATTTATCTGTTACTTTTCATTGTTTTAGTTTTCTTTTACCCAAATTTATTAGGTCACTCAGATAATTTTATCAAAGCTAATCCGTTAGTAACTCCAGCTCATATAGTTCCTGAATGGTATTTTACGCCTTTTTATGCAATTTTGCGTGCCTGTCCAAATAAGTTAGGGGGTGTTATCAGTATGGGAGCTGCGCTGTTGATTTTGTTTTTGTTACCGTTTTATGCTATAACATGACGCTCAGCTCCATCAGCCGTTTCGTCCTTTTATAAATTTGGTTTTTGATGCTTCTTTTTTATATTTTTAACATTAATGTTTTTGGGCGGACAAGCAGCTGCGGCACCGTTTGTTATGTGCAGTAAAATTTTCACATTTTTATACTTTATTTATTTTTTAATTGTATTACCTTTCGCTGATAAGTTTGAAGAACAAACGGCTAGAGCACAACCAGACATTCAACCAATATTTGCGCTATTAACAATATCTGGAGAGTGGTTTGCCGCGGCCACAGAAAAAGTTGAAAAAGGTTTAACGGGTTTCACTTCTCCAGCTGGAGCTCCAGTTGATGGTTATACTCCTCCTCCTCTTTTTCCAGATGATGAGGATGGTAGACTTCAAAAGCTTTTAGACGAGCTTGAAGAGTTACTTAAACACGTTTGAAAAGATTTTAAAGCCTGAGTTGCAGCAGTTATAAGCCTTCTTAAAAGAATTAGAGACTTACTTATCGAGCTTGCATATACACCTGTTCCAGACTGGTTCCCTGATATAAGGACTGTAGAAAAATGTATTGACATAGTGGTATATGTTGTTCTAACTTATTGAATGTGAATCATCATTTTGAGAAGAAAGGGAAGAGGGGGACGGTAAAAAGTTGGAAACCTAATAATTTGCCAAGAATCTATTAATTTTGCTTTTTATTTTTATGTTCGTTTTTTTTTGATTCATAACTTTTGTTAACGAATTGATTTTATTAGTTTTTCAAGCTTATTGGAGGATATTTCCTAAAATCACCTTAAATTCTTATTTTAATTAATATATAAATGATTAAACATTTTCGAATTAATCGCTTACAACGCAAATTTGTTAAGAAAGCTGAAACAGCTGTTTTATTATTCAAAAACTTTCTCGCTAGCTCAGCCTTTATAAAAAACGAAATAACATACCGATATTTGCTTAAAGATATTTCATTACATTTGAAGAGCTTTTCCTCACGTGCGCGCACTAACAGCGTTTGCGTTTTAACAGGACGAACTCGAGCCGTATATAAAAAAACTTTTAAACTGACTCGTATGCAAATTAAAGAAAAATCAAATTCCGGAATGGTTCCAGGAATCACAAAAGCAAGCTGATAAAAACTTTTGTGACGACAATAGCTCAATTAATAAAAAAAAAACGCGCTAAATGAAAGCGACGAAATAAACATTTCCTGTTCCAAGGACGACCTTTTACTAAAGTAAAAGTTCTGTTATTAAAAAACAAATCACTTGTTCAAATAATGACTCCACGAAAACCGAATTCAGCTAAAAGGAGATATGTGCGTGTTGGTTGATGACGGCCAAAAAAATTTGGATTAGAGCCAATACAGTTTCGAACTAACGCGTATATACCAGGACAATTAAAAAGTGATGATGTCAAACCAACTATGGGTCAAGAGGTATTAATTCGGGGCGGACGAGTAAATGATTTGCCTGGTATGAAGTATACTATCGTAAGGGGGCACAAAAAATCTCTAAAAGGGCTAAATTACCGCAGAACGTCAAGATCAAAATATGGGACGCCTTTTTGATATTTGTCAGATGAAGAAAGGGATAGCCGTGTTTTTAAGAATTTTCGATACACATAAAAAATCGAATGATTAATCTACACCAACATCCTAAAAATTCATTATATAATTATTCCTTTTTTCTTAACAAATTCATTAATAAATTTGTCAAACATGGTAGAAAGAAAATGATTGAAAAGTGCGTTTACAAAGCATTTACAGATTTGAAGCCAAAAAATGCGATGTTTATTTTGCTGAAAAGTGTTGGGATTTTAAAACCAATTGTGAATTTATTAAAACGTTCGAGACGTATGAGGAAAAAAAAACGGAAACGAATCACTTTAGTTCCAAGGGCCATTAGTTTGCCACAACAGTATAAATTAGCCATTTCATGATTAATTAATTTTGTCAGGATTCAAAAAAGAACTCGGCGGAGACATCGTTATAAAAATGTTATAAAGCTATTACAAATTGTCAGAGGCATGTCAAAATCAAAAAAAAAAACATTTTATGATCGTTTTCAAATTGCTTGTGCAAAACAACAATTAAATAATTTAATTAAAAATAAATTTGATGAACTTGATGATACAAAATACGTTCAGCTTGTACGCAAAAAGCTACATATTTATGTAGCTGTCACAAATAATCGAATCAACAATAAATTCAGATATTAAATTAATATGGTCGAGATAATAGTAAAACGAAATTAACACTTACTAAAAAGCCATGCATACATAAGTTATTGCAGTTTTCCCGCCATTCACAACATATAAAACAAATAAGTAGCAAATAACAATTATATTTTTAGAAAATTTATTTTGCCGCAAATAACTGATTGTTATCTTTTAACTTTGTTGACGATTTCAAAAATATAAGGGGGTTTTGAAAAAATCATTTTATTAAAGAACATTTTTGTGTAAAAAAATAAAAAATTTATGTCAGTGAAAATAAAGATATATTAAAATCAAATTTTATAAGCCAGAAAATGAATGCATTTTTATTTTAAGGCTCATAAGAGCTCTAAAATTTAGGTGGTTTTTTGAAAAAATCATTCTATTAAAGAACATTTTTGTGTAAAAAAATTTGATTTTAATATATAGAAAAAAAGAAAACTTAATCTTTTAAAGAAAATATTTAGTATCATGTAGAAAATTTGGTATAAATTACAAGGACGTTTAAATATTAAACGAAAAATTTTATGATTTAATTAAAGATGTTGTTAATAAATTTCCAAAATGAAAAAATTTCAAGGCATATGCTTAATTAAAAACTTGATGAAGTGAACCATCTTAGTAATCAGTAAAGGAAAAAAAATCAATAGAGATATCGTTAGTAGTGGCGAGCGAAAATGATAAAAAGGGATTTTTATCGGAAAATTTTAAAATTTTTTAATTAAATTAAAAAGTGATGCTTAACCATAGCTGGTTCGGAAGTCCAAGAATATTACTATTTTGAATTAAGATAAAATTTAAAAAAGTAGTTCGATGGAATATACTTTGAACGAATAGGGAGAACCACCTTCTAACCCTTAATATGTGTTTGTAACCGATAGTGCACAAGTACCGTGAGGGAAATTCTGAAATAGAACCTTTTATGGAGATTAAATTGTTTGAAATTAGAAAATGAAATATGGCAAATAACAATCAATTATATTTTTAAAATTTAATGTACCTTTTGTATAATGGGTCAGCAACTTAGTTTTCTAAGCAAGTTTAATTTTTTATCAGATAAAAATAAATTAAGTGAGAGCAAGTTAATTGTAAAGCTAATATAAGCTTTGAGAATTAGACCCGAAACCCATTGATCTATTTTTTAACAAAGCGCACGGTTTGAACACACATCTGTTGCAAAAGATGGTGATGATTAAAGAATAGGGGTGAAAGGCTAATCAAAACGGGTGATAGCTGGTTTTTTGCGAAATTTATTGAAGTACAGTGTTGCTAAAAATTTGAATTAAAGGTAGAGCACTCTAATTGTACAAAATGTTAAGCAAACATTATTAAGCTTTGTGAAACTCCGAATATTAAATTCAAAATGCAATAAACAGACTTTGAGTGCTAAGGTTCAAAGTCGAAAGGGCAACAGCCCAGATTATCAGATAAGGGCTCTAAGTGATTGATAAGTGTGTAAGAAATTTCGACTTTTAAAAAACTCAATGGATAGGCTTGGATGCAGCCACTCTTTAAAGAATGCGTTATAGCATATTGTTTAGCTTATAATTTATAATCAATTGTCGGATTTCCAAAATGTTGTGAGACTAATTCAATTCCTCCGAATCAATAAATTAAATAGCAATAAATTTATAGTTTTAATGTTCATTTAATGGTAGCAAAACGTTTCTTATATAATTGCGATGGTTATTTTGAGATAACTAATACAATATTGAAAGTGCGAATGCTGATATAAGTAACGATTAACATCACCAATAAATTTATATGTAATTTATATTTTTATTTGAGGTTTGATAAAAAATGTCGCTGAATAATCTAAAGTTTTCTACGTAAAAGTTAATTGCGTAGAGTGAATACGGTTTCTAAGTTCCGACTCCTAATGGATCGTGGCGATGAAGAAAATAATTGTAATTGAAATATGTAGGCTTTTTAATATGAAGCCGCGCAAAATTCTAAATAAAAGTGAGTTGTTATATTAAATGGTTGAAGCTAACTAAAATTAGTAATGAGTTTAGATTTAACACCTAACGACAAATAAAAGCTAAAATTTTGTGTAGAATGAAGCCCTGAAAAAAGGCTTAATAAGACCGTACTGCAAACCGACACAGGTAGATAAGTAGAATATACTAAGGCGATTGAGATAATAGTATTTAAGGAACTCTGCAAATTCAAGCACTAATCTCGGAAAAGAAGCTTCCCTAGATATTTCCATATTTAGGGGTCACTAAAGAAATTGCGACAACTGTTTAGTAAAAACACATGACTCTGCAAAATATAATATGACGTAAAGAGTTTGAGACCTGTCCAGTGCCCTTCGGTTAATTTTGAATGTTGACGCATTTGATTAATACTCGGGTTAACGACGGCTGTAACCATAACGGTCCTAAGGTAGCGAAATACCTAGTCCGATAATTTCGGACGCGCATGAATGGTATAATGATCGCGGTACTGTCTCGAATACTATCTCAGTGAAATTGAATTTTCCGTGAAGATGCGGAATTCCCTTTGACTAGACGGAAAGACCCCATGCACCTTAACTTTTACCAGTTGTTGTTTTAATTGTTTATTTATGTAGGTTTAAGTAGAAGTCTATTATATGTTGGCGCTAGCCGATAAATAGAACATAATGTGAAATACTACTTTTTGAAAACAGTTTTACTTAGTTAATTGATTATGTACGAATTAGATTTTTGAAGGATCTAAAAATAATAGCCAGAACTACAATTTTGGTCCTAAAATATGCGAGCTATGCTCTGATAAAGATAATTAGAGATCATATTTTTGTTATATATGCATAGCAATAATGATAGCGACTGAGATACAAGTTTGACTGGGGCGGTCGCCTTCCAAAATGTAACGAGGGTATGCACAAGGTGGATTCATAACAATATCTATTGTTTTTTGAGTGCAATGGCATAAAATTCACTTGATTGTAAGACTTATGGGTCAAGCAAGGATGCAAGTCGGCCATAGTGAACCGATATTTTTGTGTGGAATAAATATCGACTATAAATAAAAGGTACGCTGGGGATAACAGGCTGATATTTTTCGGATGCAAGTCTTGAAATTGTTTGGCACCTCGATGTCGGCTTATCGCAACCGCGAATATAGAATATTCGAACGGTACTGCTGTTCGCAGTTTAATGCGGTACATGAGCTGGGTTTAAAACGTCGTGAGACAGTTTTGTCCCTATCTATCAAAGGTTTTCGAAATAAAAATAAGATGAATTTAACCAGTACGAGAGGAACATTAATTATTAACCTATCGTTTAGCAATTGTTTTTACAAAAAGCAGCGTTGTGTAAGCTACGTTAACCCCATGATAATTACTGAAAATATCTAAGTAAGAAACAATCTTAAATAATTACATCTAATTTTGTTATAGATGATAACGTTTTTAGTTAAATATATATATTGGCCAAGACGACATATATAAATTTTTTGATTTATAAAAGTATAATTAAACTAATTTGAAATTGCTATGACTTTAGTATTACACATAGGTTTGCAATGTTTAATGTGCCCTAATGACGGAAAGGTAGACGTTTTTGTCTTAGAAACAAAATTTTGTGAGTTCGAGTCTCGCTT